>Ga0209299_1000511_pt1 | contig 21852 bp, 48 predicted proteins | sample S_140806_MF_Meta_FD_187326 | JGI IMG/M metagenome (GOLD analysis project Ga0209299, IMG submission 187326) | Freshwater microbial communities from Lake Simoncouche, Canada to study carbon cycling - S_140806_MF_MetaG (SPAdes) (version 2) | ecosystem: Environmental > Aquatic > Freshwater > Lake ...
CTAAGAACAAGAGCAAATTGCAATAAATTAGCTCCTACCCATTATATCCCCCTCCCATTTCTCCAGTCTCTAATAGCCTCCTAGAGGCTTATATAGTGGAGTAAAGTGGAGCATAGTGGAGAATTTATACTATAAACAACATATCATATACTATAGTTATATATAGTTAAACATACATATGTAATTGAGCATACCCGATCTTAATCGTAATGTCAATAGCCATATATAGCAGCATATTGATCCATATTTGTCAATAGATTTCATGAGGAATTTTTGCTTATTTTGCCATATTCTCTACACATTTGTCGACATTCTATATGTATAATTAATCATTTAGACATATTGTGTAGCATTTTCAGGGGATTTTGTCAAGCCTTCGTAAATAGAAAAATGTGCCCACAATTTCAGGGATTTAAAATAGCTTGTCGTAAATAGAAAATGTTGCCCGCATGCCCACACACAAAAAATCCACAGGATGTGGATAACCCTGTGGATAATTTGGGCTAGATATGTTTATCTATCTAACCAGGCATTCATCTATTCATTGTATATGCCTTATGGTTGACTGAATGGATCTTTCTCTTCCCGCCATCCAAATTGATATGTTCTTTCTTTTGGTTCTTCCCGTTTTACTTTGTAAGAACGGGACGGTAACTTAAGATTGTTTAACTGATTAGACTCTTGGTATGCTTTGATACATTCATTCAGTTCATTGGCTAACATTAAACCTTCTGTATATGTACCTTGATTTGAATATACATCATACATCTTTGCTTGCTCAGCAATTACTGAAACAATCATTTCCATAACTCGGTCAATTGTATAGATTGGCTGTTCCGCCAGATATCGACCAAAGATAGTTGGATTAAACCAATGGTCATCCATTAGATTAACTAATGATTCTGCTACTTTGATTTCTTGTGTCTTACTCATTCGTCCGCCTTCCGCCTAACTGTCAATTGTACCAAAAATAAGAGAGGAGGTCAAGGACCAACGAAGCCCCGACCTCCATCCCTGGATTACTTAGCCTTGTTGGCTGGAGTCTCTGCAGTAAATGTAACGCCCTTGGCTACAGCTTCCGCTAGAGCTACCTTAGCTGCTCCCGAGAAGCGCCCACGTACACCTACTGTGATGCCTTGCTGCTTTAGATATTCACGCTTTGTTGTCATTTGAATCCCCTTTCAAGAGATGTTTTATTTAGTATATCAGTTTTCAAGGGTATTGTAAATACCCCTCGTAAGACAAAATTTTTGCCCCTACGAAAGATCTGTTTGCTCCATACGATCTTTGATTAATTTAGCAATGATGTTATGGGCCTCGATGTTTTCTGTTTCGGATCCACCCCACAAAAGCTTTTGTGCTGTATTTAATTGATCATTCAGGTACTCGTCACTCATCTTCATCTTCGTCCTCGTCCTCTTCTTCAAACATTGTGTCTACAATGTACTCACGATTCATCATCCATTCAAGGACGTCTTCCTGATGTTGTTCTGCCCCATACTCCAGGGAGAAGCCCATACCAGCCTCCACGGCCTCACAGAGGTGGTCCCACATCTCATCTATGGTGCAGTTCTGCTTGTAGGTCTCATCCTCAAAGATGTTGTTAATGGTAGACCAAGTCCATAGCCATACTAATGACAGGCCTAGGTCCGTAGTATCTAGAATCTTTAAACATTCGTTTAGTTTATCTTTGTCTTCAGGCTTCATCGTTTTTCCCCAATCGCAAATGATAGTTCATATGTTAGTTTATATAGTTCTACTAGAGCGTCTAGTCGTCCCTGTGCCTCTGTGCGTTCCATTGAATCCATTGCTTCTTCAGTCTCATCTTCAATTGCCTGAGCCTCTGCCAATTGCTGTTCTGCAATGAGCATTAGATTCTTTAGTTCTCCGTGCATAATGTCAAGGCCCGATACTCCAGCGTTGACCATACGTTGCAAATGGGGCGGGAGCCCAATATCTTCATTATTCATTGTTATACCTTTCGTTAGAGTTATTCATTATATCAGTTGCCACTGACAATAAATGCCTGGTTGCTTCAATTTGTCCTGGGATATCAATTACATTGATAGATTCAGGATTCATTTCTAAGTCTTGTTCTAAACTAATTAGATGTAACTTCATATACTCCAAGAAGTATGATGATTTAGTCTGTGTGGTCAAAGTAACCCTCCGCCCACAGACCTTGTAAGAAACTAACAGCGTCTTCCAAGTCTTTCCTCAAAGGCTCCTTGTCCATTAAATCGGACGGGGTCCGAAGATAAAAAAGCTTTGAATCGTGTACAGCATTAATCATTCTATTTAGATCGGATTCAGTATAACCTAGCATTCTATTGCCTCCATATATTTAAGCATAGTATTAAGTGTTATGTGAATATAACAATCACAATCATCTGATGTGTCTCTGTCGTCAAAATGACTTAAGTTGTCATCATACATATAGTCAAGTAGTTCCTGTGATGTAATCATTGTAGTTCAGACTCCAATTCCCAAGACGTATCAGGCCAACCTAAATCATATTTGATAATGCTTTCAACTTGGCCAAGGTCGTCAAGATGTCCATTGATTTTTTCAATTGCTTCTTGTTCGCTATTAGCGCCAACGGCGCCGTGTAATTTAATTACGAAGTTATAGTATGTCATTACGCGTTCTCATCCCATTGTAGATAATAGTTATCTGTTGGACTTAAATTGTGAAACTGATTGAACCTGCCCTTTAGATAATTACTATTGGACATATCGGCAACACACCAATCGGCATATAGTTGCCCTTCATCTAAATTAGAGTTCATCCAATCTTCAACGAGTTGTTCTCCAATTTCAGAATAGATTGCGTCAATCAACATTTCATTTTCATTTTCTAAGAAACTAGACATTCAGTGCCTCTTCCTGTGTGTAGGTTTTCAAAGGTAATAATACCATATGGGTCTGACATTCTTTCATAGCCACTTCATCCTGCCAAGAGCCCTCATTGCATTCTGAGCAGAATTCACCGCAGTCATTCTCGCAATAGTCAATACAATCAAAAGACTGGCAAGCATAGCAGCGATTCTCATATGCCAATAGTTCCTTTACTTCACCACGGACAATCTCATATTCTCCACCCCAACCTGTCTCTTCCTCAAACTCTAATGTGAGCAGGCAGTTAGGAACAAGATTACTTAGTTTAGTTAAGATAGTTACAGCAGGTGACCAAGCAGTCTCATACTTATAGACAACCCAGTTGTCATCACCCTCAGACTTATATTCAAGTAGTTCTGTATTAGAATACTTCTCATCATCTGATACTGCAACATCCCACTTGGTTCCCCAATTAGAGTTGTTCCAAGAATACCAATCCTTCTGAGTCTTAGCAAACTCAACAGATTTGCGGAACCAATCAGGGTCATTCTGAATATCTATATCTCCACGATTAGGTTGGCAGGCATATTCTTCATCAGTAATACCGTCATCTTTATATGAGTGGATGTTATGAAAAGCAAACACAGGATTATTATATTCAACTAATTTAATTTTGGTGGGGAAACCCATAGATGAAATATCACCCATACCAAATGTCTCTTGTGCTAATGTAAATGGCTTATTTAATCTATCTTTAATCATATCTACCTCAGACTTAGGTCCTTGGATAGTTAATGTGTTGTAACACCAATTTGGCATTTTATATCCTTTCGTTGATATGTTCCAATTATACAATGGACCACTGACATTTGGAATAGATTTTGCCTGTGATACAGGCCACATTATTCAGCTTTGTGGTCAAGATCACAAATTTTCAGGAGTTTTGCTATTGACCTCGTAAAAGAGATATGTTACCCTCGCCCTTGCGGGCAAAAAAATACCCCCCAACAAAAGCTGGGGGGTTAATGAATATGGCTGCTGATTTCCAACGAAAGAAATAAACCGCTTTACTTAGCGCCTGGCCCGTAGACTAGTTAGACGCACCATTTTCATTTCTGTATTAAAACCAGGACCAAAGTCCTAGCTTAATTATACCATACTTAGTTGACTACAATACTTGGCAACAAATGCTTCAAGGCTTGTGCTAAATACTACAGTCTGCAGGTCTTCTTCCATTAATGTAAATGTTTTATTCTTCCAATCAATAATAGGGACCTTGTGCTCATTGTCCCCAAGTTGATTTACGTATATGCCCCAACCTGTTTCGCTAGCCCACTCATCTTTAATTAAATTAGAGATAGCGATACGTGTTGCATATGACTCATCCTGCCACCTTGGCTCTGCTGCTGCAACAGCGTCCGCCAATTGTTCTAGCATTCGATGTCCAGCCCAGTGGCCGTATAGAAATACAATATTTTCCTTGGAATCTCTAAATCCAAAGTTTGCTCTGTCGCCCATTTTATTCCGCCTTTGTTAGTTGGTCTTGCTCGTAGTTTAGTAATTGTACCATTTCTTCGGCCCAGTCCACAAGAGACTCGCCCTGTGAATTTTTATGATGTCCACAAAAATAAAGAGACATCTCATCTTTCTTTGCTTCCCACATTGCCTGAGCTGCACACTGATCACACTTAAGCCATTCAGCCATCACAGGTTGCCACCCTCAATCATTTCTGAAAGACGGTCAAGGATCCAAGAGTCAATGTCAGCAATATCAATCTCTGCTAACTTTTCCATTAGTTCTTCACGAGCAAACTTATACCCGTCTTGAAATCCATCTTTGTAATCTGACATTACTTCTCCCTGTATCCTGTCGCTTCTCTGTCTGACCAGTATGATTCTTTTAAATTATACTTATCACGAATGCGACTAACTTTCTCAATACTACCAGTTCCAATGTTGAATGTCAATGGCGGCATAAATTCAGGGTCGAGCCCTGTGATTTGTGCATCCCAATAAGCCATCTCAAGAGATAGCCTATCGGGAGCGGTCAACTCAAAGTACATTAGTTCTCACGCACATTACATACTTCTTGGTCATTGATTTCAATGTTACCGTGATGTGAATCAGCAAAGATTGCATCTGTAATTTCTGATTCAAGGTCCATATCATAATCATTCTCAAGAATGTTGAAAGAATATGTTCCGCTAACTTCAATAGATGCAGACCATTCAACTTCCTTGATTAGTTCAATGCCAAGCGCTTCAGCAATTTCACGCAAGGTATCTTGGTCTTGTGAGTCTGCATATGCCTCGCAGATAATTTCTTTAGCCGAATCAATCTTGCCTTGGAGAACTGCATTGTGCTTCTGTGCCTGACGTCCATTGTGTAAGTCCCATTCAAGACTTGTAACTTTATCAGTTGCATATTCTGCATCTGAGAATCCACGGATAACTTTGTAGGTTACCAATAGATTAGAGTTATATGACTCAGGGATTGGTGTTGTTGTTGGTTCCATTTTTTCCTCTTTCGTTTGGGTTATAGGAGCAATTGTAGCATTGACCACTGACAATAAGACTGGCTTACGGCCACAAGGACAAGTGATTTCAGTCACACCCGACGGGAATCCAAATCCGTCAGATGATGTTAGTTCTATTAATACATCGCATTCGTCTGGGTCACAGGCAAATGTATACTTAGTTGATACTAGTTCGTTGGTCATGATGAGAATTATACACGAGCCCACTGACATTTACAATAGCTTTCAGGGATTTTTTTTGTGATTCGTAACACACTTTTTGATCCCTTACCTTTGGGGGCGCTTTGCGATCTGTAACGGACTTGAACCGTCGACCTCTACCGTGACAGGGTAGCGCTCTAACCAACTGAGCTAACAGACCAAGAAAAAATTGTGAGCAGTTTTAAATCTTGCTCAGGATTTTTATTTAGTTTTTTAGAAAGTTGCAACCATACGATACAACTTATTTTTTTCTGCGGTTAGAACTGGGTCGAACCCTGATGCACCCGCCATAAGTGTTTCGCCATTGCCACGACCTGAACGATAATAATCAAGGCGCTCAGTTAGTGCATTGAACGCACCCCACTTAGTTCCCTTGATTGTAGCGTTAGTTGGTGAGTTATGATAAAGGTCATCAATTAGAACGACCTTATTTTCCCACTTCTTGATTGCACCCTTAGCATCTTTTTCAGGCTTAGGATAGATTGTCTGAATCAACTTAGAGAATTCAGCATCAGTAATTGCTTGAGCATAAAGTGCTTTTGCTTGAACTTCGAACTCATCGAAATAGCCAAGCGCCATTCCAAGAGTTTCACGAGCAACCTGAATGCGACCTTCAACAGATTGCGTGTGGCGAATCTTGAAAGATTGCTTAGCATTCTTCATTGCAAGGTTTAGTGTGTTTTGGCATACAACACGAACGGGTGTAACGGCTGCCTGAACAGCAACAGAACCATCGTGTGATGTCCATACAATTAGATAGAGTTTAGTTTGGTCATTAGCACCTTGTGGGTCTAATACCATTGTGCGGGGAATGTCTACAGTTCCGAAAACTACTTTACCCTTTTTCAATGAGCCAGCAGATTCCCAACGGCAATCAGCATTAGCATCGTGAATTGCATCAGCGAATGCAAATAATTCTTCATTCTGCACAGGCTTGTAACGCTTGCCGACAGTTGCGAGAACATCTACGCCCTTATTGAATGGGTTATCACGAATGACAAGAGATGCGGTAGAAACATCATTCCAAGATTCTGGAATGTGCTCAGTGATTGGAGATAAACGAACATTCCAATTTGCTAACTTTGCCTCTTCAAGCATTGTAGCGGTTGTAACTTCCTCATCTTGTGTAAAGATTCGGTTAGCGAGATTGTGCCAAGCAGGAGCACCACGAAGTGCAAATGCAACTTCGCCATTTTCCATTTCTAGATTATGAGCCATTTTTATTTCCTTTCGTTTGATTAGTCATAAGTATAACATCTGCCACTGACATTGTCTAGGTTAGTTAGTCATTTGTCCGAATTGTGCGGTGTGATCATTCTCACAAACTTTCAGGGTTATCCACAAGCACTCGTAAACCTGTGGATAACCCCCCAAAAGCGGGGGCCGAGCTGGAGATTAAATCCCCACCTCTACCTTTTTAGCATTGCTAATTAGATTTTTATTAAACTCAACTGTGCTCTCATCAAGAAACATCGCAGTTGTTTTCTTTTTCTTTACGTTATCAAAAACATAAGCATTTATTTTTCCGCTAAAGTTTCTGATGTTACTGAATACTAATTCAGTTAGATACTCTTTATCAACACCTTGATCCGAATAAATCGTGATGTCATTTGCTTTGTTAGCATCGTAGATTTCTACTCTGAAACGATTTGCCATTGTATTACCTTTGTTAGTAGTTTCCCGAAGGAGAGCAGTTTGGCAACTTACTCAGGTTGTTTGGGTTTAGGTGTCTAGACTTTGTGTGCTAACCCCCCAAAACCTATTTAGAGATACTTAGCAATCTGCTTCATTGTAGAAGCATTTACTGTTTCCTCATCTGTCATTTTGAGAATTGTGAGAGCATTGGTGATGTCCTCTTTCATCTCACGATAACTGTGCTGATGGATAACCTCAAAATCCTTTTCAGGTTCTGATGGAAAAGTTCCCTCTTTTGTGATGATGTCAAAATCAACATTGAGAGTGTTGTTCCAAGAGCGATAGTTTGTGCGTAGGTTTTCAGACTTTGAGAAGTTGGCAATAGCCCACTTACCAATTTCCTTTTTCCACGCTTCGTGTGCCTTTTGGAACTTTGCTTCATTTGCTGTTTGACTAGCGTAGTCTTTTTCTAGTGTTGCTAGACGAGTTTCTAGTGCCTTGATTACCTTTGGTGTTGCCACCTTTACTGTTATTGCTCTGCTCATTTTGTATTACCTTTCGTTGGTTGTTGTTATGGATAGTATAGCAGGGGGGTCTGACATTTCCCCCGAAGGGGGGAGAGTTCTTACTTACGACATTGGACTAGATACTCTCCTAAACTGTCCCTGTTTCGTGGCTTAGCACCCGATTATGGTGTATGCCTCCGTCTTATTAGCCAAGTAGTGTCTTGGCTGATACTGAAGTCCAGCGAGTTTCCTTGCTAGGTAGTTCCAGTAGCACACGCACCGAGCCAGATGCCTGTGGGTGTATCTCTTTGATAACACCTGTCTTTTTTGACTTTAGGCTGGTGAATAAATCGCCGACCTGATAGAGTTTTCCTTCTATTGTCATTTTTGCCTCTTTTCTTTGTTAGGTAGTATTGTAGCATTGGGGTCTGACATTAGTCTAGCCCTATCTCATTATTTGAGAAAGTTATTGTGTGATGCTAATCACTTTCTTGTAGCCAAGCGTGTAAGTGGTGTTGGTCAATTATTGCGTGAGCGGGGGCAAACTTATCTCCTCGATAAGATACGCCTTCAGGCATTTCGATCAGTTTATCGCTATCGCCATCCCACCAAGCATCGATAGCATCGATACACGGCTTCACCATAGAATAAGGAACGGGCGGGTAATGATTACTTTGTAAGTGAATAGCAATACCTTGTTCTAAATCTAAGTCTGCTAAATCTAACGCTGTATTGTATCCCATTAGTTAGCCACCTTTAGAATTGCGTAAGAGCCATTTTCATTTATTTGGTCAATTACTGGTTGAATAGCAGATACCAATAAATCTTTTAGCATTGACTCTAGCATTGTAATTTGTGATTGTTCATCTAAGTTTAGAAATTGTTTTGCGATAGGGTGTGTTTCGTCAAACTCAGTTACGAATTTGAGTGAGTGTTCTACTGGTGTCATTTGTTACCTTTCGTTGTTGGATAAGAGTATTATAGCATTTGCCACTGACATTACCTAATCCATTATGGGCGTGTCGCAGCTTTTGTGATAATACTCACAATTCCAGGGGTTGTGGATAACTCCCGTAAGCCTGTGGATAACCCCCCACAATATTGCGGGCCAGCTTGACTTTGTCAAGCCGACACGCCGTTACCAACGATTAGGTAAATCTTCTATTCCATCATTATCATCATCAAATTTTGCACCATTCCACATGTACACTGCTAGCACAATTGGTGAGCACAAGAATGCAATTAATCCAATTCCAAGAATGGATCCGATAACGTCATACATTATTTTTTACTCGCAGAAAATCTAATATCCGCTTTACCGTATACACATAGGCCACAAGATACGCAGGCGGACCCATTGCTAGAGATAAGTGGAATACTCTTCATATTCTCAGGACACTTAGCACCAGGCTTACCAGTCAACTCTTTCATTGTGTCTTCGGTTGCAGCGAATGTCTTGCCTAGGTAAGCAAGGCGGACCTTAGAATTAGTTTTCAAATCGAATGCTATTTCTTTATTTTCATCGTCGGTGGAATAGTAAAGAGATAGATTAGATACATCCTTTAGAATAAGCGCTGCAGACTTTACACGTGTGTAAACCCAAAATTGCACATCGGGATGATTTTCAATAATTACTTTCCAGGCATAGGTATAAGTATCATTGAAGAAATCGCCGTCCCAGTGGATACGGAATAATTTAGGAGCGTCTTTCTTTTCACAATCAGCAATAAATTCAACAATCATCTCATCCAATAGAATAAGCATTGTATCCATATCCGCATTACGCAGAAGATCCCAATTGTGTAGCAGATTAGTTTTTACTCCTGGGAATAACTTTTCAAGTTTTCCTGCGTAGCAAACACTCTCACAAATACTAGTGGCACCAGGGCATGAATAATTCTTTCCTGCAGGTAATCCGAACGTGTTCGCAATTGCGGCTTGCTTTCCATTTTTTGTGACAAGGTTAGCCACCTTTCTATCGTTAGAGCGTTTTAGTTTCATTGGACCTCAATCGTTGGTTGAATGGCAAGTATAGCAGAATGGACCGACATATTCCAATCCTGGCCCAGCTTTCCAGGGTGATTTTGATCACACCCGTAACGACACGCCCGACCCCGTGCCTTTGCGGGCCAAGCTGCGGGCTATTGATCAAATTTATTTTTATGTTTTATTTTGCGTGTGTATTTTTTTTTATTGCGAACAGGTTGCGCCGCATTACTGCGACGCAATTCCTGAATTCGCTTTACTTTATCTTGAAGTGAATTTAGGAACATTGTATCCACTCGCTTCGTGAAATCGTGTTACATCAAATCGCTCATTATCTTTCGCAAACATTTCCGCAAAATCATTTACGATTTTAGAAAATAAAGCAGGGTGCGTTTTATCACTAGCATACTTTAGAATTTCTGCGGTTGCGACATAATCTTTACGAGTCATCATTTTGCTACCACCATTCCGCTACGATAGAAAACTTTTGTGTAGCATTTCAATTCGGGAGTGTAAATATTTACAGTTGAGAATTCATCAGCAAATCCCCAATCGGTGAATTTGAAAAACGCTGACCACGCTTCCATTTCATCATAGTAATCGCCCTGCCAGTGTGGAGCATTGTTATCATAAGATAAAGTAATCTTATACATTAGCAACCTCTTTCCATTCGAAACAATAAGAGTCTGAAACAAAAGTGTTTTTCACAACGCTATCAAATAAAGATAACGCTTGATTTTCGTCCTCTGCGTCTATGTCTAGCCAAACGCCAAATGTGTATTTATTCATTAGTCATTTTCTCCATTCAAAAATAGTGAGCCGTCATCTACACAATCGCAAGGTTCGACATCAAAATTATTGTCATCTCCCCAAAAAATAAAACCTGCTCCATTACATTCATCACAAGCAACCGCAATGATTTCTTTTAGATTTCCCATTTATTCAAACGCTCCTTCATTTAGTAATCCGATTTCAATGTTAAATAATTCATCTGGTGTTGCTTCGGATAAATCTACCCAGCCAGCACCTTCATCATCTATTCTAAAAATCTCAATGTATCCCATTAGTTTTCACACTCGCATTCTTTATCATAATCAAATTCGCAATAGTAGCAACCCATTTGCTCGCCGTGTGCTTTACACACATAAACAAATTGGATTTCATCACAATGAAGTTTCATTTCATCTAAAATAAAATAAAATTCGTTTTCATCTAAGTATTCTTTTATCATTACGCACCAACCTTTACTGCTAAATAACGATAAGTATCTTTGAAAGTATTTATTGCTCTTACCTGAACGCGATAAGTATCGCAATCCGCATACCAAACCTTATCGGTTTTTTCTGCGTCAATTATTTCGCCCTTTACTGAGCGAGAGTAATACATTTTCCCAATAAGTAGGGACTCTACGGAATAGACATTTGCTGACATTAGTTGTCACCTTTCGTTGTTGTTGATTTGGTAATTGTAGCAGAGAGGACTGACAAAGCCTCTGATTTGCTTGCCTTGCGTGTCGCCTCTACATAGGCGCGGTATTCGTCTAGGTTCATTTCTGACCTTCTTTCGTTGTTGTTATAGTAGACATTATACACGAGGGCACTGACATTATCCAATCCTAGGGGTATTCATCTCATTATGTGGAGCGTGGGCTATGTGATAAATCTCACACGCACTATGTGATAAATCTCACAAAATTCCAGGGGCTCTATAACAATGTCGTAACGACACGCCCGACCCCGTGCCTTTGCGGGCCAGCTTGACATTGTCAAGCCGACACGCCGTTATTCTTCTTCTAATTCTGCTAAATAGTCTTCGTGTTCTACTAAGCCAATAGCAAACGCAACAGGATCACAGCACTCTAGTATTTCGGCGGGTGTGAATGTAGAGTAACCGATTTTTACAGTAGGATAAACATCATTTAGTAAATCTATAAAACTTTCTTTTATCTCTAAGTCTTTCTCTAATTGTGATTTACTCATTTAGTCCCCCATTTTTTATGTCTTTGATTACGGCAATTAGTAGCGGAATAGTAACGCCCGCTAGTAGTAATTGGACGGCGGTAGTTAGTAGGCGATTAGTAGTCATTTACGATTACCCCATTTCTTATAAGCCTTATACGCTACTACCGCTAGGGTAGTAAGAATGATAGTGTGCCAAGGTAGATAGATAGCCCCTAAGAAACTATCTAACTCTAATCCGTAGTCGTTTAGTTCTAATAGTATTCCGCTTATTGTCATTATTAGTTCTCCCAAGTTAGTGTGAATAGTTTTGCTAGTTCCTCATCATCAACATCATCAAAATCATCAACGGGAGGTTGTTCCTCATCTACCTCATCAAGGTAGGCGTATGCGTCTGCGACATCTGATTGGATAGAGGCGTATTTATCTATTGAGTTAGTCTGATAAGAGTATGCGTATGACATTAGTTTTGTTCCACCTTTCGCATATGTGCTACGACATTTTTAGAAACCTTTTGTAGGTCGCTTACTACCTTTAGCATTTCATCTGCGCTAGTAGCGGTAAAGAAACCGAGGAATTGTGCCCCGTCCCATAGTGAGTATGTGATTGTCATTTATTTTCTATCCTTTGTTAGTAGTTATAGTGGAATTGTAGCCTAGTGGGCTGACATTATCAAGACGACACGCCGTAGCGTGTGCCTTATGCGGTGTGAGATACCTCACACACGCACTCTATGCAATAGCAAGCCTTGCTAGAGAGTAGGTCACGCAATAACGCCTTGCGTGTGTAGGCATTGAGTCCATATGAGGACTTTACTCCACCATTGTGGAAATCGTGCACGATTGTGCTATATAGTGTTTCTGTAAGTTGAGTCATTTTGACTCCTTTCGTTTGTTTTTCTTTATACCTTTATCATAGCAGGGGGGACTGACATTTAGAGGTGTTTCTCGGGCGTGTCGGAAATAAATCTTAGAAAACCCCTGTGATATGCGCCACAATCACGCTCAATATGTGCGGTCTATCCAAAATGTCCGATTTTTTCTGTGGTGTGTATCATACATAATAAAAATATATTAACATTTTCTGAAATCTAAAAAAGCGGGGAGATCAAAAAGCTTGACATAGAATTTACATTTAGTATACTTCCAATAGGGGGGTCGGGGGGTCAGCAAATCAATAAATAATAAATATTAAATATATAGACCTAAGACCTAAGATCAAGTGATACAACTAAAAAATATTTTAACATTATATAATATTACAGTCAACTAAGAATATGGTACAATAGATTTATGAAATGTGACTTTTGCGAAAACCCAAAGTATGTAGAGCGTATTAACTCTAAAGGCATACTTGAAAATTTTTGCACAAATTGCATTGAAAAATTAGTGGCGGGAAACCGAATACGCTAGTCCCTAGGGGATATAGCTTAATTTGGTTAAAGCACTTGTCTTATATGCAATAGATTCTGAGTTCAAATCTCAGTATCCCTACAATATAAAAGCAGTTGACTAGGATATATATGAAGAAGTTATGGTTAGCAATAAGCACAATTGCGATAGCAATTCTTTCTGGGTCTTTGCTTGCTAAATTTACAAAATGGGCGGGACAAGAAGAAATCTTTGACTTTGACCTAAATGAAGATATAGATGAAGAACTCTCAGCTCTATAACTCAGTCATGATTTTTGCATGGATCCTTATGGGTCTATATGTAATAGGTTTAATATGGTAAATTCGGACAAAAGAGACCAATTAGCGAAATATCTGCTAGATTGTCGATACAGAGAATGTAATTATTACCAAGCTGACAGATTCATTGCAGAGTCTTCGCTAGAATGGTTCATAGAAGGCCTTAAGAGGCGATTAGAGACTTGTTTAAATGCCGAGTCAGGGTTATGTGACATATGGTACTTAGAATCCCATTCAGAGTGTTTATTATTAATTAATCTAATATACGAATATAGTGGAGATCCACTCTATGACGTTAAATTTTAAAATGGGTTCTTCTACCGCCGACGCACTTTTCGCACTATACCGTTAAATTTATTCGGATATAGTCTTGTATATAGTTACTACTGGATTGAAGTATATTTCTTCAACTTCTAGGTAATCTCTAAATGTGTAGTCAATATTGCTAACTAAAACAAAATAGCAGTCTTTCATTTTGTTACGATTAAAATTCATAAACTCATGCCATGCCGTAGCGCTAAATGGTCTAAATAGAAAAAATACAGTTGGTTCAATTTCTAAAACTGTTGTTCTAGCGTCGCTCACTTTCACTTTAACTGGCTTGCTTATTGCAATGTTTGTATTTTTTAGATTATCTTCAAGAATTTGACCTAAATCTGTATCTATTTCTATTGCAATATATTCTTTATATATATCATTGGTTGCTAGGGTATGTAGAATTACTCTTCCTTTGCCCGCTCCAATATCAACAAATGTATAATTGCCAATGTTTGGATCTTCTTTAAGATATTCGTTAGCTAAATCAATCCAGGCCAATGCAGTGTTCCGATATCCTTCTGATTCTGGATAAAGATCACTATTGTCTATATACCAAGGTTTAAAGTCACCATAGGTTTTGTCTTTAGCTTCCGCAAGAGGGTGAGATGTTTCAACGTTGTATTTTTCGTCAAATTCATTAAATTTTAAACAGTCTTCTCTGTTTATTTTTTTTCTGTACTCAATATCTTCATTCATCGTTTTCTCCTCTTATAAGTCCAAACTTGGCAAGTATTTTCTTTACCTGTTTTTCAATTTTTCTTTCTAGCTGTCCTTCATGTGAATCTGTTTTATAATGATGGCTATTAAAGTATGGGCTGAACATAACTTTTTTAAAGTGGTCTCTTCCCATCAAAATTCAAATCCTATTTCTTCTGTATATCTAAAAACTTGATATCCTTCAGGAGATTCTTCTGGGTATTCTTCATCAGTCATTAATGGAATTTTATTGTATATTTTAGATGCACTTGCCTCAGCTTCATTTTCTAAGCTAACCTTAGCCCATTCTTCTGCACCATAAATTTTTTCATTTTCAAGCCACTCTGGAGATCCCTCGTACCAGCAAGAAAAAAATGTTCTGGCTAAATACTTGCTATTATCTGTAATAGGTCTTACTCCATGGAAGTATGGTGGTCCAGAGGGAAATACTGTAACGTCTCCCTTTTTAGGTTTATAAGTTATAAGCTTTTGAGATGCCTCATCAATGTAAGATATTTCTCCGCCCTCATAATCATCGTTTAAGTATATTGTAAATGTTAATATCTGCTTGTACCCACGAGATTGGGATGTTTCTTCTTTAAGATCAGTGTGATAATACAAAGCGTATTTTTTATCAGTATCAGTTTTATTATACTTTAATAAATCTATTTCACATAACTCAAGATTTTCAAAAGACTTTACATGTTTCCAAGTGCCAACTGTTGACCACATATTAAGATAATCTTCTAATAAAGTTCTTACTAGTTTTATTAGTACTTGGTTAACATATTGCTGTTTCTCTATAAGAGAGCCATCTTCTTTCCCATGCAACTCGCCATTAGTTTTAATTTTTGAAAAAAACCCATTGCTCCATCCGCTATTTTCTCCCCATGTACCCCAAGGTTCAATAATTAAATTTGGATCATCCAGGGACTCAGAATTTTTTATTATTTCAAATAAATTATCTACTTCTGTAAGAGCGTCACGGTATACCATGACTTTTGGCATAATTTCTTTTTTAGTATACAAAATTGTCTCTCCCGTCGCCGCACTTTACTTTATTGTAAAAATGCTTTTGATAGTTCTTCCCCAACAAGACCTGAATCTTTCATTTCTTTAAGTTTTTCTGGGGTGAATCTTGGATTACCCTTTAAAGGAAGCATCCATTCTCTTATTCTTTCAGGACTCTTATCACCAATTTGAGCAATATATTCTGGGGATCCATAATTATAAAATGTTTCTGGGTTGTCTTCGGCTTTCAGTACAAAGTTTGAAAAAGCGTATCTTACTCCAGATTCAACTTCTCTTACTCCGTGGCTATATGGTTCAAAAGCACTATGAAGAACAACGTCTCCCTTTTGAGGGTAGTATTCAAAAACTTCTGGTACTCTGTCTCCTTGCATAACAGTTCCGTCTGCGTTTATGTTTGGATAAAAAAGCGCTCCGCCAGTAAAGTCTCCAAGATATCCAACTAAACCAAAATCAATTGAGCAACAGGTTGTCCATACGTCATCTTGAGATAACATGTGATCGCATCCCTTGCCAGGACTATCGGAATGAACAAACATTCCGTTATCGCCAGGTCGGACAGCAAGTAAATTCTGTGAAGGGTGTATAACATATTCTGGCCCAAGTATTTCGCTAATAAATTCCCACAACTCATGAAGTCTTGTTGGGACTGGGGCCAACTTGTTTGCATACCAAGGAACTAAAGTGTCTTCGTATTTAAATTCTGATTTATCGTGTTCTGCAAGCTCTTTCTCAATGTCAGCAATTATGTCTGCTGGAAGAATATTCTTAAATAAAAATATTCCGCTATTTGTTCCGTATTCGTCTACGTGAGAAGATAAAACTATACAATCTGGTCTGTCATAAAACATTTGAATCCCCCTTGGATTTATATATTGCTATAATTATAGCACGGCCCTAAATCCAAGGCCCTAATTTTGAAGGGTACCAGATGAAGTATAACAGGTTTTTCAATTTACATATCCCCAAAACTGGTGGAACCTATTTTAGAGAAAATATACTAAAACCAATGGAGCCATATTTAAATCAAAACGGAATAGCAACAGACACTAGAGGTGAGGGCGGAGAAGGAACTTTTGCACGTACAAATACATTCCACTGGTGCTGGTACGAGCCATATGTACAAGACGACTCTTATATATTTACATCTTTTAGAGACCCAGCAGAAAGACTAGTAAGCAATTATGCATGGAAGGCACTTAGGGCGATATCATATGGCTTATCTCCATATAAAGAAGAAGATATAACTGTAGAAAATTTTTACAAATGGCTAGATAAGCACAGAGACGTTTATACTGACTTTCAATCAAAAAACCTAGTCTATTACAACCCAGACGATTCAATTTATGTAGAAGCAGTTCATAAAGGCTGGGAAAAAGATGATATCCCAAGAATTAATTCATTCTTATATAATAAACATTTTGCAGATTACCCTTTAAATAAAGAAGAAGTTTTTTCAAATATTAAAAGAGTAAATCTATTTGTAAAAGACACAACACTTTTAAAAGAAGACCAGCAGATAAAATTAAGAGATAAGATTATAAATGATCTTGGTTTGCCACCGACAAATATATTAATAACTAATAAAGTTTATGGAAATTATAATCCAATATCAAAAGAGCTTTTTAAAAAATTTACAGAAAAACAAATAGAAGAAATCTATCAGTCAAACCCTCTGGACTCAGAGATATGGTTTACAAGTAATTTATTTTACAAGGAATAGTCAAAACCCAGTCAGAGGCGGATCCGACTGGGTAGTGACGTGTCTTAAAGACACTACTGGGAGTAGTTATACTCTACCAGATTTAAAGTATAAAATACTTTAAATTATAAGTCAATCGTTTTTGATATAATTTTCTTCAACTAGTGCATCATATACCGCCTCTAGCATCCAAAATATCGTTCCGTTCATTTCCTTCATTTGCGCTGCCACTTCAATTTCTGACAATCCGCTTTGTGCTGCTAAATAGGCATTTTTTTCTTGAAATACGTTTGTCATTAAACGTACAGTAATATTTTTTTGACTAAAGCTCATTTTCTTCTCCTGGAGTAAAAGCTGGGGCAGGCCCCAATAAATATCCTTGCTCGTGATAAGCAATCATCCTGCTAACTTCTTCTTGACCCACAGATCCTTTTGCTATTAGGCTAAGCATGTCATATATTCTATGAAGCATGATGTAATTTACCATTGGCAAATTATCTTCTAAATCATTTGAAGTTTGATTATTCAGGTCTTCCTGCATCTTCCCACCAAATTTCTCTACCCATTGCGTCTGTCACTTGAATTGGAGCAGACTCAGTTTCTAATTTACAAATACATTCTTCTTTACACATTTTTATCCACCTGAGCAACTATATTCTGATAAGTTGCTAGCCCTAATGCTTTTTTATACTCACAAGATAGGCAATATAAGTATACCTCATCTGAAATAGTCTGATTACAGAAAAGAATGGATTGGTCTACTGGGCATAAAAGCTTTTCAACCAATCCTTCTTCTGACATGGAGATGTAGGTTGATACGTATTGTATCCTCATCCCATCTCCTTTACTTTGTCGGAAATTTTAATAAAAATTCCTTAGCTCTTGGGGTCATCCCCTTCCAAGCTGACCAATCAATACCGCCATTGGTCATATAGTACGTTATCTCTGCGTTTGTTACTGGGTCGAATAACTCTTTGTTACTCTGTAGATCAAATTTCTCAAGTCTTGTAGGACCAAGATTTCCAATCATATTTATTTGAAATAGTCCGTAAGAACTATCCCCTGTATTCTTATTCCCGTTATATGCAAGCGGTCTTCCATTAGATTCACGCTTTGCTATGGACCAAGCTTGTTTAAGGCCTACTCCTTCGAATCCTACAGTCTCAAGTAATACTTTTAACTCTTCGTCTGTAAGCATTTCAGATGGCTTGTAAATTTCTTTACTAAAGCTGTCTAAAACTTCTTGCTTTAATTGGGCTTCAGTTTTCACTAAAGGTGCTACTACAGTTAAAGCGTTTGCTGAGTTACCAAACAAAAATAACACTGTTACTGCTATTATTGTCCAGTCACGAACTAAATCGCTAAACTGTTGCTTTATATTCTCCATTGGCATTTCCTCCTATAGAGATAACGAACTCTAAGAGTATCATTAAATACAAAGATCTGTCAAGTTAGTTGACCAAAACACTATCTCACATAATGATATTTTTAAAAATATTTTTAACCCCTAGACCATTAAATAAAAGTTTGATACACTAGGACTTCACTTAAAATTAGCACCGCAAGGCGGAGAAAAGGTCGTATAGTAAATGTCAAAAACTATTGAAAATCCTTATGAAAACTTTATTGCTTTATCTAGATATGCAAAATGGGTAGAGGCAGAAGGTCGTAGAGAAACTTGGGGAGAAACAGTAGATAGATATTTTACATTTATGACTAATCATTTAAAGACAAACCACAATTATATTCCAAATGAAAAGCTTGTTGCGGAATTAAAAGAGTTTGTATTTGAACGAAATGTAATGCCATCTATGAGATCAGTAATGACTTCTGGAGCCGCATTAGAAAGAGACAATGTTGCTGGATACAACTGTGCATTCCTACCAGTTGATTCTCCAAGATCATTTGACGAAACCATGTATGTTCTTATGTGTGGTACAGGAGTAGGATTCTCTGTTGAGTATAAGTATATTAATAAACTTCCTGCCGTTCCAGAATCATTAGAAAAATCAACTACTGTTATTACAGTAGAAGACTCAAAGCAGGGCTGGGCAAAAGCATACCGTGAACTATTAGCACTACTTTGGTCTGGACAAATTCCAGCAATTGATGTTTCTAAAGTAAGACCTGCAGGTGCAAGACTTAAGACAATGGGTGGAAGATCATCAGGGCCACAACCACTTGTTAACCTTTTTGACTTTACAATTGCAAAATTTAAAAATGCTACAGGAAGAAACCTTAAGCCAATTGAATGCCACGACATTATGTGCAAGATTGGAGAGGTAGTTGTTGTTGGCGGCGTTCGTCGTTCAGCAATGATTTCACTTTCAAATATTAATGACATTGAAATGGCTCAAGCTAAGTCAGGCAACTGGTGGGAAGCAAGTCCACAACGTGCTTTATCTAATAACTCTGTTGCGTATTCACGCAAGCCAGAAATGGAGCAGTTTATTGCAGAATGGAAATCTTTATATGATTCAAAGTCGGGAGAACGAGGCATATACAATGTGGCCGCAGCTCAAGCCCAAGCATCTAAGTATGGAAGAAGAGATCCCAATATACACTATGGAACTAACCCCTGCTCAGAGATTATTTTACGTCCTTACCAGTTTTGTAATCTTTCAGAAGTCGTATTGCGTGAAAAGGACACAAAGAAAGATATTCAACGTAAAGTTGAGCTTGCAACAATTCTTGGAACTTGGCAGTCAACGCTTACAGACTTTAAATACCTACGTAAAATTTGGAAAGACAACACAGAAGAAGAGCGTTTACTAGGAGTTTCTCTAACAGGACAATTTGGGCACAAATTTATGTCAGGAAAAGAAGATCTTGTTTCCTTAGAAGCATTTTTAATGACCCTAAGAGAATTAGCAAGAGCGCAAAATAAAGAAGAGGCTAAAAAAATTGGTATTCCAGAATCATCAGCTATTACGTGCGTGAAGCCATCAGGAACAGTATCTCAATTAGTTGGGGTATCTTCAGGAATGCATGCTTGGCACTCTCCATACTACATTCGTACAGTGCGAGGCTCAAAAGGAGATCCTATCTCTACATTTTTGAAGGAAGTTGGAATTCCAGTAGAAGATGATGTAATGAAGCCAAATGATACATACGTATTTTCATTTCCAATAAAAGCACCAGAAGGTGCAATAGTTAGAAATGACTTAACAGCAATTGACCACCTAAACATTTGGCTTGTTTACCAACGTGCATGGTGTGAACATAAGCCCTCCATTACCGTATCTGTTAAAGAGGATGAATGGATGGAAGTTGGGGCTTGGGTGTATAAGAATTTTGATGATGTGTCTGGAATTTCATTCCTCCCTCATTCAGAGCATACATATAAGCAAGCCCCATATCAAGAAGTATCTAAAGAAGAGTATGAGGCGCTTGTTCAAAAAATGCCTAAAAATATTCGATGGGAAGATCTATCATTTTATGAGACAGAGGATGGAACTTCACCTTCTGCTACCCTTGCTTGCAGCTCAGATGGCAATTGCGAGCTTGTAGATATTTCAGCATAGTGGTAGAATTATAGTATTCGGCTAAAGCCGAAAATTCCAGGGGCAAATTGCCCAACAAGGAGATAATAAAATGGCTAAATTTGCAAAAGCAGATTTAAACAAAGATGGAAAGGTAACTATGCAAGAACAGATCCTAGCAGCACTAGCAAGCTACGGAAGAGCATTTCTTTCAGCAGCGCTAGCTCTATATATGACAGGCAATACGAATCCTAGAGATTTATTGCTTGGCGGAGTTGCAGCAGTCGCACCCGTAATTTTAAAGGCATTAAATCCAAATGATAAGAGTTTTGGATTCGTCAACAAAGCCTAACTTATAGTTGATTGGGAACGTCCTTATGCTAAAATTGGCATAAGGGCTTTTCTAATTTAGGGGTAAATGTGGCAGCGCAAAAGAATTTTGAAGTTGATCAAAATACAACGTTTACGTTTGAGGTTCAATACCTAGACGAAGATCAAACACCTATTCAACTTCATAATCATATGGCAAAACTTCAAGTTAGAGATACTCAAGGCGGAAAAAAGCTAGCTTTTACATTAACAGAGCAAGATGGATTAACTATAAGTCCAGTAGAAGGCAAAATACAAATATCGATATCTGCAGACAGAACAAACAAAATGTTTTTTCCAAAATCTGCATATGACCTTGTTCTAATTGACCCTAGTGTTAATAAGACAAGATTATTAGAAGGATATATGACATTAAATAGGTCGGTAACAGTATAATGGCAACAAGATTAATAGTCACAGAAAACAACCCACTTGTTGTAGTAAGATCTACTGGAGCGCCTGGAAGAACAATAATAAGTGGAGGCGGAAACCCAGATGCAACGCTGGGAGTCCCAGGAGACTTTTATTTTGACACAAACACAACAAGGTTTTGGGGCCCAAAAGCTTCAACAAATACCTGGAATATAAACAACAGCTTTATCTTGGATAAACAAATTTCTTTGACATATCCATGGGAAATGGCACAAATAACTGGACCAGTTGCAGGAATGTATTCGGTTCGGATAAATCATAACCTTGGGTTCAACCCAAATGTAACCGTTAAGTCTAGCGCTGGAGACATATTAGAAACTGGAATAGACTATAATAGTATTAATCAAATAACACTGACTATGGCACAACCGTTTTCAGGGACAGCATATCTGTCATAAGGGAGAAAGAAAATGGCAAAAAAGTTTTTAGTTAGCATTGATCTCAATAAAAATGAGCTCTTAAATGCTAGAATTCA
>Ga0209299_1000515_pt1 | contig 21731 bp, 36 predicted proteins | sample S_140806_MF_Meta_FD_187326 | JGI IMG/M metagenome (GOLD analysis project Ga0209299, IMG submission 187326) | Freshwater microbial communities from Lake Simoncouche, Canada to study carbon cycling - S_140806_MF_MetaG (SPAdes) (version 2) | ecosystem: Environmental > Aquatic > Freshwater > Lake ...
CATCGTCTGCTAACTCCTTCAACATGACCAGACGCCCACCACAGTAGCACACCTGATCAATGTCGTCCTCGTCGTAGTGCGGACCCAGCTCAGGGTAGCCAAGCCAAAAATCCAAATGGTCTGCACGACCCTGCTCATCAGGTTCCTCAAATACGTGGAGCAGATGCATCTGGCTCCTCCACAATCCAACCAGACGCGCGGAGAACCTCAGCAAGAACTTCAGGGGCAACCGCAGCTGCGGCCTGTGCCACCAGCTCCCCCAGATCTACGGAACTAAAATCCGAAGAACGGGAAGCCTGTTCCTCTTCAATCCAGGTTTTACCGTACAGCTTCATAAACAACTCAGTTGCTTTAAGGTTGCCACTTTTGGCGGAAGTCAGAAGCTGGGCTTTGACCAGTCGGTAGTCGCGCTCGTCAGCAAAGTCCGGATTGTCGTCGTCATCAAAAATAACGGCAGCACCAGCGTTAGTTACCATTGTCTCAGTGAGGCGGCGCTGACGCTCGACGAACTCAGGGAGTTTCTTCCAGCGGCGCAGCGTACGCGAATCTGCGTAACCCTTGGCCTTGGCCCAGTCATCTTCAGAGGTGATCAGGCCACGCTCGTTTTCAGGGGTCGACAACCACAAGATGAACTCGTCCCACAGTGGATTAATTTTAGCAGCCATATCTTCTCCCGAAAAAATTGAAAAAATCTTTTACACGGTTCCGGATCACTGGCTGCTCCTGTGCTCTCTTTAGGAGAGCAACCGGTTAACCGGATTACCGGAACGCTTTATATAAAGCCGTGAGTGGGGAACTAAATTCCCCAAATCGTCCGTAATCGTAGGCCGGTAAAAGCAATAACCACCCTACGAAAAAGGACACAGCCGCTTCATGTCCAAACCTGACCACCACATCCGGTTCAATGTCCGGTACAACACCCGAAATGACCGGGCAAAACCAGGGTGCCGGATCAGCCCGGACAGGTTACCGGACAGTAACCCGTGTGACAGAAGTCACGGTAGTTTTCTTTGTAAGTGTCCATAGTCGAAGGGTACTTAAGCCCACCCGAAGGGGGCTGAAGAAGCTTAGACAGCCACCTGGGTCTGGATCTGGTGTGGGATTTTCCCACAGCCGCCTCTAAAATACAGAAAAAATGCCTCGCAGCTAGTAATATATATACTGGGACCCGCCAGGGGGGATGCGGGGGTGCGGGGGGATCGCGGGTGTCGGGTTGCGGGTTTCTGGTTCGGGTGTGTTGTGTTTCACCATAGTTGTGTTTATTATGCACATGGGGGTGTATAGTTCCGGGGGCATCGGTGGTCCGCTAGCACCTGAGCACCGGATGTTCCGGATAGGGTACGGGTTTACCCTAAGCTCAGTAGTGGCTCTTAACCACACAACGAAAGTGGACACCGGTACCCCCCCCGGGTGTTCTTGTACACGGGGCGGGTGGCAACGGGCAGATACGGGGTGACACGGTGACACGGGGGCGGGTGTATTCTGGCACGGGCGGATCTAGGGTCTGTATGGTGTGACAAGTGTCACATAGGTTTTTTCTGTAAGTGGCCTTAGATACCGGTTTTTGAGATGTAGCTCGTCACTATCCTAGATAAGCCCTTTATCATAATGCTAAAGGCACTAGCGAAAGAGAGTCACACAATGGGTACAGTTAAGAAGACACAAGAAAAGAAAAAGCTAAAGGGCTTTATTCTTCCGGATCATTCTTCAATGGTCGATAACATTATTGCGGTTTATAGTCAAGCTAACGCCGCGCAACTAGTAGTAGGTGCTACATGGTACAGTGCCGCACACACACTAGCCGCGGCGATTCATGATGATGTACAAGCCGGCGCGGCGATCATTGCCGTATTGTCGCCGATGCTCTCATGGTCCAAAAACGCACCGATTGCTGTACTGGCGGCAAGGGCAGGCACTAGGCGCCCTGCAGGAGTTATCGGCCGCAACTGGACCAAAGCAAAGCGCGCACGCCGTGTAGGTGCCGATCTTGATGCGATAGTTAAGGGTCCAAAGGTGCGTGACTTTTGGGCTTGTATCGCTAGTAATGGCACAGACTCTTATGCCGTGTGCGTCGATAGACACGCCGTCGCGATTGCGTGCGGCCGGTTTCTAGATAGCAAAGAGTCCGGCGACAGTTTGGCCGGCGCACGATACAAGAAAGTAGCGAACGCTTATCGCGACGCCGCGGTTATTCTAGGGCTAACGCCTTGCATTCTCCAGGCCGTGACCTGGGTGGTCTGGCGCGATACTCCATGGCGTGACCGTCCTACTGTGTAAATAGTTCCACCGTGACCGGCTAGGCCGGCGCAAGGCTCGCGGCCTTACACGGTACAACGGCGCTAGGCCGATCCTAGCACTATTGAAAGGTTACTATTATGTTTACAGTTACAGTTACTATCGGGCGGAACGATGGCCCGGCGACACGGCAAGCCCGCTCGGCCGTGCCTATGTCTCCAGAGGTCTGGGACGCGTTCCAAACTGACGTGCGCGCCACTCTAGACACGGTCTATGGTACTGGGACCGGCACCGGCGAATGGGACGGTATTGCGGAGGATACTTTTTTAGCAGTCGGCGTGGTGTCTGATCTGGGACGTGTAAAGGCACGCCTAGCAGAGCTCGCCGCGGACTATCACCAGGACGCGATTGGACTTGTGGCACAAGCGGGCAACGATACGCAAGTGACGGCCGCACAATGAATCGGGCGGCCTTGAGATCCAGGCATAACGTGCTGTAGGTCGACACAGTCTATCATACAAACAAAAAACACTATCCACTTACTACAGAAAGAGACACTATGAAAAGCTTAAGAACTTTAACAGATGAGCAGCAAAAAAGAAGACTGCGAAAGAATGAGCTTGCTCGTTTGCGTAGGCTAGGCGTATCTGTGCGCGCAAGTAAGAAGGTGGCGCGATGAGTCACGCACACGCACACTCACTAGCTCGGCAACTACGAGCAGAATCGGCTTATCTCCTGGACCTTGCCCGCCATGCGGAACGAGACGGGGACGTCTTGTCTGCTGACTTACTGGTACGGCGAGCCGAGACCCTAGAGGATGAAGCCGCTAACCTACTGGCACGGGCCAAAGCTGTCCGGACATTGTTTAATAACACTACTACACGAAAGGCACTATCATGACACACAAAGACATAACAACTAGAGTACTGGGGCTCGGCTTTCAGTGCTCATGCATTGAGTGCGGGCGAGTCTTTGACTTGCTCGATGAGATCGACGCGCAAGAATGGGTTTACGGCCATGACTGTGAGGTGTCAGAATGAAAACACCAACTGTTACAAGTGTAAAGGCCAAGGTCAAGCGCGCTGCTGCAGCTGAAGGCTTCTATCTGAAGCTAGTGCATTCAAAAGGTAGAGAGTGGCGTGAGGCCGACCTGCGAGTTGGTGAGGGTTACGCGTCTCAAGCTCGCGATGCTGGGCTTAAGACTTGGAGAGACCTAGACCGTAAGCAAGGGCTCGCCGACTGGCTGCGTCAGGTGCTGACTGCTGAAGAGCTGCGCACAGTTCTTGTGACTGTTGAAGTTGACAACTCGGAGATGCAAGTTGACTACTTTTCAAGGGGTTACGAGCGGGTTTTGCCTGACTGGGGTTCGTATGTAAAGCTCGGTTCTATCTCTCTCGGTTGGGCTAAAAACTTGGCGGGTGTAGACACTCACGGTTGGGGTTATGATCGTGGAACTCGTCACTTTACAGAGTCCGAGATTAAATCTTTGGCACCTTCAGACTTTCACGCTTGGGCTTTGGCTTTCTTTATTACTTACGGTGCTGACATACGCACTGAGATTGAGATTAATAGGTTGGCCAACTTTAACGAAGCTGGTCGGGACTTGTTTGCGGCGATGGTGCCGGACTGGGGCTCGGGCGTGCCGGCACTGCTTGACGCAGTTGAAGCACTCGTGCCGCAGACTCCCGCAGTACCCGCTTTGGTGCCGGTGGAGCCCGTGGAGGAGCTCACAGAACAGCTAGAGCCAACTGCGGAGGTCCCGCAGGCAATATCTGACTACTTGGGGCGCCTAATACACGTCCCCAAGAAGCTCTACGCTAGCCGGGTCTATGCTGCCCTTACAGCGGGCGAAGAGTTGCCAGAGTCTGACGCCGCGTGGGCCGATGACGTGATCAAAAAGGTGCGCAGATACGCTGACGCGTAACCTGCGTGCTTCTTGCAAGAGCGCCTGCACAGTCTATCATACAAACAAGAAACATCACCCACCCACTACAGAAAGAGAGTTATCATGAACAAAGATTATGAGGTACGCACTATCAGACTGGACGTCGAGGTGTTCGTGCGTAAAGCTGCGACACGTGAGCAGGCTGCAGCAGCACTAGCTGAACATATTCGGCAGCTGCACCCTTACGACTTCACAGTGCTAGCTGTTGAGGCCGACGTAGAAGGCGACGACATTCGCAACGCAGCACTTGCTGAGATTGTCAGCACATACATTCGTCAGGGACTCCTCATCACGGAGCACCACGCTAACATCGAAGGGAGGAAATAACATGGAAAAGCAAAGCGTAAGTTTCACTTTATCAAAGAACACTGACCCGAAAGACCGGAACATTATTCTGGAACTCATCGGCAGAAACTGGCTGGAGATCATCGGTTACGATGAGAAAGAACACAGCTTTACAGTCGGGTTCGCAGAACGCCCTGCGAAGGACTGAAACTTTGCACGGTCCTTACTGGGCCGTGCTTTATACACACAAACAAGCACACTCCACCCACCTATTAGAAAGAGATACGATTATGACTAACCATATTAGACACGTCCGAGTTGAGCTGGCTGTTCTTGCAAGTGATGAGTTTTCTAATGAAGAACTTGCACGCGCAGTAATGAACGACGTTTTAAAAGTAGAACGCGACTGTGATTACATGCTTGAGGACGCGTGCGCATACACTCACGACGAAAACGAAGTCGACGAACTCGAGGCACTTCGCGAAGTTTGTCACATTTACGCACAGCAGGGTATTTACACTGTAGAACGCTACATCAACTCGGACGGCGCACAATGAAAGACAGAGAAGACTACCAAGAAGAACGAGTGCTTGCACTGTTCTTTATCCTATGCCTGTTGGTGATCCTTTGGGCCTGCTACATGCTCGACGTAGGCCCACCTACACGCGCAGCAGTTCAAAAAAATACGGCCCCTGCACCTGCTGTACTGGTGGCGCCGGTGTCTCCGGCTCTCACGGTGCCTGTGACAGCTGCTGTGAGCCCTGTGGTGGTCACGCCGACTACTGTTGCAGCTGCTGCGGTGGTGCCTGTGCCCGCTGTGAGCGTCCCTGTGTCGGTTCATCCTGCTGTTCCTGTGTCTGCGACTGCTAACGGTACGTCGTGTGAGCTGCGTGACGGTGACGTGTGGTGCTGGGGTTGGCGTACTGCTGGCGATGGTGCGTCTTCTGACGTGGCGCGTGCCGTGGGCGTGAGTGGAGCGCAAGCTGTATTCGTGGGAACTGGTGGAACTAACTGTGCGATTACGATCAGCAAAGGTAAGCTCGACCATGTTGGTAGTGATGACCCTGGTGCGTTGTACTGCTGGGGTGAGGGCATCAACGCAGATGGTCTGACTGGGCGCGCTTGGTCTGACACGCCGCAGCTGCTAGCAGAGAGCGCGGACTGGGACACTGTAGCTATTGGTGCTCGGATGCTTTGCACACTAACAGGTGAGGTAGTGCTGACATGCTATGGTGCTTTGCCAGACGGCACACACAGCCCTAAAGGAACTGTGCTGCTGCAAGACAAAGCTTTAGCAGATGTACGCATACAAGATGTCGATGGGTTTAGTCACATCATCTGGCTTACTCGGAAAGATGGAAGTGTGGTGCGTTATGGATGAGCTGTACCAAATCGTAGGGTGCCGCTCGGACAGTCTACCGGTACACCGGAACGGGAGCCGTAATGCGCCGCAGGGCGCATCGGCTACAGGAAGCAGGAACTTTACAGAAGGGATTTTTATGGAGCGTATAGATAGGTTTTACAAAATCATTACAGGACAGCTCGCACTCCGCGCGTTGCCTGTAGACTTAGAAGAAAGCGAGCTACTTGCCGTGTTAGAAGAGTTGGAATGTTTCGATCTGCATACCTTTGAGAAAGCTTCATCTAATGTGCAACGCATGCGGGCACACATCAGATACCTGGCTGCATTGTGGCCAGAGTCAAACATGCTGGACCTTACTAACCGGATCCACACATTGATTAACAACAGCCGCATTGATTTCTCGGACATCATGACTATACTCCGTGGTGAGCGTCTGTCAGAGACGGTGCAACTGTCTGACCTGCGCACTGTGCTAGTGGGTGGGCAGTTGTACAACTCGCAGTCAAAAACAAATGAGGTCCCTGTGCCTACCATACAGGGGATCGGGCGTTGCCTGCGTGACGGGATGAGCCTGACAGAAGCAGCGCGTGTCATGCATGTATCGATCGACACGGTGCGTGCCATCGAGAACCTGCTTGGGTTGCGTTCAGCACACCAGAAAAAAATGGAGGACCGCGCAGTTGATGCGGCACGGGACGCTGTCAGCGTTCGGGTGTTTGCCAGTGCTAACGGGATCAGCAAGTCTAAAGCGCAGCTAATGCTACGCATGGGTCACTCGGTTCTTGCAGAGCTGGGCGAAGTACAACAACCATCAACTACAGAAGGAGATTAAAATGGAAGACAATAACGACATGCTTGGAGAGATCGCGGAGACCATTGGTTCTGATTTCACAGCGTACATTGAGGATGGTGTGTTCCGTATCACGCCACCAGAGGCAGGCATTGCTATCTTTGCTGCGCTATCAGGCCACGCCGAGCAACTGCAGGACGCCTGGGATGCAACAGACGAGCTGGTAATCAAGCTTGAAGAGGTACGCGAAGAGGCAGCCAAGCTCCGCGACTATCTTGAAAGCTTACAGCTTTATCTGGATGCCATGGGCTGCGACGAAAAGGTGTCAGAGATTGACCACCTGCTGTGGCCTGTCGTAGGCATACTTGAGGACGGCACTGAAGTTAAGTTTCAGTACGACGAGGTTGACGAAGACGACTATTGCACCAACGAACTTAACTGCGACTGCTCGAGGTGTTCATAACATGTACGAGCGCGACATCCTCAACATCCTGCGGGTCTCCCATTCCTGGCTCGGGCCTTGCCCAGCTGACGGGAAGCTCTGCCGGAACTGTGAAGCAGCACACGAGATCGAAGCTTTGCGTGACATGCTAAGCCGCGTGCTACCATGGGCACAGCAAGCACTATGGGAAGAGTCGTTTAAAGCAGGGCCATCAGCTCTGGAAGCGCGACGCATTTGGGAAGAACTATTTGGAAGCATACTGGAGGGAAGATCATGAGCATAATGTTAATCGCATTTATCGTAGCAGTCTGCGGGATGTGCACCAAAAGTGACGTCATCGTAGGAACATCTACTATGGTGATGTTGTTCTCTGCATGGAATCTATTGATTGATTCAGGGATTGTTTCGTGAGCGCCGTGTCGTCCCGCAAAGGACGGTGGCACCAGAGCACACTGTCTTCTCTGCTTGACGGCTGCTCATGGCAGTACTTCCTCACGTACATAGCTGAGATCGAACAAGGCATCAAGCCACACGCAGCTATAGGCACAGCGTACCATGCAGCAGTAGAACTATCAGAGCTGGCACGCGCCTACAAAATACCAACCTCGATGGAACAGCTGCTGTCTAGCGCGCACGAAGAACTAGACAAAGTAACAACAGACCCAGACCTACACAACAACTTGTCTGCGTGTGTCACAAACTACTGGGCACACATACGCCCATACCTGGAGCAGTACGAAATGGTAGCACTCGAACCAGAGTTCACTATCAACCTGGTAGATGGAGCACAACCAATCGGCGGGTACATTGACGGGATCTATCGCGACCCACAGGACGGGACAGTGTTCATCATCGACCACAAAACTGTCGGCAACTTCAACAGATGGCGCAACACAGACTCTCACAGGCACCAGGCAGCCATGTATGCCGTGGCTCTGGTCCTCTCCGAGGAGTTCCCGCAGATCACGGAGCTGCCAGAGATGCGGTACCTGCTGGTCCGTACCAGTACTGGGACGCGTAGCAACTTTGAACCTTCGCGTATTTTAACGCTACAGCCAGACATGGAGGACGTGTATGTGTTGGGTGATAGGATCCGTCAGGCAGAACACAAAATCCTGATGAGTGACTTTGAAAAGAAAACATCTTGGCCACTGTGCTCACCTATGTGGTGTTCATACTATGACCGGTGCGTGCTTGGCAACGAACTGTCCGGCACAGTAGATAGCGTACTGTCCTTATCTGTGGGCAGCGGCAAGACACAATGATTACTAACCACTTACCAGAAGGAGAGACCATGTCAGAAGAAGTCCAGTCACACGTAAAGAGCACATCCGTATCGGTGACGCTCAACGCCAAGCCTTTCGGCCTTGATGCGTTCATCAAGTTCGAGGAGACCGTAGAGTTTCCACAAGGCGCAACAGAAGTAGATGCTTTGCTTAAGCGCGACAACATGGCAGCACTCATTGCTGAGCAACTGCTTGCTGTCATCCGTGACACAGCAGTATCGATCAAAGGTTCAGCCCTCCCGGTAGCAGCAGCCCCCCTTGCTGTAGCAGCCGGGGCGTATCAGGGACAGCCTGCACCAGCCGGTGTAGGTGCAGCGACAGTTGCAGCAGTGGCCAATGGTGCCGTTGCTAGCGAGTGGCGCTCTGCCCCTGATCGTTTTGATGCCACCAAGCAGGTGCGCTACCTCAGCACTGCGTCCTACAGCATGGACCAGATGCGTGCGGCAGCAACAGCGTGGCTGGCGTCTGCTGGTTTCAACGGTGCAAACTTTGACGTGTGGGACGAGCGCCGTGACGCTGAATCCGGCAAGCCAATCAGCTCTGTGTGCAACATCAAAGTCAAGAAAGAACTTCTTAGCCTTGTACCACACGACGTAGTGCAGACCAACACAGGCGGCGTCAAAGCTGTAGCTCGTGCCAAGTTCAACCACGATGGATCTTTGTTCTTCTACTGGAGCAAAGATGCAGAAGCTGCCATCAAGTACGGCGCCTTCGCCCCTCTGTCCGGCACTGTTGCCGTTGAAGAGGAGGCCTTCTGATGGACAAGCGCACCCGGCTTGAAGTAAAACCGGAGCTTGTTGACATCGAAGCGGCACTCCGTGATGCTGAAGACCTGGCATGGGAACATGCTAAGGTCGCAGCATTGGCAGGAGCACTCCCGTTAGGGTCAGATCCGCACGAGTTCCTGTACAAAGAAATGCAAAAGAGATACGCAGAACTAACAAACTATCTAGAGTTCCTAACGTTCAACGGTTTAGTTTTAATCCGCGCTATGTTAGAAAGCGGACACCTACAGCTAGCTGCAGAAAAACCAATTCATGAAAACGACGTAGCACAAATACTAGGGGAGCTGTCACAGATGGCAGTTAGTTCCTACGCATGGATGATCGCAGGCTATGAGATACTATGGCCAGCTAACAAGACCATGCCTAACGTAGGCGTAGCATTTAATTTTCTATCAGACGACATCACTACAGAGGAGACAGAATGACCAAGGTAATCAAGCCATCACTCACAGAGTACATGGGCGACAACGTTCCGTCATACGACGAACCAACATCACCATGGCCAGACGAAGATCCGTATGCAATCCTTGACGACGAAGCACCAATCGTCCCACAGTTCCGCACCCTATCCCTCCGGGACATTCAGCAGTTGCCGGACCCAGAGTGGCTGGTCAACAGGTTCCTCCAGGCTGACAGCTTCGCTGTACTGTACGGAGCACCAGGATCTACAAAGTCTTTCTGGGCTTTAGACATTGCTTTGTGCATTGCTACAGGCACACAGTTCCACGGGTCAGACGTCAAGAAAGGTCAGGCTTTGTACGCTGCAGGTGAAGGTTTGCGTGGTCTGAAGTGGCGCATTGAGTCTTGGATGCTTGCGCACCCTGACGTATCAGAAGACGACATCCTTTCTAACTTGCGCATCATCCCAGATGTTCCTCATCTGTTGGACAAGTCACACACGGCGCGCCTTTTAAACACAGCAGAGATTATGGCTGAGAAAGAAACACCATTGCGTATTGTTATTATCGACACCTGGGCACGTGCCCTTGTAGGTGGCGACGAGAACTCACAGAAAGATGCTGGCCTAGCAGTAGATGCTTGCGACACGATCCGCAAATCAACTGGTGCTACTACTTTGGTAGTGCATCACACCGGCACAGAGGGAACGCGTGAGCGTGGATCTACCGTGCTGCGTGGTGCTGCCGATACATCAATCATGGTAGCACACGACGAGACAAGCCGTTACACAACAGTGACTGTCAAGAAAATGAAAGACGGAGAAGCTGGCCACCAGTCAGTCTATACTCTTCGCCAGTACGGACACAGCATTGTGTTGGATGCCGCAAAGAATCTGTTCAGCGGTGCAACACCAGCTAACGGACAACGTGATCGTGAGTACTACATCCAACGCGCTAAGGAACAGAAAAGCAGCCCGTTCTAATGGATGCTCCGGACGCCGCCGTTGAACAACGGTTCCTCGGGTATGTCGATAAGACAGATACCTGTTGGTACTGGACAGGTTACGTGATGAACGTAGGCTATGGACAGTTCTCCTGGAACGGAACAAAGCGGGCACACCGGGTAGCTTATCGGATGTGGGTTGGTGAGATACCAGAGGGCAGTGTTGTACATCATTCATGTTCAACGCGCCACTGTGTAAACCCAGAGCATCTGCAGATCATTTCTCCTAACGAGAATACTGCGGAGATGTTAGAACGTTCCTACTACAAGGAGCGCATTAAGGAGTTAGAGGAAAACATTCGGCAACTAGATGAGAAGATAAGGAGAATGACTGATGGCAATACATAGCATGCGTACCGGCGGAGCAGATAGAAGCTGGTCGTTTGATCCTACCACTGTCGAATCAATCGCTCCCATCATGAGCAAGCTCGTACATTACGACGAGTATTTTGTAGAACGAGAAGGCGACAGCACCCTAGCCATTGTGCTAGACAAAATGTTAGACGACCTGCCAGAAGATCTACGTGGATCTGTTTCACTAGTGTATCTATCTGGTGTGTCGTACCGCAGCGCGGGTCGTACGCTTGGCTTAGATCACAAGACAGTTAAGTCTCGTGCTGAGCGCGGCGTTAAGATCATGCGTAACCGTTTGATGGACACAGCCTGGGTAGCAGCACTGCTCGACGGGATGTTACCAGAGAACGCAGAGCTACCACGTGTAGCGTCACCAGAAAAGCTAGCAGGAATACTTCAATCACTCAACAACAACAAGAAAGGGCAATAGCCATGAACACACAAACACCAGAACAAGAGATTGCAACCCTAAAAGAATTGCTTTCGTTTCTCTACCCAGCAGTGATTGCTTGCAGTCACATGGCATTTGAGTATAGCCTCGAAGACAGAACAACATTTGTAAATGTTAATGGCGATGCTTTTCCTGTCACAGTAGAATACACAACCGCAGCTGCAGAAGCTGTGAAAAAATTCAAGGCACAGTAACAATGTCAAATCTACCGGGCACTATCAAGATCGGACCTGTCGTGTATCTTATCGCGCAGGTAGATAAACTAGAAGACGACGACTACGGTATGTGTGACTCACACACACAGATGATTTACATTTCAAAAGATCAAAGCGCGCAGCACGTAACCGATACACTGCTGCACGAAATCACACACGCCATCTGGCACGAGTCAGGTTTGTTCAGTGTAAAAAGACCAGACGAAGAACAGATCGTCCGCACCACCAGCACCTGGCTGACCATGGTGTTCAGAGAGAACCCAGCCATAGCTGCATTAATTATTAACCCACAACCCGCCTGGCCTTACAGCCCACAACCACGAGGAGATTCACAACATGTCAAGAGATAACATTGAACGCACCGCATCAGCGCAACAGTACTACGACCACCTGACAGAGAAGCATTACGCTGCTTACGAAGCTCTTGTAGAGCAACGCATCAACGAAGCCATCGCTGAAGAGGAACGCCGCAGCATCCGCTCATACACTCACGTCGAAGAGGCGTCATGAGTAAGGCCAAAGCACAAGGCACAACCCATGAGTCTTGGATCGTCAAAGCATTAGAGGCTGCTGGAATAACCGCACGCCGACTAGCAGAAGGCGGAGCAGATGACGAAGGAGATGTCGAAGCCGGCATCAACGGGGAACGCTGGATCCTGGAAGGCAAAGCCCGGCAGACCCTGAACGTACAGGCTACACTAGGCAAAGCCCGGCGCAAAGCCGGAGGCTTACGGGTAGCAGTAGTCTGGAAGCGCCTAGTAAAGGTAGCAGGATACCAGAACCGTCAGCCCGTAGAAGGAGAGCGGATCGTTGTTATCTTAAGCTGGGATGACTTCATGTCTCTTGTCCTAAACAATAGGGACCTAGACGGCACAGTAAACAACACCACTATCGAAGGAGAGCAGAATGATTAAGTCCGAAGAGTTCAAAGCAATCGTTGAACAAATAGAAGCAGGCATTGTTTTGTCTGTAGAGGAAGCCACCAAGCTGGTAGATACTATCAAGCACATGGACATCCAGTTGATCATCGCACAAAACGCTTTGCAGTTAAGCATGCAGAACCTGGCTATCATCGTGCCACACATCGCTAGTGACGTGCTTGGTAAAGCAGGACGCACCGATCAGAAGATCAAAAAGAAAATAGCAGAGCTAGCAGCACAAGCTGTAGCTAACTGCGAAGACTCTGTACAAACATACCTGATCAACTCTTCACTTGAAGCAGTAAAAATGTTTAACCTGGCACTCGACGAGTTCATCGCGCAACCAGAACCACAAGAAGATCCGTATGCAGGAGAGGCACCACACAATCATGACTGAGAAAAAAGGCAACCTAGTATTTGCCATCGTCATGGCAGCCCTCGCACAAACAGCAGACGTAGCCACCACCCTGTACGGGATAGCTCGCGGAGCTACGGAAAGCAATCCGATCATGTCCGGAGTTCTGGAATCCTGGGGGCCCTGGGGTTTTGTGTTGATCAAGCTGTCAGCTGTAGCTTACTTCACTGCGTTAAGCTTTTGGAACAAAATCGTAGCCGTGTTAATGGCGCTACCGTTTTTTTGGTTTGCCTGGCAAAATATCCAGGTCATTCAGAGCTTGTAACTATTTGCTCATTTCGCGAAGAGCTTCGAGCATAGAGCTCATGCCCTTCTTCTTTTTCTTGGCGTGTTCAGGCATGGTCTTGTACATAGACGCTGGCGTCTTACCTGCCATTTCTTTAGCTACCTTAGGGTTAGTAGCGAACAAGAACTTCTGTTGTGCTTTAGATTGAAAAGGCATAAGTTTCTCCTACCTTATCTTCCGCCAGAAGGACGAACCATTGGCATTGGGTAACCACCTGAAGGACGCATGTTTGGCATTGGCATTTGATATCCACCAGAAGGACGTACGTTTGTTGTTGGCATTGGGTAACCACCCGAAGGACGCATGTTTGGCATTGGCATTTGATATCCACCAGAAGGACGTACCATAATTTCTAATGCAGCAAGCAAAGGATTTTTACGTCGAGCAGAATAATTGTATGGGTCAACATAGTATGCTACAGGATCAAATCCCGGATCAACCAAATTAGGATTTGTTGTTACAGGAGGCTGCTCAACAGGAGGACGGGCAACCGGAGGCTGCTCAGAGCCCATTGCGCGTTGCATCTGTATGAGTGCTAGCAGTCTTGCTGTTTCTGGATCTAATTGGTTTGGCATAAGTTTCTCCTATAATAAGCCGGGGATGGGGATTACCATTTAACCTTGTTAGCCCAGTACGCCGCAGACATGGGACCTTTAGCAATGTTGCTAGCATGACGAGCTTTAAAAGACGCACGCCGCTTACGATCAGCCGGACCCTCGCCGGCTCTCTCCGGGCTGCCGGATACACCCTGCTGCCCGAACCGGATAGTCTTTACCTGGTCGCCAGACTTAGCCACAACCACGTGGCTCTTCGTCGGGTGTCCCGGTGTGCGCTTAGGCTTGTTGAAACCAGAGACACCAGCCATCTGGAGAAGGGCTTGCTTACGAGCCGGGGTCATTGTCCCATCAACCTTAATGCTTGAATCAACTGTGCAGGGTCAGTGCCTTCTCCTAGTAGGTTAAAATACACTTGCTGCATAGCTGGTGGCAGCATAGAAACGCGGCGTGCTAACTCGATATCTTTAGGTGCTGATATTAAACCACGCTCACCGAAACTGCGTGCAATGTTAGTAAAACCTTCAGGTGCATTAGGAACTGTCATATCAAAACGTCGTGCAGCGGCTATTGGGTTAGTGAGAGTACGGTACGTTTGTGGAGTTATAAGATCTCCTACTGCTTCAGCTGATGCAGCTATGCCTGCGGCATGTTGCGCCGATATAGCATCCTGTTGATTTATAAGACGTCCGGCGCGGTCAGCAGCATCTGAAAACGCTGGGTTACTAATACTTCTGTATTTTGGAACATTAGCAAGCAAAGATTGTTCAGCTTCAAGCATTAAAGGTCTTGTATATTGTCTAGCATTACCGGCTGTTTTTATAGCGTTGTCACTTAAGTCACCAACCATATTGATTAAAGCCCTAACACGCGTAGCATTAGGACCAAGACGCGCTATCTCGTCAGCTGTAGCGGGAATAATCTTCTTACCCCAGTTAATAAGATGCAACGCTTTTTTAGCGACGGCCTTAGCAGCAAGTTCAGCAGCAGCATCAACAGCTTCAGACTTAGCACTCATGACTTAGTCCTTCATCAAAGCAGGCCAGGTCTCAGCTGGTCCTACAACGCCATCGACCTTAAGCTTACGTACCTCTTGAAAGTAACGCACAGCAGCTTGTGTCTTAGCACCAAACTTACCATCAACAGGACCAGGTTCAAAGCCATGGTGAATAAGACGAGACTGTGCAGTCTTCACACACTCACCAGAAGAACCCTTCTTCAACGTACCATTAGCACAGTCATGCGCAGGAGCAGGAGCAGGCGGAACAGCCGGTGCTGGCACAACAGGAACCATAGGAGGAACTGGGGCACCCATCAATACCGCAACTTCAGCTTTAACCATTTCAAGAAACATAAGCCAAGGAAAGTTCGGGCCCGGATCGGTGTGTCCGCCCTTGACCTGGTAAGCTACCGTCTGATCGACGTGGCCGCAGATACCAGTACGGCCGGCCTTCAGTTCAGCTGGTGACAGTTTAACTACAGGAATCTTCCAAAGAACAGCAGCCTTAGCTACACGCTTAGCTACCAGTTTAAGCATGGCTGTAGAGAACTCGTCTGCCCAGTCTGCTTTGCTCTGTGACGCGCGCCCTGCTAGCTCCCATGAATAAGAGTAGTCATTGATCGAACCTGTAGTCCAGGCCGTATCAAATGGACGCACGCCGGCTACAACACTGTTGTTATCTACAGCCTCATGGCAAGACACCTTGTCTTCACGGCGAGCACAGTAAGACTGGATGCTCTCCGCCATGTTCCCGTTCTCCGGGGTTTCCGCAGTATGGATAACCAGAACGCGGACCTTAGCCCGGCGTCCCTTGCGATAGTTCTTTGCCTCAACAAACGGTAGTCCGTCTTGTAGGTTTTGTTCTGTGAGCTTTGCCATGATTATCCTACGTTCAAGATACGTACGTCACATACGTCAGCGTCTGCCTGAAACCAGATGTCTCCCGGTCCTTCAACCAGTGTGGTAGGAAACTCATACACAGCCATTGGTGCCATCTCAATACCAGTACTGACAACGTTGTTGCCATTGGTGTTAAAGTACAGCGTACCAGGTCCAAGGTTCTGGACAATAGGACGTGAAGTTTTAGATAGTGTGGGCTTTACGGCACCTGCCGCTGGTGAAATGATCATGATATCCTCCTAAGATAAGCCGAACATGGGGAACCTGGTATATGGAAAGAGCCGGGGTTTCCCCCGGCCCTCCCTTATTGCTTTTTGTTTTGGCTGATTAGCCGATTACAACAACCTTGAGGGCGTTGTTTGCTGGTGCTGTACCATTGACTTCAACTGTGACAGTGTTGTCTGTGCTGTGTGTAACAGCTGCAACAACTACTGCGTTAGAGGAAGCGTCACGTACTGAAACGACAACGTCGGATGTGCCGAGGTTGTGGGTTACAGTGAATGATGTGGCTGAACCGTTACCAACAGCAACCGCATACTTGCGCGGGTGGTTAGCTTCGATTGTGTCAAGACGTGCATCGAGTGCATTGTCTCCAGCAATACGAGCTGTAGCTTCGCTGGTTAGCGCTGCAGAAATTGCGGCCCCACCAGTTGAAGCAGCAGCAAGACGTGCTGTAGTTTCAGCAGCAATTGCTGCAGTTACCTGTGCGTCAGTCGCGTAGGTTGCATCAAGAGCAGCAAGCGCGCCCTCAACTGTGTCCAAGCGTCCGTCAAGGGAACCTTCAGCTGCAGTTGCGCGAGCAACTTCGCTTGACAAGTCAGCAACAACATCAGAGATGTCGCTAGCAAGACCAGAGTCAGCAGCTGCACGAGCAGTTGCCTCATCGGAAAGGTCAGAAGCTACTGCATCAACGTCTGATTGAACACCAGAAACAGCAGCTTGACGAGCTGATGTCTCTGTAGAAACAGCTGAAGCTACTTGAGCGTCAGTTGCGTATGTTGCATCAAGGTTGGAGATTTGACCTTCAACAGTCGTCAAGCGACCGCCAAGGGCTGTGTCAGCAGCAATACGTGCGTTTGCTTCGTTGGTAAGAGCAGTTGAAACTGCAGCTCCACCGGAAGTTTGAGCAGCAAGACGAGCTGCAGTTTCAACAGCAACAGCTGAAGCTACTTGAGCATCAGTTGCGTATGTTGCATCAAGAGCAGCGATTGTGCTATTGATTGTTGAGATGTCGCTGGTAAGACCAGAGACAGCGGATTGACGAGCTGAAGTCTCAGCAGCCAAGTCAGCAACAACATCAGAGATGTCGCTAGCAAGGCCGGCCTCAACACCAGTTGCACGCGAAACCTCAGAAGAGAGATCAGCGACAACATCAGCGATGTCGGATGCAAGTGCGTCAGTTACAGTTGTAGGAACGACAACTTTAACGCTGCCTATCTCATTGATGTACTTGACTTCTTTGCTGGATGAATCGAACCAGATTGCACCAGGCGTTGTGCCTGCTACTGTACCAAGAACTGCGTTCTTGATCTGATTACCATTGAGGTCGAAATCGACCAGGAACTTTTGTAGTGCCATGTGGGTATTACTCCTTAGTAGGGTTTGTTTGTAGAAGACCTTCTGGTACTCCCACTATAAGCAGGGTGTGGGGACATGCCTAACTTAGGTAGGCGACACCCGTGATAGAACTAGAGAACGTGACATTAACAGTGTTCTCATCTACATAAGACAACGCACCAATGACGTCGTACTCATACTCGTCCTGTACCGTAACGTTCGGGAAGAAACCAAGGTTGTGTGAAATCTGCCACACAGCAGAAGCTTCGATTTGTGTATGAACATACGCACCGTTGCCCGACACACCAGCAGGACCCTGTGGTCCGACCAGGCTTTCAAGCCACGCCGACTCTGGACCAACAAACCCACTAGCAAGAGCAACTTGATAAGCTGAATCACCAGGAGTACCACGTGACTCTTGGTTAATGTACCAAGACGTATAAGAACCAGAGCCAGTAGTCTGATACACATCAACAGACATTGCACCAGTCTCAGCATCATACGACGCTACATAGCCAAGCATAAACTTATCAACACTGTTAGCAATGATCACATGCTGACCAGGACCATAAGCAAGACCAACCTCTACGTTAAGAGAAGTACTGCCGGAAGAGATAGCCAGCGGAGTCACAGAGGATGTAACAAAGTGATCTCCACGCTGGCCTGTCTCTCCGCGCTCCCCGCGCTCTCCACGAGGGCCAGTAGCACCACTCGCTCCAGTTAAACCTTGGGCTCCTGTAGCACCAGTATCGCCACGGGCTCCTGTCAAACCAGTCAAACCACGAGGGCCCTCTGAACCAGTGTCTCCCTTAAGGCCACGCAAACCAGGCACGCCGGCTTCACCACGGGCACCTACCGCACCAGCTGGGCCAGTTACACCAGTAAGGCCTTGAGGCCCAGTAATCCCGCGCTCACCCTGAACACCACGAGGCCCGGCTACTCCCGCTGGACCGGCTGGGCCGGCTGGTCCAAAACCACCGACAAGTGACTGTAGCCACTCTGACTCTGTACCTAGAAAGCCGTTAGCTACCGCGATCATGTACGCGCTGGCACCATCTGCAGGAAATGAACTTATTGAAAACTCTGACGCGGCTAGTGGCCCTATTGCATAACTAAACATCTGACATCCTCCAGTATTAGCCGGAGGCGGGGAGGTTTTAGAAACCTAGCAGGTTTTGTGGATAGGTTTAGCCTACGTTTACGATACGTACGTCACAGTTATCGGAAACTGCAACAAACCAAATCTCGCCGGCGCCTTCTACCAAAGACGTAGGCAGCTCATAGACTGCCCCGGTTGGGAGTTTAATACCGTTGCTGGCTACGTTGGCAGGGGAAGTACTGAAGAACAGGTTGCCTGGTCCGAGGTTCTGAAACACCGGGCGCGCTGTGCGGCTGAGTGGTGCTTTGACTGCTGGTTGTCCTGCTACAATAATCATGATATCTCCTATAGTCCGCCGGCTTTGATGCGGGCAGCAAGTTCGGTTAGGGCGGCATACACTGTTACTGGGAAAGCATTCCAGTTTGTTGATTGTCCAGTCCAGTCAGCTACAGAAGCATCGCGAAGAAACCTAGACATTTGTGAAGTAGAGCTATAGTCTATAACGCCACTATTTGTAAGCGTGACAGTTGCTGTAGAACGGATTGTAGAAGGAGACACAAGTAACGTAGCATCGCTACCATTAACAGTGACGTTTGAGTTTATAATTGAAGACCGCATATCAACAAGCGCTGGACGACTACCTAGAATTCCGTCAATAGTCACACTCATGCTAAGACCTGAACGAAGCAAGTTGCCAGTAAAATACAAAGTATACGCAGCAGTTATAAGAACACTGTTAGGATCGTTAAAAGATACGCTGCTAAAGAACTCGCTGTTTTTAGCACCAGCTCCAGGACCCTTAAAGATGATAGAGCCAGTAAAAGCTGATTCGTTAAACTGACAAACGTTAGCAGCAGTATTAGCATTGTATGTAAAAGCACCAGCCCAAGTTGTTCGCAACAAAGCAAAACGACCATACAAAGAACTAGTAGCATTGAAATCAAACGTTGTACCACTTGAAGCTGAGATAACAAGGTCAATAGCCCCGCCAACTGGCGGAACACCAGCTGATCCGGAGTTCCACCCGGAGTTCAAAGTAACCGCACCAGTGATAGATAGTGTGGTAAGCTGACCGCCAAGGCCACGAATAAATACGTTAGCAGGCCACGATGCCAACGTTGTGCTGGTATGAACACCGCGACCAAGGTTAAAGATCCTGGTGCCAGTAACAGCAGACGTTACGCTGAGAGCGTTGTCCATGGTAGCCCACGGGCGGGCAGCTGTACCGTCACCTGTTGTGTTGCTGCCGGTTGTGCTATCGATAAAGTAGTTTTGGCTAGTGCCAAGCCAGTCTTGTGGAAGTATTGCGTCTAGAGATCCGTCTCCCTTTACAAACTGAGATGCTGTGCCGCCTTGAGTTATAAACTTGTCTGCGTTTATATACTGGAAGTAGTCAATAGTGTTAGCTGGGCCGCCAGTCCCAGACAAAGCTACTAGTACAGAAGTTGGCTTGTTGTATAGACAGTTTGTGATTGAATAAAATCCAGATAATGAAACTGGAGCAACAGCGTTTAACGCTGAGGTTAAGAACTGCGAGTTAGCTAAAGTAATAACGCTGCTAGCAGATGACGTAACTGCATAGGTAGCAGCAGCAACTACAACAGAGTCTGTGATACTTAAAGATCCAGCTGTTAAAGTTGGTGAAACCGCAACGGCGCCGTCAATAAGAACATTAGCAGTAGCATGATTGACTGTGACAAGGACAGGGTTGCCACCAAAAATAGCCATTGTACCGCTGCCAGTAATAGACGTAGCAGAAACGTCACACAAACGAACAAGAACATAATCGGCGTTGCTGCTCTTTGTCAAAGTTCCATAGATATCACAGTTAAGAATGCTTACGTTACCAGTAGCAGCTGGTGTAGTGACAGTAACGTTTTGTACTTTCAAACCAGAAATAGTGCAACCAGTGTTTGTGCTTAATGTTCCTACAAGCTGAGTGTTCCCACCCAAAAGACCAGGAGCTGTTATGACTGTGTATTGCGTAGTGATAGAAGGGCTTTCGTAATAAACACCAGGATGAACAACAATGGTTTTTCTTACAGAAGTTACTAACGTCAAAGCCTGAGTGATAGAAGCAACTGGATTCAGCAGGTCACCGTTACCAGTAACGTCGCTACCATCAGCGGCACTAACATGGATCTCACGGTCGTATCCGGCAAAGGTTGTTCCTGGTTCTCCCTGAGGACCCGGATCTCCCTGAGCGCCGTCAGCGCCCTTTGGTATGAAGATTTCCCACTGGCCATTAATAAGATAGTTAATTGGGTCGCCTAGAGCGCCGTTTGCTAGAGCAAGATAAAGCTGGCCATCGGAACCACTTGCTACTGCTACGTTGGCTGTGTAGCCATTCTCAGCTGAATAGTCTCCTACATATATAACACCAAAGCCTACACCAGGATCTCCTTGAACTCCCGGGTCCCCTTGCGGGCCCTCAAGAGAAGCAAGCCATGCCACCTCTGTACCAACAAAACCATTAGCTACAGCTACTTCGTATGCACTGGAACCAGCAGCACCGGGATCCCCCTGCACGCCGGGGTCCCCTTGAATACCGGGGTCGCCCTGGATACCAGGATCACCTTGGACGCCCGGGTCGCCTTGAACGCCAGGGTCACCTTGGATGCCTTTAGCTGCAATCAAAGTCCACCATGTATCCTCGTTAGGGGTATGCCCTGACGCGCCATAAATCTTACGGTACCAAGTCTCACCATTGTACGTTACGACGTCACCCGTGGTGTAAATAAGTCCGCCATTGTACTCGCCAGAGAAGTTCCACAGTGCATCAGCACCTGGAGCACCAGGAGTACCCGGGTCTCCCTGAACTCCAGGATCGCCCTGTGCGCCCGGATCTCCCTGTACCCCAGGGTCTCCCTGCACACCAGGTGTTCCAACTAAAGAAGCAAGCCACGCCGCCTCGTCTCCGACAAAACCATTAGCAACAGCTACCTGGTAGGCTGTCTCACCATCTGCGCCAGGCGCACCAGGGGTACCAGGGTCACCCTGAGCACCAGGGGTACCAGGATCTCCTTGGGCACCAGGAGCTCCAGGAGTACCAGGGGCACCGGCAAGTGAGTCTAGCCACTGTTGCTCGGTTCCTACGAACCCGTTAGCTACAGCTACCTCATACGCGGAAGCACCATCGGCTCCGTCTTGCCCGCCATTACCAGGGGTAAGGCTGTACTCGTACATTATTCGCCCTCAGCCGGGGTTGCGTCTTTACGTGGGCGGCCACCGCGGCGGCGCTTTAGTTCTTCACGAAGGACTTCGTTCTCTGCGCGCAAGGCAATGACTTCAGCTTCAAGTTCAGCAATGCGTGAAGACTTGGCTGTGTCAGATGTTTTTAGTTCTGTGATTTGTGTTTGAAGGTTTGCGATTTCAGCTTGCAGTTTAGCTAGTTCTTCACCGCGAGCATCTAGGGATGCCTGCAGGATAGCTACAGCTATATCAACAG
>Ga0209299_1000518_pt1 | contig 21670 bp, 22 predicted proteins | sample S_140806_MF_Meta_FD_187326 | JGI IMG/M metagenome (GOLD analysis project Ga0209299, IMG submission 187326) | Freshwater microbial communities from Lake Simoncouche, Canada to study carbon cycling - S_140806_MF_MetaG (SPAdes) (version 2) | ecosystem: Environmental > Aquatic > Freshwater > Lake ...
TGCCTTAGGTAAATCGTCATTATCCTCGTTAACAACTGGAAATAAAAACATAGCCATAGGACAAAGTTCCGGTCAAAATTTACAAAGTGGGTATAATAATGTTGCGATTGGTGAGGGTTCATTACAAGCTAACCAATACGGTAGCTTTAATGTTAGTATAGGTAAAGACGCCCAAAGATATTGTGATGTTACACGGGTTATTGCAATTGGTCAAAGTGCGTTATTTAGGAGCAGTGCTAGTAACGTTATAGGTATTGGTTCCGGTACGTTAGGTGTAAGTACAACCTACGCAATAGGAAATACTGCGGTTGGTCATAATGCGTCTGCCAGTAACACGTCAGGTAAATATAACACCTCACTTGGGTACAGCGTTGCACAAGGAAACCAATCAGGTAATAATAACGTGGCAATTGGTTCAGGAAGATCTTGTCCATCAGGTGGATCTAGTCCATATGCTTCATTTACTTTAGGAAATAATACTAACGGTAGTCACAACGTTGCGATTGGTGTTGGGTCATTGACCAATCATAGAGCAAACTCAACTGTTGCGGTCGGTGTTGGCTCATTATTTAAAAATACTTACGGAAATCAAAACACTGCAGTAGGAACAGTAGCATTAACTTCTAATACCATTGGAGCATGTAATATTGCGTTAGGTAACGGTGCTTTATTTAATAATAGTTACGGAGGATGTAACATAGCGATTGGATTCCAAACACTTCAAAATAACCTTAATGGTGGTGGTAACATTGGTATCGGTCTTGCTAATTTAAATAATAACCAATATGGTGATCATAACATCGCTTTAGGTAGGTCAGCACTATATACAAACAATAGTGGTTGTGGAAACATTGCAATTGGTAGAAGAGCGTTAGCATTTAACTATGGTGGTGGTTACAACATTGCAATGGGTAGAGGTGCGATGTATTGTAATAATAGTGGTAATAATAATGTCGCAATTGGTAGAAGTGCTCTTTATGAGAATGTAAACGGTATCGGGTCAGTTGCCGTTGGTGTTAGATCATTGGCATATGCTAATACAGGGGGTGGTGGTGGTACTCCTAACACCGCAGTTGGAACTTCGTCGTTATTTTGTACCACATCAGGTCGAAATAATACTGTAGTCGGGTATTTTGCTGGATATTACAACAACACAGGAAATAATAATGTTGCAGTAGGACATCAAGCTTTATATACTAACAATGGTGGTTACAATAATGTTGCAATTGGATTCCAAGCGTTATTAAATAATGCTAACGGATATAGCAACACAGGTGTTGGTTATGGGGCATTACAAAACAATATTGGTTCATATTATTTAACCGCATTAGGATTTAAGGCGGGATTTAATTTTACAAATCCTGGTCAAATTGCGGTTGGTTCGTATGCTCAAACATCAAATGTTGCTTATCATACAGTTTGGGGTAATGCCGGTAATAGTGTGTTAAACTGTGTATGGGCGGCTTGGACAAATGTTTCTGACTGTAGAGATAAGATTTGTGTTGAACCGATCCCTACTAATTTAGGTTTACCATTTATTAAAAAATTAAATCCTGTTTCATTTAATTGGGATCAAAGACAAAAATATGTTGATAAATGTGGGTATGAGTACGGTCAAAAAGATGGTACATTATCAGGATCAACTAAAGAATATGGTATAATCGCACAGGAAGTTGAGGAAGTGATGAATGAATTAAATGTTAGTTTCGATGCGTTAAAACATAATGAAGAACAAGACGCATATAGATTTACATATGAAGGTTTATTTGCGCCAATCATTAAGTCAATCCAAGAGTTATCAAATAAACTTGATAATATCGAAGATAGGTTAGATTCACTTTAATGTTAAAATGTTTATTTTTTTAATAAAAAATTATGAAAAAAATATTTTTTAATGCGTCATTACCAAGAGCGGGTTCAACATTAATACAAAACATATTAATGCACAACCCGCAAATTTATTCAACCCCAACATCAGGGTTATCTGAATTGTTATTGAACGCAAGAACATTATATTCAACAGGAGATGCTTTTAGGGCTCAAGATGAAAAACAAATGGAACTTGCAATGAAAGGGTTTTATAATGCTGCACTTCATGGTTATTTTGAGAACATTACTGACAGACCTTATGTTATTGATAAAAGTAGAGCTTGGTTAGGGCATTATGATTTTTTAAATTGGTTCTATGAAGACCCAAAAATAATTGTAATGGTACGAGATCTTAGAAGTATTTTTTCCTCAATGGAAAAGAATTTTAGAAAAAATCCACACAAAGATCCTTTAATAGTTAATGGTGCTGAGTTAAAGAATATGACAACATCCGCAAGAGTTAATCATTTTTCTATAACACCACCTGTTGGACCAACTATTGAGTGGTTGTTTGAACTGATACATCAAGGATTACACGAAAAAGTATTGTTTATCAAATTCGAAGACTTGACGACAAATCCAAAAAAAGAAGTAGATAAAATTTACAAGTACTTGGGATTAGAACCTTTTGAACATGATTTTAATAACATCCAACAACTAACTCATGAAAACGATATTATCCATGGAATATTTGGTGATCATAAAATTAAAAATAAAATTTCACCTGTAATTGAGGATTATAATGCAATTTTGGGTAAAGGTGAATCTGATAGGATACGAGAACACTACGAATGGTTTTATCAATTCTTTAAGTATTTATAGAAAAAAGAAAATATTATGAATCATAATAGTTTAAAAAAAGAATTAGATGAAATACTGTTAATATCAAATGATTTTTTAAATAGTAATTTAGCTAAAGAATTGGTTTTAAAAGATGATGAAAAAACTCCAAAACCACTTAATGAAAAAATTAGAAAAGAGTTAGAGGATCATTTAGATATGAAAGTCAAATATATTGACAATTTAAATCTTGAGTCATTACCTGTAGAAATATTTAATGAAGATTATAAAATAAATGTAATGTCATCTAAATCGACTATTGAAGAGGTAAAAAATGATGTTAGTAATTTAGATTTTTCAATTTTTAAAACTTTAAGGGTTAATAATGAAGGAAAATATTATGTTTTTTATTATGAAGTTAATAAAAAGTACGATGGTGAAGTTTTTATTGTTTTTATATTAGCAACTCAAAGAGATAATCCAAAAAATAGAATAATGTTTGGTGAGTTAAGAGGAGGTATGCCATTACCAAAAATGTTTCCTATGGAAAAATTAGACACTTCACTTTCATATGATTTCACCGCAATAACAAATAGAGGTGAACTATATAATTTAAAATAATTGATTATGACAGGAACAACACTATCTCAACAACAAATCCAAAAAAATATTAATAACGCCTTTGCGTCTGTAAGCATAATAACTAATAAACTTACAGAAGAAAAAACTGAAAAAAACATAAATATTGTAGATAATAACTCATATTATTTACAAACTATGTTATTTAAAAAATGGTTTATTGATAGTCTTACCACACCACAATATAATCAAATTAAAAACATTATATTGTCAGGTGTAACTTATTGTAACTAAAGATTTATTTTGATTTTACTTTTTGTATTTTTTAATAAAAAAGTATGGAAGAAAAATATCTTGTTTGGCACATTGAGGGAGGTTTAGGAAAAAATGTAGCAGCAACTTCATTACTTAAATCTTTAAGTGAAAAATATAATGATCGTAAAATAATTGTTGTTGCATCTTATCCCGATATTTTTGTAAACATCCCATACGTTTATAGGGTTTATAGAATTAACAACACTCAATATTTTTATGATGACTTCATAAAGAATAAAGATACTTTGGTTTTTAAACACGAACCGTATTTCGAATCTAACCATATTCATAAAAGAAAACATTTAATTGATAATTGGTGTAGTCTTTTGGATATTGATTATGAAAATCAAGTTCCTTTACTACCGTTTAATTTGGTGCAACAAAGAAACCTATTAAAATGGCAAAGAGAAAAACCTGTTTTAATTTTACAAACTAACGGAGGTCCTTTCGGTAGTGATCAATTATATTCGTGGACAAGGGATATTCCGTTTGATATCTCATTAAAAATATGGGAGAAGTTAAAAGATGAATATCATATAATCCAAGTTTGTAAACCATCCTCAAGAAAAATACCTAATGTTGAGATTGTTGACCAAGAGTTATCAAACATGGAATTATTTTCTATGTTAATGGTTAGCGAAAAAAGAATTTTAATTGATTCTTGTTTACAACATGCTGCGGCAGGTATGTCATTACCGTCTTCCGTATTGTGGATTGGTACATCACCCAAAGTTTTTGGTTATACAATCCATAAAAACTTTATTGCTGAAATCCCATCAAAACAAACAAAACAACCAAACTCTTATTTGTTTGATTACTCATTAGATGGCGTACCTTTTGAGTGTCCTTATTATTCAATAGAAGAAATGTTTGACGTTGATAAACTTTTAGAAAAAATATAATATGATTTATTGGTTTACTGGTCAACCTGGTGCGGGTAAGACCTCAATTGCTGAAATACTAATTACCAAACTACCAAAAAATACTTTCCACGTTGACGGAGACGACTTAAGGGAAATCTTCAATAACAAAGACTACAGTGAAACAGGTAGAAGAAAAAATATAGAACTTGCTCAACACATCACACATTTTTTACATAACAAAGGTAATGATGTGATTGTAAGTTTAGTTTCACCTTACAGAGATCAAAGAGAAGAATTCAAAACAAAGTTTGGTAATGACATTATTGAAATATATGTTCATACCGAAAACTTAAGAGGACGTGAAGATTTCCACGTTAAAAATTATGAGGAACCATTAGAAAACTTTTTAGATATGGATACCTCAGATGTAATAATAGAAACATGTGTTAATAAAATTTTAGATTATGAAAAATTACATAACCAAAGCAGATAAGAAAACCTCATCAACTGACCGCCAATACTCAATGTTTGTTGGAAGATGGCAACCATTACATCAAGGACATCAGTGGTTATTTAATCAAGCGTTAGAGGAAGGTAAAAACGTTTTGATTTGTATAAGAGATGTAAAACCTGATGATAAAAATCCTTTTACCCCTGATGAAGTTAAAAAAAATATTGAGGACCACTATGGTAACCTCATCACAGAAGAACGAGTTAAGGTTATTATTATTCCTGATATTGAGTCAATCAATTATGGTAGAGGTGTTGGTTATGATGTTATAGAACATATTCCACCACAAAACATTCATGATATATCCGCAACCAAAGTTAGAGAACAAATGAAAAAGGAGGGTAAACTATGAAAGAAAAAATTAAAAAATTTCAAATAAGATTCAACGTAAATTCTACGTCAGAAAAAAATAGATGGAGATTAATCACCGATGGTGATGAACGACTTGTATCTAATATTATAATAGATGGTCATACCTACACTACTATGGATTGGATGGAAGAGATTGGTGAATATAAATGGCATGTTAGCTGTGAGGGTTATTTAACGATTAAAGATGATGTTGCCTATGTTGTTACTGTTAAAGAAGAATCTGTAATGACTCGTCACATTTTGAAGACGATTTCTTATCGGGTTTTAGGTACTTTGACTACCGTATTTACTGCGTACTCTTTAGGTGTATCTCTTGAGTTGTCGTCTTTATTAGGTATTGGCGAACTTATGATCAAACCAACTCTATATTTCTTTCACGAAAGAGTATGGTACAAATATATACGAATTAAGAAAGATTAATTTTAATATTCGTTGTAAGATTTTTCTTCAACAAACCCCGATCCGTATTTAAGATTTATTTCTTTTTTAATTTTAGCACGAACATCATTTGTGTAATAAACTGCACGTGCTAATTTAATAAATTCTTCATCAAATTCTTTTTGTCTTTCCTTATCTCGAATATCATCCTCAATAACCCAAAGTTCTTTATTAATAGATAATAACTTTAAATAATCGGGTGACTCTGTTGAGATACCTAAATCGTCCTCAACGATAGTAAAAAGATAATCATATTCTTTATTAATGTTAACTAACTTTTCAGTATCAGTAATGTTTTCTTTTTTAATTTGTAGGATTGTTAGTTTGTCAACAATCTCTCCGTGTGATACTTCTATTTTCATTGTATAAGATTTTTTATTTCTTTTATTACCATTTGAGGTGTTATTGATTTTTGACAAATGTGTTGTCTTTCAGTTCCTTTGTAAACGGGACACCAATCCCAATCTCCGGTATCGAATACGTGAACAGGATCATTCCAACATTTGATACACACATTGTTTGATACTCTAACCACGTTATTTGTAAATTCGTGATCGTTTTCACTAAATCCCGCAATCATAATTGTTTTTTTGTTTAACGCCCAATTAACCCAAGATAAACCTGAACTTAACCCAACAAAAAATTCAGAATGATAAAGACAGGAAAATATCTCATCCCAATCAGTACTAGTTACATTTATTGTCCCATCAATTTTATATTCTTTTAAAGAAAGTATAATAACACCATATCCCATCTCTTTAACCATTTTGGTTAACTCAACCCAATATTCAAAAGACCATTCTTTACAACCTGCGGTTGATTGAGGTCCAAACACAACATATTTTATTTTAGATGGGATCTTAGTTATTTTGTGTTTAACACCGTAATTAACTTCTTTAAAATCTAAACCTAAAATGTCTGTTGCGGTTTTTTGTAGTGGAATTAAATTAGGTTGATTAGGGTGCAAGTTAAAATTTTTCCATCCATTATCATTATCTCTGAACCAACCTATCTTATATGCAACATCACATTTAACGGATTCGCCTGGATTGATAAACGTTATGTCTTTGTACGTTTCTAAACCTTTAAACCAATCATTTCGAAATGTACTAAGGATTACTTTACAATTTTTTTGTTTCATTAACTCAATTGCGTATGGTGCCCATGCGATCGTGTCACCAACAGATTTTGATTCAAAGGATATGAGTACTGTTTTATTTTCAATATTAAATTGATCTACAATTTCACCATTAACTTTTATTGTCCACGGCACATAATATTTAATACCACATGCGGTCCACATGTTATTAGTTATGGTGTCAGAATATCTTACTTTTCCGTCTCCATCAATAAACTCAACAAAATATGTTTTACCATGATCTCCTTTAACTTCAACTCTTGGTCCGTCTAAATATGTGATAATCACTTTATTAGTGTCCTCGATTGTTTGGTATTTGTCTAAAAACTCGTTAATAGTTTTCATACCTATCTCGGCAACCTTATCCCAATTAAAATTATTTCTAATTTCTTCAGATTCTTTTAATGCAAGTTGTTTATATTTTGAATAATTGGTGACAACATCTCGCATTTTTTCACCTAAATCATTAAAGTCAGGTTCATAATAATTCCCAACTGAGTTGTTGAAGTGACTATATGTACTTGTATCAACTGGTCTTTCACCAACTATTTTAATAGGAATACCTTTACCTTCAGCAAATTCTAATTGACCTGAGCAATTTGAATATATTGATGGTACCCCACATGTCATGGATTCAATTAATGGTAAATTCCAACCTTCTGACCTGGCGCAAGATACAAATGAATCACAAGACTTTAATATTTTTATATATTCTTCTCTTGGAGGAAAATGTAATATTTTAATCCTATCATCACTCAATCCATAATACTCCAATCTCTCTTCTGTGGTTTTCATACCATCACCTGAAAATGGATTATCAACAGAAATGATTAGATCGACAGGTTCATTTTTATCAAATGTATCTAAGAACGACTCAATAATTTCTTTAACTGATTTTCTATAATCCCATCTACCCGCCAAGAAGAATTTAAATCTTCCATCTGAAGTTAATTCATGTGATGTTTCTTCAGGGAAAAAAGTATTAATGTCAACACCTTCAGGGACTACTTTAATTTTGTTTGGGTCATAACCTTGTGCAATTGTGCAATCTCTTTGCCATTTAGATGGAACCCATAACTCATCAAACTCTTTCAATTTGTTGAAGTAGTTTTCAGGCTGTAAAGTTGACTCCCAAACGTTATACGCAATTTTAGGTCCATAATATTTTTCATAAAACAAATGGTGATCAGTTTCACAAAGTACAATGTTTAGATCATGAGAAAACTCTTTTGATTGATCCTCATACATTTTATAGTCACTTCTTGTTTTATCAGTGTTCCATAAAATTTGTTGGTATAATATACTTCTATCTACCCCATTAAAGTATGGTTCGTTATTGTGAGGTTCCGAAGACATCCCATCCCAACTATTACCAACGGTAAAGTTTCTAAATTTTATTTGAGCATGTTTAGACAAATGTCTAAAAAAATCCCTTGTGTGTTGGTTGTAACCTGTATTCCCTACGTAGGATCCGTGACCATAAATTTTAACCATGATTGTATTTTGTTTTGTTTAATTATACAAAGGTTTAACTATAATTAAATTATAAAACTACAATATGAAATCAATATTAATACTTGATGCTTTTGTTACCGATGAGTCAGATGAAAATATACTGAAAAGCTTTATAGATTCTTCTAAAAGTATTGGAGATGATATTTTATTAATGTCTAATACGACAATATCAAAAGAAGTTCAAGATAAAGTGGATTACTTTTTTTATGATAAAAGAAATCAATTATTTCGTGAGGAATATGATAACTATAAATTATTAAGTTATTATACTATCAATTCATCATTCAAAGTTTCAAATATTTTTCCACATCCACAACCTCATGGTCTTTCAGTTTTGATTAATATATTTCAGTCGGTAAAAATCGCTAAAAATTTGGGTTATACACATTTTTATAAAATGGAATATGATGCAATATTAGGTCATGACACAAAAAATAAAATTAAAGAAATGAATGAATCTTGCATTTTAAACGATAAGAAAGGTGTTTTTTTTAGAGGTAAAAATGGTGAAGAAAGTATTGAGGCCCATTATTTTTTTTGTGAAATTGATTTTTTTCTGGATAACTTTTGGAGTATTAGTAATGAACAAGATTATATCAAATACTTAGATTACGAAACAGGTAATCGTGATTTTGTAACGATGGAGGAATTTATCTTTAAAAATCTAATGAAATCAAATACAGATTATGTTAATATCTATGAAAATTTAAACGATTTATTTTCGGATACTTATTTAAATTCAAAACACACTAAAGTTTATTATGATGAAAAATTTAATGAATGTTTTACTAAATTTTATTTAATTAAAAACAATTCTGATAAAGTTGTTATTTACAGTGTTAATAAAAAAATAAAAGAAGACTTTAGAAAAATTATTGTAATTTTTACTGATGGAAGTCAGGTAGAGATTTACCAAGAATTCCCTTGTCATAACTCATGGTCATATAATGTAGTTGATAATAATATTGAAAAAATGATGATCTATGATAGAGATGGGTCGTTTTTACATGAGGAGTATTTTAAAAACATCATGAATGAAATAGAATTTTATTAATATGGCACAAGGAGTACATAAGATAACAGAAGATTTTGAAAAATCTCTGTGTGATTACACAGGGTCACCACATGCAATTGCTTTGGATAATATGAGTAACGCTTTATTTTTGGCATTATATTATGAAAAAAACATTAAAAAATCATTAACAAGTAGTACAATAGATTGTCCGTCAAAAACATATCCATCAGTACCTTGTGAGATAATTCATGCTGGTTTAAAAGTTAATTTTACACCTGTTAAAGGTAAAACAATTAAAGGGGCTTATCAGTTATCCCCTAGTAATGTTTGGGATTCGGCGTTGAGATTTACTTCGGATATGTATGTCTCTGGGTCTTATATGTGTTTATCATTTACTGGACCGTACAAGACTTTAAAATTAAGTAAAGGGGGTGCGATTTTAACAGACGACCATGAGGCAATGTTATGGTTTAAACGAGCTCGTTTTAGTGGAAGGAGAGAATGTTCTTATCATGATGATTATTTTGACATGCTCGGGTGGAACTTTTATATGATGCCTGAATTGGCGGCAAGAGGATTACTAATGATGTCTCAATTCTATGACTTAGAAGGTAAGAAAAAACATATGGAAGATTTAGAATTACCTTATCCTGATTTGTCCAAATTTAAAGTATATCAACAATGAAAAATATAGTTTTAATTGGAGGGGGAAACCAAGCACATTACACTATTGATATTATTGAAAAAGAAGGTAAATACAATATTGTTGGTATTATTGATTCTGTACATAATATTGGTTCTGATAGATTTGGATATAAAGTAATTGGTCGACAAGAAAATTTATTTGAATTGGTTAAAGAATATGCAATATATGGAGGTGTAATTTCTATAGGTGATAATTGGGGAAGATGTAATGTCTACCTTCAAATACAGTCTTTAGTGTCTGATTTTAATTTTGTGAATGCTATTCATCCATCAGTTGTAATAGGCAATAATGTGACATTAGGAAAAGGAATAGTTGCAATGGCGGGATGCATATTTAATCCCAAATCAGTGATAGGTGATTTTACATTTTTTGCGACAGGAGCTCAAGTAGAACATGATTGTATTATTTCAGATTTTGCTAGTATATCTGCTGGCTCAGTTACTGGTGGTTATGTTAAGTTAGGTAAATACTCGGCATTAACTTTAGGTGTGACGGTATTAGATAGATTAGAAATAGGAGAAAATACTGTGGTTGGTGCGGGAAGTTTAGTTATTAAATCATTACCTGATAATGTTTTGGTTTACGGTAATCCCGCAAAAATAATTAGAAATAGAGTCACAGGTGAAAAATTTTTAAAATGAAAACAGAAAATATTATCGAATTAAAAGAACAAGGATATACTATTATTCGAAATTTAGTTGATGAAAGTTGGATAGATTTGTTGAGAGATGCTCTAGATAGGGCGTTTATTGATCATAGAGAAACTCAATTAAATAATAATAATGAAATACAAACTAATGGAGTTGCACTTCATACCTTATTAAGTAATCCAATATTTATTAATTTTTTGGAAGACCTACAAAATAAAAAATTCTTTAAGTTTCTTTCGGAATCTTTTTTTAATAGTAAGTGTATTATTAATTCATTTAGTGGATTAGATAATCTACCAAATCAACCAAATTTCTCGGCAGTTGTTCACAGAGATTTAAGATTTTATTCAGGAGATTTCCCAATTATGTTAAATTGTTTATTAATGGTGGATGATTTTACAATTGAAAATGGTGGAACATATTTATTACCTTATTCTCATTTAGACAAACGTAAACCAAGTGATGAAGAATTTTTTCAAAACGCAATACAAGCTGTAGGAAAAAAAGGTGATATGTTAATTTTTAATGCTAATGTTTGGCATTCATCAGCTCCAAATACAACTCAAGAACACCGAAGGGCAATTCCCATTACCGTTAGTAAATCATTTATGAAACAATTATTGGATTATCCAAGGGCAATTGGTTATAATAGGATTGATGATTTTAGTTTTGAATTACAACAATTATTAGGTTATCACTCAAGAGTTCCATCATCATTAGATGAATGGTATCAACCTGAAGACAAACGATTTTATAAAAAAGACCAAGATTAATATGAAAGATTTAATTGTGATTGGGGCATATTGTCCTGATAAAGAACGAGAGGATATGTTAAATAAATGTGTTGACTCTCTTTTACCTTTGAAAGATGACTTTGATTTTTTAATTACAAGTCATACTATAATACCAGAATATATCGCAAAGAAAGTTGACTTCACTTTTTACGATAAAAAAAATGATTTGATTACTGATTGGGAATATTGTAATAAACCTTGGTTTTCACCGTTTGACGGGATGACAATTGTTTCAAGTTTAATTACGGGGTATAGCACTTTTTTAGCGGCATACAGAATTTTCATTGGTTCTTTAGGTTTAGCAAGAAATTTCAAACACAATAAAGTTCATTGGGTTGAATATGATTCTTTATTCACCAACTATGATGACTTTTATGAGAACAGTAAACTTTTAGATGATAATGTTGCAGTCCAATATAAAAAAGAATATAAAGATTATGAGAAAAATTTAGAGTGGGGGTATGGTTGTTTTCAAGCAATAAATGTTCAAAAATTAGATGAAACTTTTTTAACATATGATAGAGATAAACTTATGGAAATATTGAAAAATTGTCCAAACAAAACAAATGAAAAAACAACACAAGAAATCTATGAAAAAAACGGAGGAAAAATTTTCTTCAAAGATTTTAACAAATTGATAAATAAAAATAATCAATTTAATTTGTCTGACAAAGCTTCTAAAGATAGTATGGACTATTGGACGGTTCCATTTTACAATACAAAAGAAGATAAAGTTTCTGTAATAGTTTGGAACAATAAAGATGATAAACCAATTAATGTAAATTTTATTGTTAATAATGATAAACTGATTACATTTAATAATGTAGATAAGTTTCAATGGAGAATTGGAGAGATCGGTAAAATAAACGAAATAAATTCAATTTTAATTTTGGTTAATAATAAAATAAAAACAAATATTGAATTAACTGAAGAAAATAGAGAATGGTTTAAAAATACAAATTATTCAATATACAATTAAATAAATATGACAAATACAACTATAGATTTTAATCTAAAAACAATTGAGGAAGGACATCATAAAATGTTATACAGAGGTATAAAAAGTCTTAAATGTCCATTTGATTATGTAACATATCAAATGATTATTAATGAACTTAAACCTGATTTAGTCATTGAAATTGGTACTTTATTCGGAGGTAATACTCTTTATATTGCAGATTTATTAGAAATTAATAAAAAAGGTGAAATACATACAATTGACATAGAAGAATATGTAGATTCTGAGTTAGTAATTAACCATCAAAGAATTAAAAGATTTTTAGGTGGGTATCAAAATTATGATATAAATTTAACTAAAAATTTTGAAACAATATTAATAATTGATGATGGTTCTCATCAATATCAAGATGTTTTAAATGCTTTTGAAAAGTTTAAAGATATAGTTTCTTTAAATTCTTATTACATTATTGAAGATGGTGCTTTAACTGAATTAGGATATGGGAAAAATCACAATGGTGGCCCATTAAGGGCTATTGAAGAAATAAAAAATAATAATAAATATGAAATTGACAGAAAATGGTGTGATTTTTTTGGTAAAAACGCAACATTTAATATTGACGGTTTTTTAAAAAAAATAAAATAAAAATATGCATTATTCAGCATACTTAAACGCGGAAAAATTTTACAATAAATATTGTTCTGACAATATTATAAATAAAAAAATATTAGATGTTGGTTCATACGATGTGAATGGAACCATGAAACCTATTTTTAAAAAAGGACAATATATTGGACTTGATATGGAAGAAGGTCCAAATGTTGATATTGTTGGGGTTTCTCATAATATTCCATTTGAAAAAGATGAATTTGACATTGTAATATCTTCATCTTGTTTTGAACATGATGATATGTTTTGGATCTCATTCCAAGAGATGTGTCGAGTTTTAAAACCAGGGGGTTATATGTACATTCAAGCACCGTCAAATGGTCCATATCACGGATGGCCTGGAGATAATTGGAGATTTTATATTGATAGTTGGAAAGCTCTTGAAAAGTGGGGTAAAAAATTAGGATATGATATTGAACTTATTGAACATTATATTGATGAAACAACACCTCATCACCCAAGTGAGGGATTTAGATTATGGAATGATTCTATTGGTATTTTTAGAAAAAAACCAATTATTGTAAATAAAGTTGCTCTTATAAGTTCATTCTGTGATACTCAAGAAAAGATAGATGTCTTAGAAAAAAATATAAAAATAATAAAAGAACATAATCTTGATGTTATTTTAATCTCACCACTTAGTTTACCTGAATCGGTATTGGAGTTATGTGATTATTTCTTTTTAACTAAAGATAACCCTATTTTAAAATTCCCTATTAGGGGAATATATTATTGGAGAAAATATAATTTTAATGAAGTTGTCCATGAATTATCAAGTATGTATCCTGATTATGGGTTTGCGGGTATGAATCAAATTAAACAATTAAGCGAAATTGCTCTCAATATGAACTATGACCAATTTTATCATATAATTTATGATGTTAAAATTGATGATAATGTGATTGAAGGATTTTATTCAGATAAAAAATGTAACGTATACCCATCAAAAAGAGATAATACTATTTGGAAAGTTGGATTACACTATATGATTTTTGATAGAGTTAATTTACAAAATTTTATTTCACATATTACATTGGAAGAATACTTAAGTGATTCGGATAGAGATGCGTTTTCTTGGTTATTTGATATTAAAAACAAAGTTAACTATGAAATAGAGAATACTCCTATTGAAGATGAAATTTTTTATTATAATAATCATGATTTTTTAAATTCATCACCAATAGAAAATTTTAAATTTTTTATAGAAAAAAATGAAGATGTTGTGTCAAATATAAGAATTTATTTTTATGGTAATGAAGGACAAAAAGATATTGATATAAAAATTGGAAATATTAAAAAAATACATACAGTTAAAAATCATGATATTATTGATTTAGGGTTTGATAAATTAAATTATCAAAAAGTAATTATAACCGTTGATTCAATTGAATATGATATTAGTGATATTATTGTAGATATTACACATAATGTTTTAAATATCGGGTAATATGATAGAGAATATAAATTTATGGAAAGCAGACAGAGGAACTTATTATGACCGAAATGTTAATATAATTTCTTGGAGTAATAACTATGAAATCCATGTTGGAAAATATTGTTCAATCGGAAGAGATTGTAATTTCTTTTTACATGCAAACCATAGACCTGATTGGATAACAACAAGTTCCCAATTGTGGGGACCAGTAACTCCTGAAATTGCAAGTATGCACATGGAGATGGGTCACCCATCTTGTAAAGGTAATATCACAATTGGTAGCGATGTTTGGATTGGCGCTAAATCAACAATAATGTCGGGAGTTAAAATTGGTCACGGAGCTATTGTTGCGGCAGGTGCCTTAGTTACCAAAGATGTTGAACCTTATTCTGTTGTTGGTGGAAACCCCGCAAAACTCTTGAAGTATCGTTTTGATGAACAACAAATTAAAGATCTATTAGATATTGCTTGGTGGGATTGGGAAGAAAATAAAATTAAAGAAGAAGCAATGGTATTGTGGAGTCAGGATATAAACCACTTTATAGAAAAACATAAGAAATGATTACTGTAACATATAACTCAGAAGGTATTAAAGTTAACGTGGGTGAGATTAGTAAATATAATAAAAACCTACCTTTAAGATTAAAAATTGTAAAACACGTAAGTGGAGAAGAACAATGGTCAACCGATTTAAATGATAATTGGTTTGCAACTTTTCCAAACACAGAAATGTATGATGTTGAGATAACCGACTCCAAAGACAGATTAGTTTATAAGAAAGTTTGGGATGTTATGGAACATGGGAACCACTTTTACAAATCACTATGGATGTTCAACAAAGAAGTGTTATCTAATGGTAAGATCCCAAAAGGATTAGTTATTGGAACACATGACGGGGAGTTTGGTGAATGGGTACCAATCGTTGAAAAAAGAGAATGTCAGGTTACTTTGGTTGAAGCTTCGGACAATCAATTTAGTAGATTAAAACACAACTATAGAAATAATTCTTTAGTTAAACCGATTCAAAATTTAGTAACACCTAATGGTGGTGAGGTTGAATTCTTTGAGGGTGGTGCGGGATATACCAATACTGTTGTTGAAAATGTTATTAGACATTGGGAGACGGAAGAAATTAACTCAACCAAACGAAGTTCAATCAGTATTACCGATTTAATCCTAAATGAATGTGGAGGTCAAATTGATTGGTTACATCTTGACGTTGAGGGATTGGATGCTGAATTGATTATGAGTATTGATGAATCAAAAATAAAATTACCAAATTTTATTATTTTTGAGGACTATAATTTAAGTGACGACAAAAAGAATGAAATATATTCTTGGTTAAGTAATAAAGGATATTCCACATATTCTGAAGGTGGTATATGTGAAGCAGTTAGATAATATGATATATAATCCAAAAATATACGTAGATAAAAGCCCAATTCATGGTTGGGGTGTTTTCGCTAAAGAAGACATAATGGAAGGTGAGGTTTTTGAAGAATGTCCGATTCTTACCTTACCAATAGAAAAAGGTGAAATAACTTCACTATTAATAGATTACCGATTTAATTGGCCTCAAGGAAATGATTTTGAAGAACAAGTGGTGACTTTAGGGTATGGTAGTTTATATAATCACAGTGACAACGCAAATTCATTTTGGATATCCGATCTTGAAAACAGGACATTTAAATTCATTTCTAATAGAGAAATAAAAAAAGGCGAAGAAATTTTTGTTTGGTATGGTGATATAAGTTACTGGAACGATGGTAGAACAAAAACAAACGTCCTGTAATGATTTTTGAATTTGTATTAACAAGTATTTATAGGTATATATATTATGCCAAACTACGTTCAAATAAATTCAATTGTAGGAACACCACCGTATACAATATTTGTATGTGATCAAACCTTCACGTATTGTTATTTAGCCGCGGGACCAGTTTCAATTTCAACACCATATACATTTATGGTCCCACCACCACTAACTAATGTTACAGATGTTATTGTTAAAATAATAGATTCTAACGGATGTGATACTTGGGTTCCTTTATCTTGTGGTACATATTACGGAAAAGAGTTTGAGGATTTTGCAATATTTTTATTTCAGGATTTTAATATTTATTTATTTGAAGGTCAGTAATATTTATTAGTATGCCAGTTTACAATAGACTCACAGATAGACAACAAGTTTCCGCGGTAACCCTTAACGACATCATACACGTTGTTGTTACAGGTGATACAAGTCAAAGCCCACAAGGTTCATCTTATTATGCACCATTAAGTGATTTACAAGCAATATTAAGTGGATCAACAGGTTCTTCAGGGACTAGTGGTACTTCAGGGACTAGTGGTACTTCAGGATCTTCAGGATCTTCAGGTTCTAGTGGATCTTCAGGTAAATCAGGATCAAGCGGAACATCAGGATCATCAGGTACTAGCGGAAGCTCAGGTTCATCAGGTACTAGCGGATCAAGCGGTTCTTCTGGTACAAGTGGAAGTTCAGGATCAAGTGGGACTAGTGGGGGTTCGGGATCTAGTGGTTCTTCAGGATCATCAGGATCATCAGGTACAAACGGAACATCAGGATCTAGTGGTTCTTCTGGTACAAGTGGTACTTCAGGATTAAGTGGGAATCCATTAACCGTATATAACTCATCATCAGGTGTAACATCAACAAATGTTACAGGAATGACTTTTAGTGGGGCATCTGTTATTGCAAACGGACAAAATGTGACTATTACAATCACAGGATCAACTGGTTCAGGTTCGTCAGGAACTAGCGGATCGAGTGGAACAAGTGGTAGTTCAGGTACAAGTGGATCTTCAGGAAGTTCAGGTTCATCGGGGACAAGCGGTAGTAGTGGTTCTTCAGGATCTTCAGGTTCAAGTGGTACGAGCGGTTCTTCAGGGACTAGCGGATCAAGCGGATCAAGCGGATCAAGCGGAACATCAGGATCAAGCGGATCAAGCGGAACATCAGGATCAAGCGGAACAAGCGGTACTTCAGGACCATCTGGGTCTTCAGGTTCAAGCGGATCATCAGGTACATCAGGTACCAGTGGTGTTGGTAGTAGTGGAACATCAGGTTCATCAGGTAGTTCAGGTTCAAGCGGAAGCTCGGGGTCATCAGGTTCAAGCGGAAGCTCCGGGTCATCAGGAACATCAGGAACATCAGGAACATCACCAACATCAGCAACTACAGTAAACACAATACAAAATACAGGAAATACTAAATTCTATATTACATTTGTCGATTCAAATAATGTGGTTGCATCAGCAGAAACTATATACACAAATACAGGTATAAGTTATAACCCAAGTACAGATATTTTAGAACTAACTACAGGATATCAAAGTGGTGACGGAACAGCTCCGGCTCCTCCATATAGTTTTATTAGTGATACCAATACAGGAATGTATAGATCAGCTTCTGATGAATTATCATTTGCAACAGGAGGAGGTAGAAGATTTTACTTAAATTCATCAGGGTTTGCCTTTTTCCCAATAACAAACGCATCATCACCTGTTTTTAATATAGGTTCAGCAAATCAATTCCAATTTTTTGCCACAGGAACATCATCGGCAATTGAGATGTATAACGGATCGAGTAATATGGATCATTATACCCAAATTGCTCAATTTGATGGGCTCTTTGCGATGACCTCGAATATAGGTAATGAAACCAGCGGTGCTAATTTATACCTATTAAATGCCGCTCTTACAGGTACAACAAATTTTGGTGGTGATCCTGGGCTACCTGATGTAGTTCTTTACCAATCAGGTAGAACTGATTTACCAACAATTGGTAGTAGTGGTTTATACGTTAGATTTAATTTAAGTGTTGATGGTCAGGTTAGAGTTGGTACGGTTAGTGGTAGTGGTGTTGCTGTATATAGAAATGCTGGTACAGGAATATTATCTGTAACATCATCAGATGAAAGACTTAAACAAAATATAACCCCAATCCAAAACTCATTAGATATAATAACAAATTTAAGAGGGGTATATTTTAATTGGAAAGATAATGAAGACTTTAATTCTGGTGATGAGACAAGACAAATTGGTATGATTGCTCAAGAAGTCGAGGAATTCTTACCTGAGGCCGTTACATTAAATGGTAACAAAGATTATAAAACAATTAGGTATTCTGAAATGATCGGATTATTAATTGAGGGTATTAAAGAACAAAATACTTTAATACAAAATTTACAATCTGAAATTGAATTAATAAAACAAAAGTTACCTAACCCTTAGGATTTACAACTAATTTGATTTTTTTATTTTTTCTGTATGAGAATATTTGTGCAGATTGCTGCTTATCGTGACCCCCAACTTAAACCAACAATTAAATCTATGTTGGAGAACGCAAAAAAACCAAAAAATATTATTATTGGTATTGCAAGACAATTTCATCCTGAAGATGGTTTTGATGATTTAACCGAATATGAAAATGATGATCGTTTTCGTATTTTAAATATTCCCCACACCGAATCAAAAGGTGTTTGTTGGGCAAGACATCAAGTCCAACAATTATATGGAGGTGAAGAATACACACTCCAAATCGATTCTCATATGAGGTTTGAAAAAGATTGGGATGACACTTTAATCAAAATGATTAAAAAATTACAAAAACAAGGGTACCCAAAACCTTTATTAACAGGTTACGTTTCATCATTTGATCCTGATAATGATCCTGAAGGTAGGATTAATGAACCTTGGAGAATGGCGTTTGATAGATTCACACCTGAAGGTGTTGTGTTTTTCTTACCTGAGGTAATTCCTGATTGGAAAAAAATTAAAGATCCAGTTCCTGCAAGATTTTATTCAGCTCACTTCTGTTTTACTTTAGGTCAATTCTCAACTGAAGTACAACACGATCCTGAATTTTATTTTCACGGAGAAGAAATTTCAATTACAGTAAGGTCTTATACTCATGGATATGATTTATTCCATCCAAATAAAGTAGTTATTTGGCATGAATATACAAGAAAAGGTAGAACTAAACAATGGGACGATGATAAAGAATGGTATTTAAAAAACACCGCATGTCATAAAAAGAATAGACAACTTCTTGGTATTGATGGTGAAAAATATGAAGGGGACTATTATGATTGGTTTGGTAAAGAAAGAACAATAAGAGATTATGAAAAATATGCCGGATTATTGTTTGAGAAAAGAGCCGTACAACAAGATACTTTAGATAAAAAATATCCTCCAAACCAATATGATTTTGAGAATGAAAATGAATGGAGAAAAAGTTTTTCAACCATATTCAAACATTGTATTGATTTAAATTTAAATCAAGTCCCTGAAACTGATTATGATTTTTGGGTTGTTGCATTTCATGGTGAAGATCACGAGACAATATACAGACAAGATGCTGACGCTAATGAAATTATAAGAATAAAATCAGATCCCGATGGTTACGGTAAAGTTTGGAGAGAATTCAATGCAACAAAAATACCATCATATTGGGTAGTATGGCCTCACTCAATTTCAAAAGATTGGTGTGATAGAATTGTTGGTAATCTATGAGAACATTATTTGTAACTTGTTTATATTCTAAACTTTTTGGATCTGAATTTGGCGGTAGAGATAGTAGGGACGGTCACTATAAAAATTCACTAAAAAGTCTTTTAAAGATGTCCGATGCTAAATTCATTTGTTATACATCTGAAGATCAGATAAATGATTTAAAATCTTTCTTTTATAAACAAAACAAATTTAGTGAGGACCAGATCCAATTTAAAATCTATGATTTAAAAAATTGTGAATTTCATAAAAAAATTTCTGAATTAAGAAAAACTCAAAGTAATTTACTAAATGATAGATGTTATGAGATACAATACTCTAAATTCTTTTGGTGTTTAGAAAATTGTGAGGATTCAAATTTTGATTATGTTTTTTGGATTGATGCTGGATTATCACATAGTGGGTTGATACCACCAAAGTATTTAGACCAAACAAAAGGATATTGGGAAAAATATTTTGAGTCTGAATTGTTTAATAATAATTTTTTAAACAATTTAATTAAACATACCGACGAACAAATTGTGGTGTGCTCAAAAGAAAACCAAAGAAATTATTGGTCAAAAACTTTACCAAAAAAGTATTATAACAATTATAGTTTTGATAGACATATCATTGGTGGTTTGTTTGGTGGTAAAAAAGAAAAGTTAAAACATATTTGTAATTTATTTTACGAAAACATCAGAAATGTTTTAAACAACGAAACTGAACTTTACTTAGAAGAAAACATAATGAGTTTAATGTTTTTTAATAATAAAGAGTTATTTAACCCACTCCTATTTGATATTTGGTGGCATGAAGAAGACTTTATGCCTGGTGTTGATTTAAAAGAATTAACCTTAAAAGAAAAAAGTTTTTATAAAATTATAGAAAATCTAAATAATATATAAGATGATAACATTAGTTACAGGATTATGGGATATTGGTAGAGGAGATCTATCGGAAGGATGGTCAAGATCTTTTGATCATTATTTAAGTAAATTTGAACAACTATTACAAGTAGATTGTAATATGATAATTTTTGGCGATAGTGAGTTAGAAAAATTTGTTAATCAAAGAAGAAGTGTGACTAATACTCAATTTGTCTTAAGAGATTTAAATTGGTTTAAAAATAATGAATTTTATAATCAAATTCAGTCAATAAGAACAAATCCAAAATGGTATAACCTGGCTGGTTGGTTAAAAGACTCAACACAAGCAAGATTAGAAATGTACAACCCGTTGGTGATGTCAAAAATGTTTTTATTACATGATGCGGTCTTATTAGATAAATTTAATTCTGAAAAACTATATTGGATTGATGCTGGTTTGGCAAACACAGTTCATATGGGTTATTTAACTCATGATAAAGTGTTACCAAGAATTGATGACTTGTTTAGTAATTTCACGTTCATTTGTTTTCCGTATGTTGCAGATAAAGAGATACATGGTTTTGATATTAACAAAATGGATATCATTACAGGGACAAGAGTTGACAAAGTATGTCGAGGTGGATTCTTTGGTGGACCTGTAAATCTAATAAGACAAATGAATA
>Ga0209299_1000527_pt1 | contig 21593 bp, 14 predicted proteins | sample S_140806_MF_Meta_FD_187326 | JGI IMG/M metagenome (GOLD analysis project Ga0209299, IMG submission 187326) | Freshwater microbial communities from Lake Simoncouche, Canada to study carbon cycling - S_140806_MF_MetaG (SPAdes) (version 2) | ecosystem: Environmental > Aquatic > Freshwater > Lake ...
GCTTGGCCTTCTTCGCGGCGGCCTTGGCGCGCTTGATCTTCTCGAACTTATAGATGGCGGTCGACTTGCCGTAATTGACGCCGCCGATGCGTTCGGCGAAGAGCTGCTGGATGTAAGAGTCGGACATGGTGATAAGGCCTTAAAAAGAAGGGCAAAGCGGCGGATGGCAAGCGGACTCCGCCCGTGGCCTTGCCTAGCTCCGACTCCGGGCGATAATGGCCCCATGGAACCAGCCCCAGGGCATCGCAGGAACATCGGACGCGCCATACTGCTCGCCATATCCTGCAACCTCGTCGGGGCGTTGGGCGCCTACACCACGAGGCCCGAAATCAAAGGGTGGTATTCCGAGCTTACCAAGCCGGGGTTCAATCCGCCGAACTGGATCTTCGGACCCGTCTGGGTCACGATCTATATCTGGATGGCCCTGGCCGCCTCCGCCGCCTGGGATGATCGCCCAGCCCGCCGCACGTTCTTCATCATCCTTCTGGTGAACGCGCTCTGGTCCCTGCTCTTCTTCGGGATGCATCGCCCGGACCTCGCGCTCATCGATATCCTGGCCTATCTGGTTCTGCTCGTCGTCTGGCTCCGCCAGCTCTGGCCGCAGCACCGCGGCTACGCCCTGCTCCAACTTCCGCACCTGCTCTGGGTGAGCTTCGCCACCGTGCTCAACGCGAGTATCTGGTGGCTCAATAAATAAAAAGGCCCCGGAATCCGGGGCCTTCGTAACGGACTGACGCGCGCCTTAGTCGGCGAGCTTGGTCCAGCGGGCGTTGCCCTTCGAAGACTTCACCGCGGCTTCGATGAAGGCCATACCGGTGACGCCGTCGTCGATCGACGGGAAGTCGTAACCTTCCTTCGGGGCCTTGCGGCCTTCGAGACGGTCGGTGATGGCCTCGGAGGCGGCGCGATAGATGTTCGCGAAGGCCTCGATGAAAGCTTCCGGGTGGCCGAAAGGCGTGCGGCTATACTTCTTGCAGGCTTCGCCGTTGTAAGAGTTGCCACGACGGTGCGTCTGGCGGGGCTGGTCGAGATACTTCACGATCAGCTCGTTCGGATGCTCCTGGTGCCACTCGAGGGAAGCCAGGGTGCCGTAGACGCGGATGTTGAGGTTGTTCTCGTCGCCGGTGGAGATCTGCGAGCAATGCAGCACGCCCTTGGCGCCGCCCTTGTAGCGGACGAGCATGTTGGCGTCGTCGTCGAGCAGGCGGCCAGGGATATAGGTGCTGAGGTCGGCGGCGATCTCCTTGATCTCGAGGCCGGTGACGTACTGGACAAGGTTCTCGGCGTGCGTACCGATGTCGCCGACGCAATTCGAGACTCCGGAGCAGTTCGGGTCCATGCGCCAGTTGGCGATCTTCTGGATCTTGCCGGCCTGGAGCGCGCCGATGCCATAACCCTGCGGATACTCGACGAGGATCTTGTTGATCTTGCCGAGCTTGCCGGCGGCCACGAAGTCACGGGCTTCCTTGACCATCGGATAGCCGGTGTAGTTGTGCAGGAGGGCGAAGACCAGGCCGCTCTTCTTGACGACGGCTTTGAGCTTCTTCGCTTCGGCGAGAGAGAACGCCAGGGGCTTCTCGCAGATCACGTGAATGCCGGCTTCGAGGAAGGCCTTGGCTACAGGATAGTGGAGGTCATTGCGGGCGACGATCGACACGAAGTCGATGCGGTCTCCGAGCGGGCGCTTGGCCTCGGCCTTCGCCATCTCGGCGTACGAAGCGTACACGCGGGCGGGGTCGAGGTGGAAATCCTGACCGGAGAGGCGGGACTTCTCGGGATCCGAGGAGAACGCGCCGGCGACGAGGTCGATCTTGCCGTCGAGGGCCGCGGCCATGCGGTGCACGCCGCCGATGAAGGCGCCGCGGCCGCCGCCGACCATGCCCATGCGAAGTTTACGATTAAGGGATGCCATAGGAGTGTTGATCAGAGGGAGACGGGCTTGCCGGACTTCGCCGAAGCGTAGATGGCGTCGATCACCTGCATCAGGCGGTAGGCCTGCTCAGGAGTGTTCAAGGGCTTCGCGCGGCCTTCGATGGCCTCGATGAAGTTCGCGGCGGAGGCGATACGACCCATGTCTTCGCACGCGGGCGTGACGATGGAGCGGTTCACGCTGTTGCCGTTTTCCTGGACGTAAAGTTCGCAGGTGTCGATCGCGGTGTTGTCGAGGCCGTCGATGCCGAAGAGGCGCTCGACCTTGCCGCCGGCCTTGGTGCCCTGGAAGACAACGGAGACTTCCTCGCGCTTGATCATCTCGGCCCAGGAGACCTGCAAGGTCAGCACCTGGCCGGTCTTGAAGGTCACGAAGCCGTGCGCGGCGTTCTCGACGTCGGTGACGCCGCCAACGCGGTCGGGGATGCCCCACGGTCCCTTGAAGGACTTGTCTTCGATGAAGTCGTTGAAGGTCTGGCCGAGGACATGCGCCGGTTCCGGGTAACCCATGAAATACATCGCGAGGTCGACCATGTGCAGCAGGTCGATGAGCGGGCCGCCGCCGGAGAGCTCCTTGGTGGTGAACCAACCGCCGAAGCCCGGGATACCGGTGCGGCGGATCCACTTCGCCTGCGCGGAGTTAATCTTACCGACCTGACCCTGCTCGACGTACTTGATCATCGCCTGCGACTCAGGGCGGGCGCGGTTGTTGAAATTGAACATCACGTGCTTACCCGACTTCTTGGAAGCGGCGGTGATCTCGAGGACCTCGGGAGCGCTGAGCGCCGGCGGCTTCTCGCAGAACACATGCTTACCAGCGTTGAGGCACTGGATGGCGAGCGCGGCGTGGAACTTGTTCGGGACGATGACGCTGACGGCGTCGAGCTCCTTGTGGGCCGCGAGCATCGCGTCGACGGACTCGTAAGCATGCGGAATACCCCACTTCGTGGCAGCCTTCTGGGCGGCGCCCGGCGCGGGATCCGCGACGGCGATGATTTCCGCGCCCGCCTGCTTGAAGCCGGCGGCGTGGTACTGGAGCATGCCGCCTGCTCCGATGACGCCTACTTTGGTGGCCATGTGATTGTTCGTTGGAGAGGTGATTACTTACCCTGCGCGGACTTGTCGAAGGCGGCGTCGAACGCGACCTTGTTGGTCGGGAAGGCGAGCTTCTTGACGTAGGCGGCGGATTCGGCGGCACCGAAGAAGCGGTCCATGCGGCCGTCTTCCCACTCGACGGAGAGCGGGCCGGCGTAACCGACGTCGTTGAGGGCGACAATGACGTCCTCGAACTTGATGTCGCCGCGGCCGACGGAGCGGAAGTCCCAGGCGCGACGGGGGTCGCAGAAATCAGTGTGGCCGCCGAACACGCCGACGGTGCCGTCGCCGTGGCCCCACCAGACGTCCTTCATGTGGGCGTGGTGGATCTGCTTGCCGAAGATGCGGATGAACTTCACATAGTCGACGCCCTGGTAGCCGAGGTGGCTGGGGTCGTAGTTGAAGCCGAAACGCTTATGGTTGCCGACGGCGTCGAGCGCGCGCTGGGCGGAGGCGATGTCGAAGGCGATCTCGGTCGGGTGCACTTCGAGGCCGAAGTAGACGTCGTTCTTCTCGAAGACCTCGAGGATGGGCTTCCAGCGCTTGGCAAAGTCGTCGTAACCCTTCTGCAGGTAGGCCTGGTTGGTGGGCGGGAAGGCGTAGATAGCGTGCCAGATGGAGGAGCCAGTGAAGCCGTTGACGACGGTCTTGCCGGAACCCTTCGGCTTGTTGGCCATGTAAGCCTTGCCGGCGTCGAAAAACTTGCGCGCAGCCTGAGCGGTCAGGGCCATCTCGGCGCACGCACGCTGGCGAACGCCTTCCGGATTACCGTCACCCCAGACGTGGGCGGGCAGGATGCACTGGTGGCGTTCGTCGATGTTATCGCAGGTGGCCTGGCCGACGAGGTGCGCGGAGATCGCCCAGCAACCGAGGTCGTGCTGCGCGAGGAGCTTCCAGAGGGATTCGACGTAGCCAGGCTCGTTGACGGCACGGACGACATCGAAGTGGTCGCCCCAGCAGGCGAGCTCGACGCCTTCGTAACCCATGGCTTTGACCTTGGGGAGAAGCTCGGCGATTTTGAGGTCGGCCCACTGGCCGGTGAAGAGGGTAACAGGGCGCTGTGACATGGTGAGTAGGGGTGAGTCCCCACTGTCAGCCAATCACCCCACTTTGTTCAAGTGGGCAATGCTCACAGACCCCAATTTATGCCTTACGCGACAGCGATTGGCCCAGTTCGGCCTCAAGCTTGTCGTAGGCCGCCCGGAGGGCCGGGTTCGGCTGGACGACACCCGGGGCCGGGGCGCAGAAAACAGGCTCCAGATCGGCCATCTTGGCCCCGCAAGCCCCCTCGGCGGCACGCAGGGCGGCACCTAAGGCGGCGGAGTCAGAAACAGCCAGACGAAGGACCGGGGCGCCAAAGACGTCGGCAAAGATCTTGGCCACGGAAGGATTCTCGGAGGCACCGCCCGTCAGGAGCAGCTGCGTGGTCGGGGTGCCGACCCAGCGGCTGTGATAACGGAGGCTGAGCGCCTGGCCTTCGACGGCGGCACGCGGGAGCGAAGCCTTTGTGGTGGCGGCGCCAAGCGCGATGCGACCGGCGGCACGGCGCGGCGTGATCTCGGGCTCTTCCATCGGGAGCGCGGCGGAGACGGCGGCGGGAGAAGCGTCGATAGCGGCAGAGAACGCAACCCAGTCGGCGTGACCGCATTCGCGACGGATGGCTTCGCGAGCGAGCGAGCCGTTACGAACGCAGACCAGGCTCATGCTGCCGCCCATCGGATTACCGAACGCGTGGCCGAGGCCGGCGGAGTCAGTGCGGATACCTTCGATCGCGGCGAAGAGCGTGTCGCTCGTACCGAGGCTGATGACGACCTTGCCGGGCTTCGAAGCCCCCATGCCGACGAGGCTGGAAGGATTATCGCCGGTGCCGATGACGACCTGGCACTTCGGCGAGAAGCCGTGACGCGAGATGAAGTAAGCGGAGATGCTGCCGGCCACGGTCGATCCCGGGCGGACGGGCGGGAGCTTCGCGGCGAGATCGGGCGCGGTCGCGGCGAGCGCGGCGGGAGCCCAGTCACCCTTACGGATGTCCATCAGGTTCATGCCGGCGCCATCACCGGTGTCGATGGCGGCATCCTTGCCGGCGAGCACCGAGGCAAAGAAGGAAGAGACGAGATGGATGCGCTTGGTCTTGGCCCAGGCGGCGGGCTCGAGCTTGGCGAAACGACGAATCTGCGGGCCAGTGAAGCGCTGCGTGGCGACGGAGCCGGTGAGGTCGCAGACGGCCTGGTCGCCACCAAGGGCGGCGGCGATTTCGGCGCATTCGGCCGACGTGGACGAGTCCATCCAGATTGGCGAGGAGCGGCGGGATAGAACCGGCGAAATCTTCGCGGCGAGCGAAGTGGCGCGATTGCCATCGGCGAGCGCGGCCTCGTAGCCGGAGGAGAGGTAGACGCTGCCGTGCTGCTGGCCGGAGACGGAGACCGCGTCGACCTTCGACAGGTCGGTCAGCTGGGCGAGGCGATCGAGAGCGAGCTCGAGTCCGTCGAGCCAGAGGAGCGGATCGGCGTGCACTTCGCCGCCCTGCCCTCCGCGGATGAATCCTTCCGGATGTCCGCGGTCAGGGAAGTCGGCGCCGAACGCCGCGCGGGCGCGGGCGACCGTCGTGCCTTTCGCCGTGTCCAGCACGAGCGCCGTTGCGCTCTGCGTGGACAGGTCAAGACCCAGGACGATCGCCATGGCCTCAGCGAATGTACTCGTTGATGAGGTTCTCGAGCATCTCCTGGCGGCCGGACGCGAGCGCCGGCGCCTTGATGCCCTGAGCATAAGCGTCGAGCTGGGCGAGGGTGACCTTGCCGGACTCGACCTTCTTGCCGATGCCGCTGTCCCAGGACGCGTAGCGATTCGAGACGAACTTATCCATCTTGCCGTCCTTGATGATCGCGTGGGCAATCTTGAGGCCGCGGGCGAAGGCGTCCATGCCACCGATGTGGGCGTGGAAGAGGTCGACGGGCTCGTGCGATTCGCGACGACGCTTGGCGTCGAAGTTGAGGCCGCCCTTGGTGAAGCCACCCATCTTGAGGATGCGCAGCATGATATTCGTCGTGAGGTAGAGATCGGTCGGGAATTGGTCGGTGTCCCAGCCGACGAGCGTATCGCCGCGGTTGGCGTCGACCGAGCCGAGGGCATTCGCGCCGATCGAGACTTCCATCTCATGCTCCATCGTGTGACCGGCGAGCGTGGCGTGGTTGGTCTCGAGGTTCAGCTTGAAGTGCTTCAGCAGGCCGTATTCACGGAGGAAGTTGAGGCAGGCAGCCGCATCGGAGTCGTACTGGTGGGTCGAGGGTTCGCGCGGCTTAGGCTCGATCAGGAACTGGCCCTTGAAGCCGATCTTCTTTGCGTGGTCGACAGCGAGATGGAGGAGCGCGGCGAGGTGGTCGAGTTCGCGCTTCATGTCGGTGTTAATCAGCGTGGCGTAGCCTTCGCGGCCGCCCCAGAAGACGTAGCCTTCGCCGCCGAGAGCCTTGGTGGCCTCGAGCGCGTGGCAGACCTGGCTGGCGCCGTAAGCGAACACGTCGGCGTTAGGCGAGGTGCCCGCGCCCTGCGCGTAGCGCGGGTGGGAGAAGAGACAGGCGGTGCCCCAAAGGAGCTTCTTCCCGGTGCCCTTCTGGAAGGCCTTCAGCTCCTTGGTGACGCGGTCGAGGTTCGCGTGCGTCTCGGTGAGAGACTTGCCTTCAGGAGAGATGTCGCGGTCGTGGAAGCAGTAGAAGTCGATCTGGCACTTCTGGAGGAACTCGAAGAAGACCGGGATACGACGGAGGGCATTGTCGAGGGAATCGGAGCCGTCATCCCAAGGCATGAGGGCGGTGCCGGCGCCAAACGGGTCGGAGAGGGTGTTGCGCATCACGTGCCAGTAGGCCGCGGCGAAGCGCATGTGATCCTTCATCTTCTTCCCGCCGATCTTCTCGTCCGGGTTGTAGTGCTTGAAGGCGAAAGGGTTCTTGGACTTCGATCCTTCGAACTCGATGACCGGGACATTAGGGAAGTGCGACATGACTTATAGGAGGGAGGGTTCTGACATTGGAGTCCGCCCCCTTGCTGCCAAGAAAGGAATAGGGCCCTCCTATGAACAAAACGACAGGGTGGGAGTCCGCATACAACTGCGCCTTGCGCCTTTGCGGGCGCCGCCTAGGTTGGCGGTATGGAGGTCGTCCACACCATCCCCGAACTACGCGCCGCGGTCGGCCGGGCCCGTCAGGCCGGCCAGGCCATCGGCTTCGTGCCGACGATGGGCTGCCTCCATGCAGGCCACCTCAGCCTAATCCGCCGGGCCAAGGAAGAAGCGGCCTTCGTCGTGGTCTCGATCTTCGTCAACCCGACCCAATTCGGCCCCAGCGAAGACTTCTCCAAATACCCGCGCACGTTCGAGGACGACCGCCGTGGCTGCGAAGCCGCGGGCGCCAGCCTGATCTTCGCGCCCGCCGCCGCGGACTTCTACCCGGCCGGCGCTTCGACCTGGGTCGACGTCGAGGGCGTTTCGGCCAAGCTGTGCGGCGAATTCCGGCCCGGACATTTCCGGGGCGTCGCCACCGTCGTCGCCATGCTCTTCAATGCGGCGCAGGCGGACCTCGCCGTCTTCGGGCGCAAAGACCTCCAACAGCTCGCCGTCATCCGCCGCATGGTCCGCGACCTGCACATCCCCGTCCGCATCATCGCGCATGAGACCATCCGCGAGCCCAACGGCGTCGCGATGAGCTCGCGCAACCGCTACCTCTCAGCCGAACAACTGGCTCAGGCGACGGCCATTCCCGCCGCAATGGCCGCGGCCAAAGCCCTCGCCCAAGCCGGCGTCACCGACGCCACGCGTCTCCGTGAAGCGGCGCAAGCCGTGCTCGCCACCCAACCGGCGCTGAAGGCTCAATACTGTGAAGTCGTCGACCTCGAGACGATGGCGCCGGTCGTGTCGATAGCAGGACACCGCTGCGCCATCGCGATCGCCTGCCATCTGGGCGCGACGCGCCTGATCGACAACACCGACCTCTGATCAGGCGAGACTGAGGTAGACGGCTGCCAACAGAATCAAGGCCCCAATCAATCGGCGGGTCATGATGCCGCGACCCACGTGCTTCTCCGAATTGGAGAACCAGTGCCCGACGACCCAGACCAGCGCGACGCTCCAGAGGCCGCGCGTATTATACAGGACATTGGTGACCGTGACCTCGTGGTAGACTGCGATGCAATAGGCGATACCCATGGCCTGGATGGTCAGCAAAAGCCCGCCGCCGAAGGCCCAGAGGACCATCGGGCGAGGCATCTCACGCAACGGCGCGGAGAAGAACGGAATTAGGGCGAACGACAACGTACCCACCGTCAAGAACATCACCGGACCGAAATGACCGAAGCCGAACGCCGGCACCCACAACTGCTGCATCACGTCCGTCGCCGCGAAGGCGACCGAGGCCAGGAAAGCGAAGCCGACGCTGACCAACAGGCGCTGACGATTAGCGCGCCACTCGCCGCCCAACATGGCTAAGGCTACCGTCGTCAGGAAGGTGGCCACCCAAAGTTTCGAATCCAATTGGCCGCCGGCCAGACAAACCAGTAAGGCCACGAAGATCACCTTGGTTCCGAGCACCGGTGTCGCGATGGAGATGTCGCCCCGGCTGATCGCGATAAAGGTAAAGACCTGACCGATGAAGAATGCCGTCCCGGCCAAGACGGCATGGGTGATGTTGGTCGCCGTGAAGGGTTCGCCGCCATGCAGCAACCAGGTCTGGAAAAGGACGGCCCCGATCAGGTTCACGATGAACAGGACCCGCCAGGGGTGGCCGCCGTCCATGGCCCGCTTGAGGGCCATCGCGGCGAAGGTGTACCCCACGGCCGAGCAGAGAGGGATCACGATGGAGGCGGGAGAACGCATCAGGCAGCCCAGAACGAACGCCCTTCCCTCCCCGCTGGCGAGTCCGAAGCAAGAAAACCGCCCGGAAGGCCAGCCACGACCTTGCCCCGCGTCGTCTCGCGGGTACGCTGAAGGCATGGGGCAATTTTCCTACAAGACCGAGGCCGTCGATCCGCACCGGAAGATCCTTTCCGAACAGTTGGTCATGGACCTTGAGCATGTCGCCGAAGCGCCTTTGCTTGCCCTCGCCAAGCAGATTCCCGGCGGCTACATCCACCGCAAACCGTTCCTGCGCGACGCCAAGTGGCTGTTCAAGAAACGGCTTGGGCACCTAGCGCTGGACGCTGCCGCCATCGCGGAGCACCTTCCTTGGTACGCCGATGCCCTGAAATGCGAGAAGACGAAACTGCTCGAGCATCTCGACGAACTCGCCGCCGCAATCGGCGGTCCGCGCGCCGCCCTACTCTGTGTCCTTTGGAACAATCAGGCCGAGCAGAAGGACTCCGCCCTGCCCGCCGACCTCCTGCCTCGTCTCCTGACCAACGCCAAGGCGCAGTCCAGCAAGCCAGACATGAAGGCGTGGAAGGCAGCCATCGCCAAGCTCGGCGGCACCTCAGAAAAAGAACCCCTCGATTCCGTCGACGCCCTCGACTCCGCTGGTAAGACCGTCCGACGACTGCTGCAGGAACTCTCCCAAGGCAAAGCCGCCCGCGAAAACGAAGGCCGCCAGATCCGTCGCCAGCACGCCAACGAGCTTGAGGCGAAGGACACCGAGATCCGCAAGGCCCGCGAGGACGCCGGCCGCCAGGTCCAGGAGGCCGCCAAGCAGGCCGCCTCGCTCGACGCGAACATTGTGGCACTGCAAGCCAAGCTCACCGCGGAAGAAACCGAAGTCGCCCGCCTGCGCGGCGAACTGGATCGCGCCCGCGAACACGTGACCAAGAAGGCTCGCGAAATCGCCGAAGAGCTCCTCTCCGAAGAGATCCGCCCTTGGCTGGCTGATGCGCGCACCCTGAAATCCGCCTCCGAAGAAGTGGCCAAGTTGCGCCAGCTTACCACGGAGACCGTCGAGAAGGTCCGCAAGGCCCAGCGCGACGCTGACCCTTTTCTCGCCAAGGAACATGAATTGCGTCAGGCCATCCCGCAGATGGAGGAGATGCTCAAGCTGCTCCGCCGTTACCTGCGCACCGCTGGCCAGGCCTTACCCGAAGTCGTCGCCCTCGAGAAGCGCCTCACGGAGCATATCGAGAAGGTCCGCTACGAACTCGAGAAGCGCGACCAGCCCTCCGACCCCTTCCTCGAACGCATCTCGGCCAAGATCAACGGCGCCGACGCACGCGAACTGAAGTCGATCGAGAGCGCTCTCCTCCTCGCCGAAGAATCAGGTCTGGTCGACTCGCGTCACGCGGACCTTTACCGCCGCGATATCCATCGCCGCCGTTCCTATATGGCGGACCGGGCATTCCACGAACAGAAGCAGTCCGGGCCGCTCGCGCTGCTCGAACGCGCCGTGGCCACGGGCGAGAAGGCCCGCCTCGCCCTCGATGCCAATAACTTCGCCTGCCTCCGCCAGGATTACCTCGGCTTGCGCCTGACGACGAAGAAGAACGCTCAAGGTGAAAGCCGCTTCCTGCTCGACGCCGCCGCCCGCCAGAAGGTCGTGCAACTCGCCGAGAAGCTGGCCGACGACGCACCCGGACTGCACGTCTGGGTGAGCTTCGACGGCCAGCCGACCGCGCTCAAGTCGACGAACTCGCGCGTGCGCGTCACCTTCAGTCGTGCCGGCGCCAAAGCCGACCACGACATCATGGATCTGGTGGCCAAGGACAAGACCGTGGAAGCGCCCTGGTTCGTCGTCAGCGACGACATCGAGGTGCGCGATGCTACCGCGCGCGAAGGTGCTTACATCATCTACAACGATGCGCTGATTCAGCTGCTGGTGAACCGCGGCATCCGCGCCTAAACAAGACGGGCGCATCCTGCGATGCGCCCGAGCGGAAAGAATTAAGCCTAAGGCTTATTTCTTCTTCTTGGGGGTGGCCGGCGGAGCGGTGACCGGAGGCGGCAACACACCCACGAAATCCTCGGCCTTCAGGCCGGGGTGGAACATATTGAAAGAGTACTTGCTGGGCTTCCACTCCACGAGCGGAGTGACGTCGGCCTTGGCGGGCACCTCGAGGCCGAGGCCCCAGAAGACGCCGTTGACGAGCAGGCGGCGGAGCGACTCGTCCTTCAGGTCGCTAGCGGAGGCCATGGTGGTCGTGAGCACGCGATTCTTGGTGCCGGCGGCGTTCGGGACCTCGCGGGTCCAAGCCACGGCCATCGCGGGAGCATTCACGCCCTGCTCCTTCTTGTCGGAGCGCGGCTTGGAACGTTCGCTGAGCGGGTCTTCCGGGTTCATGCCCTTGAGCACGAGGCCACGAAGGAGGACCTGCACGTCGGCCGGGGGGTGGGCTTCGTAGACGTCGGTATCGCCGAAGATCTGCCCGACGCCGTTCAGGATCGCGAGCTTCTCGGCGCCTGGTTCGACAGCGGTACGGGTGGCCTCGGACTTGTGGTTGCCCCAGTGGCTGATCCAGGTCTCGCCGAGGACGTTACGGCCAAAACCGCCGTTGTTATTCCAGTTATAGGAGACGAAGGCGCTATCCTTCGGGATGCCCGCGAACGCGTGCGTGCTGGTGCGGGTGGCGACGATCGGCACGCCGCGCTTGAGGGCAGCGTCGAACTTAGCGAGGGCGGCTTCGTTCCACTTACGGAAACGCAGGCCGAGCACGAGGGCGTCGGCGGTATCGAGGGCCTCGGGCTTACCGAGGGAGGCGCCGTTGTTGGGATTGATCACGCCCTCGTCATGGGAGAAGAGAACAGTGCACTTGAACCCGTGACGTTCGGAGAGGATACGGGCGAGCATCGGCAGCGACTCTTCAGAGCGGTATTCTTCATCGCCCGCGAGCAGCACGACGTGCTTACCGGCGCCAGGGCCTTTGCCAGCCGGGAACTCAAGCCAGCCGGGTCCAGTAGTGAAGGCCTCTGCGGCGACGGCCGGGAGGGCGAGGGCAAGGGCGGCCAAGGCAGCCCAGAGATGGAGATGACGCTTCATGGGGTAAGACTGCGAAGACTGTGCCGTGGACGACAGGTTTCAAGCGCCCTGTTGGACGGCTAGCGCATCATTTCCGTTCATTCGCCCCATCCTTCTTCGCCGGAGCAGAAGAAAACGGGTCGGGCCGGATCGTCTCGCGACGGCCGTCGGAATAAGTCGTGACCTGGTTGCCGAAGGGATCGGGGCGTGTTGTCGCGCGGGTACCGTCGCTATAACTCGTGGTCGAACCACCGAAGGGGTCGGGCCGCGTCGTGGCCGTCACGCCGTTACTGTAACGGGTGGTCGAGCCGCCAAACGGGTCCGTCCGGGTGGTCGCAGTGACGCCGTTACTATAGCGTGTGGAAGAGCCACCGAAAGGGTCCGGCGTCGTCACGGCGGTCACGCCATTGTCGTAGCGAGTCTGGGTGCGGCCGAAGACATCCGTGCCCTTGATGCCGGACTTCGGGGCTTCACCGGTGCGCGGCGCGACCTTCACTTCCGCCGACGGCTTGGCTTCGGTCTTAGTCGACAGCTTAGCTTCGGCCTGGGCCGCGTCCTTGCGGGCGGCCTCTTTCTTCGAATCGGCGGGAGCGGCGAAGATCATCGCGGCACCCAAGGCGCCGAGGAGGAGGAACGTCTTCATGGGGATGATTCTATTAGAAACCAAAGAGGGCGGGACGCAAGCCCCGCGGCCCCGTAAAAACAAGAAGGGCGGGCGCCTTGCGGCGTCCGCCCTTCCGTTCGTGCGACCGGAGTCGCTTAAGCGATGACCTTGTCGACCACCTTACCGAAGTTATCGGTGAGACGGAAGTCGCGGCCGTTGTAGCGGAACGTGAGCTTCGTGTGGTCAAAGCCGAGGAGGCGCAGGATCGTGGCGTGCAGGTCATGCACGTCGACGCCGTCAGCAGCGACCTGGGAGCCGATTTCGTCGGTCTCGCCGTAGTGCATACCGCCCTTGACGCCGCCGCCGGCCATCCAGCAACAGAAAGCCTTGGAATGGTGGTCACGACCCGAAGCCGCGTTGACGCGGCCCGCGGTGGTCGGGGTACGGCCGAATTCTCCGCCCCAGATGATGAGGGTCTGGTCGAGGAGGCCGCGCTGCTTGAGGTCGGTGATGAGGGCAGCCGCCGGGCCGTCGATGGCTTCAGCCTTGCCGGCGATCGCCGTGAAGAGGTTGGTGTGGTGGTCCCAGCCTCCGGCATCGACCTGGACGAAGCGGACGCCGCGTTCGACGAGGCGACGGGCGCAGAGGAGCTTGGCGCCGAGGTCGGACTTGCCGTACATCTCGCGGGTCTTTTCGGACTCCTTGGAGATGTCGAAAGCGTCGGTCGCGGCGGTCTGCATGCGGAACGCGAGCTCGAAGGACTCGATGCGGGCCTCAAGCTGCTCGTCCTTCTGGACGGTCTGCATGTGGCGCTCGTTCAGCTGGCGAACGAGGTCGAGCTGCTTGCGCTGCGCGTCCTGCGTGGTGAATTCGCTCTGGAGGTTGGCGATGATCTTGTTCGCCGGAGCACCCGGACGGAACGAGGTGTTCGCACCCTGGAAGAGGGACGGAAGGAAGGCCGAAGCGCGAGCGTCGGAGCTGCCGCCGAGGGAGACGAAGCCCGGGAGATCCTGGCTTTCGGTGCCGAGACCGTAGAGAACCCAGGCGCCGAGGGAAGGCTTGGAGAGAATCGCCGAGCCGGTGTGCATCAGCTTGGCAGCCGGACCGTGGGCCGGGATGCCTTGGTTCATCGAGCGGATGACACACATCTCGTCCGCGACGCCCTGGAGCTTCGGGAAGATTTCGCTGATCTCGAGGCCGGACTTACCGGACTTCTTGAACTCAAAGGGCGAGGGGAAGAGCACGCCGTTCATGCCAGCGGCGGACATATCCGCGAGTTCCTTCATCTTCGGCTTCGGATCGAAAGTGTCGAGGTGCGAGGGCGCACCGCCAGCGAAGATATGAATGACGTGCTTCGCCTTGGCGGCGAGCGGGGCCTTGCGAGGCTTGAGGTTGGCCATGACCTCGGCGTGTGCGTTGCTGACCATGTAGTCGGCAGCCATGGTACCGAAGGCGAGAGCGCCCATGCCGAGACCGGTCTGGCGCAGGAAGTCTCGACGGGAGTTGGGGGTCGGCACGTAATTGCCGCAGCTGGAGTCTTTCATTGTGGGGATTTGGTTAGGGATAAATATGGGGGGTGATTTTGGGAATTCAAACTAGATTGGCAGTATAAGGTAATCAATTCAGGTACACGAACTCGTTGGAGCAGACCATCGACTGGGCAAGCATGACCCAGGGGTTGGCAGGCACCTTACGGTCGACCTTTTCCGTGTTATTCACGATTTTACCGCCTTGAACCGAGGTTTCGATCTTCACCTCGGGCGCCGACTTGGTGGCGACCGCCGCCGCGGTGGCCTTGGCCTTGGCCTTCTCAGCCTTGGCTTTGGCGATCTTATCAGCCTTGGGCGAGGCGGGGGGCTCGTCGATATAGCCGGCGATGCGGGCGACGAACTCGCGGGCAATCTGGCGCTCCTGGACGGTCGGCGAACGCTGGTACATGATGCGATAGAGTTGGGTCACGCGCTCATCGTCGGAGGTGGACTTGGCCATCTCCGGGCGGGCATTGACATTGCGGGCGACCTCGACCGCCAGCGGGTTGTTCATGAAGAACAGGGCCTGTTGCGGGACGATGGTCGAACCACGGGTCGAGTTGGCCATATTGGGATCGGCGAAGTCGAACTGCGACTGGAACTCGCTCAGCTTATCGCGGTCGATGAAACCGTAGATCGTGCGACGGTAGCTGTAAGGCTCGTCGGTGATGTTGACCGCGCGGCCGCCGAGAGCACGGTCGAGCTTGCCGGAGAGAAGCAGCATCGAATCGCGAATGCACTCGAAGTCGAGACGACGGAGATTCGCATGCCAGAGCAGCTTGTTGGCCGCGTCGATCTTCATGGGATCGACGGATGCCTTCTGCGCGACGAGTGAATTGGAATTCGGATTAGCCGACTGGCGATAGGCCGCCGAGAGCAGGATCTTCTTGTGCATCTTCTTGATCGACCAACCGCCTTCGACGAAGGTGGTGGCCATCCAGTCGAGAAGCTCAGGGTGGCTCGGGGCTTCGGACATGTTGCCGAAGTCGTCCGACGAGGTGACGATGCCGACGCCGAAGTGGTGCATCCAGAGGCGGTTCACCAAGACGCGGGCGGTCAACGGATTCGTACGGCTGGCGATGGCCAGGGCGAGCTCACGACGGCCGCTACCTTCGTAGAACGGCAGGCGATCGGGGCCGGCGAGCACTTCGAGGAACTGGCGGGGAGCCACTGGGCCGCGCTTGTTACGATCTCCGCGGATATACACGTAGCTGTCGCGGGGCTTCTCGACATCGGTGATCACCATCGCGGTGCCGGGGCCGCCCGGGTGCGTGATGTCGAGCGCGTTGATGTCGGCGAACTTGAAGTACTTCGCGGGCTTGTTGTTGTTGACGAAGGTGGAGGCGATCGGCACCTGCCAGGCTTCACAGAAGTCGCGGCTCTCGGTCACGCGCTCAAGAAGCGAGACGGTGGAGATGTCCTCGACGTTGGGCAGAGGCCAGGGGAAGGCGGCGAGTTGGGCGACAGCGGCGTCGTCCTTATCACCCTTACGGCCCGGCTGGCTGCGCAGCTGGATGTGCGCGACGATCTTGTCGTGCTGCTTCTTGAAGATTGCCTGGTAAGCGAAGGCGACTTCCTCGAGGGACTTCGGCTTGAGGCCACGGAGGCCTTCGGCGACGAGGGGGTTCACCGGGTTCTTCTTATCAGCGAGGGCGGCCTCGATGATCGCGGGGGCCTGCTTCTCGAAGTTCTCCGGGCTGACCTTCTTGAGGCGGACGAGCGGGCCGGTGATCGGGTGGTCAGGGCGGGCCATCGTGCCGGCGAAAGAAGTGCCCAGCTCGCGGCTGTCGCCAAGGTCGAACTTCTTCAGGATGTCGAAGCCAGCGGTGCTACGGAAGCCACCGGACAAGGCGGCGAGGGCACGCGGCGCGAACTCGCGATGGAACGCGGCCTGCATGCCAGCGAGGTGCTTGTAGTAGCCACCCGCGGTCGTGCGGATCAGTTCGGCGAGCTTCTTCTCGTAGTCGGCGCGATAGGCGTTCGTCGGGGCGTTCTTGCCGACGAGCAGCGGGTCACGGATGACCGGGTTCTGCTGCGGTTCGATGACGGAAGAGAAGATACCGTGAAGGGAATAGTAGTCGGCGGCCGGGATCGGGTCGAACTTATGGTCGTGGCAACGCGAGCAGGCGACGGTCAGGCCGAGGAAGCCCTTGGTCGTCGCATCGATACGCTCGTCGATGGTGTCGTCGTTGTTCTGGAAGCGCTTGCCGACGGTGATGAAGCCGAGGGCGGCGAGGCGCGGATCGTCCTTGGTCAGGTCCGGCAGGCGGTCGGCGGCGAGCTGCTCGATGATGAACTGGTCGTAAGGCTTATCGGTGTTGAACGCATCGATGACGTAATCGCGGTAGGTCCAGGAGGCCTCAAAAGTCTCGATGGTGCCGTTGCGCTTCAGACCCTTGGTGTCCGAGTAACGGGCGGTGTCGAGCCAGTGGCGGGCCCAGCGCTCGCCGTAGTGAGGCGAAGCCAGCAGGCGGTCGACGGTGCGCTCGACGACAGCGGCCACGGCGCGTCCGGGCTGGCCTTTGCGGGCAGCCATATTGTCCATGGCGAGGGCGGAGTCGTATTCGCGGGAGAAGGAGTCGACTTCGACGCTGGTGGGCGGGAGGCCGATCAGGTCGTAGGAAAGACGGCGGAGCAGGGATTCGCCGTCCGTGGCAGGGCTGGGCTTGAGGCCCTTCTCATCGAGCTTCGCGAGCAGGAAGGCGTCGACTTCGTTCTGGCACCAGGCGGCATTGCTGAGCTTGGTCGGCACAGCGTATTCGCGCACGGGCTGGAAGGCCCAGTGGCTACGCGCCTTGTCGGAAAGACCGGTGAGTTTAGTGGCGCCGGCACCAACCGGAGCGGGTGCGCCCATCTTGACCCACTGTTCGAGCGTTGCGATCTGCGCGTCGGAAAGCTTGGCGCCCTTCTTGCGGGGCGGCATCGAAAGATCCGGATCAGCCTGATGGACAGCGACGATCATCAAGGATTTCTTGAGGTCACCCGGCACGACGGCTGCGCCGAGGTCACCGCCGGCGAGCATACCCGCACGGGAATCCATAATTAATCCGCCTTTAGAGATACCCTTTTCCTTCGAGTGGCATTCATAACAACGCTCAGAGAGAATTGGGCGGACGTTCTTCTCGAAGAATTCCAGACCAGCCGGATCCATCTTCACTTCGGCGGGCGCATCGGCGGCGGGAAGCATGGCGGTCGACCCCAGGGCGGTGAGCAGAGGGAGAAAACGGAGTATGTTCAGGTGGCGATTCATGGAAGTTTGGCGGATTGAAATGGGTAAGGAAAGTCGGGGTACGACTGGGGGGTTCCTGCTGGGTGTTAATTCTTATGTCTAGATGAAGGACATCAACCCCTCGTTTGTCGTAGTTACCTCATACAACCCCAGGAATGGGGATTAAGGGGTTTTTGTTAAAAATCAGTAAAAACACCGCCTTCCCGCCGCACCCTACCCTCTGACTATAAAACAAGAAAGCCGGCCCAAAGGCCGGCTTTCGACAGGATTCCGAGGCTCTAACCTCAGTTCACGTAAACGAACTCGTTCGAAAGCAACAAGGCCTGAACGAGCAGCTCGGTCGGGGTCATCGGCGTACGCGCGATGGCTTCGCCGACATTCTGCATGACGCTTTCGGCGCCACCGCCAGTCACGGCCGTCATCATACTTTCTTCGCCATCAGGCGCCTTGACGGTCATGCCCTTGGCGGCGGGAGCAGTGGTACGCGCCACCGGAGCCACGGCCTTGGTCCCGGTCTTGGTGCCAGCGACGGCAGCCTTGGTGGAAGGACGCAGGTTGGCGGTCGCGAGGGTCATCTTGGCCTTGGTCAGGAACTCCTGGGAGACGCGGATCTCGTTAGTGGAGGGACGACGCTGGAACATGCAGCGGAACATCGCGACGATGCGCTGGTCTTCGGACATCGCGTTGACGACGTCCTTGCGAGCGGACACGGCGCGGGCGACTTCGACGCACAATGCATTGTTCATGAAGTACAACGCCTGCTGAGGCACGATGGTCGAGTTACGCTTCGAGTTCGCCTGGTCGGGGTCGCCGTAGTCGAACTGCGACAAGGTATCGCTGAGGCGGCTGCGATCGACGTAACCATAGAGACTACGACGGTAGCTGAACGGCTCGTCCGTGATATTGGCCGGCTGGCCACCGACCAGCGGGTTGAGCTTGCCGGTAAGCAGGATCATCGAATCGCGGATGGACTCGAAGTCGAGACGGCGGAGATTCCCGCGCCAGAGCAGGCGATTACCGGCGTCGACCTTCAGCGGGTCGATGGGACCCTTCTTAACGACAAGCGGGTTCGCGGTCGGGTCGGAGTCTAGGCGGTAGACGTTACTCATCACGATCATGCGATGGAGGCGCTTCATCGTCCAGCCGTTCTCCATGAAGTCGGTGGCGAGATAGTCGAGGAGCTCGGGGTGCGAAGGCTTCTCGGACATGTTGCCAAGGTCGTCGGCCGTGAGGACGAAGCCTTCGATGAAGTGCTTCATCCAGGTGCGGTTGACGGCCACGCGAGCGGTCATCGGATTGTCCTTGGTGGCGATGGACTGCGCGAACTCGTAACGGCCGCTGCCATCGACGTAAGGACGACGCTCACCTTTCGAGAGGATGTCGAGGAACTGACGCGGGGCGATGTCGCCCTTATTGTTCTTGTCGCCGCGCTTGAATACGTAGCTGTCCTTCGGGGCTTCGGAATCCTGCACGACCATCGCCTCGCCGGGAGCACCGGGGTGCGAGAGGCGCAGCTCGTTGATGCGGGTGTGACGGAAGTAAGCGACCGGGGCACGATTGCCGATGCCGCCGTAGATCGGGCGGTTCTGCCAGTCGGCGCAGAACTTGCGCGTGCTGAAGAGCGAGATCATGTCCTCGTTGTCGAAGACTTCGTCGTAGCTCGGGATGGCCCAAGGGTAGCCGGTCATCTCGGCAATCGCCGGAGAGGTCTTCTTCCAGCCATCGCCGGGCTTGGCGAGAACGGCGAGGTGCGCGAGAATCGCGGCCTTGTTCTCGTTATACGCCTTCTGGTAGGCGGCGGCGACGTCATGGAGCGACTTCGGCTTCAGGTCGCGGAGGGCGGCGGCGATGATCGGGTTGACCGGGTGGTCGGTGTCCGCGAGAGCTTCCTTGATGGCGATCGGGGCGCGTTCGGCGAAGTAGACGACGGGCACCTGGGCGACGGCGTAGAACGGGCCGGTGATCGGCGAATCCTTCTGGATGCGCATCGCGGCGAAATCGACGTCGGAAGTGAGGTCGATCTTGTAACGATCGGAATACTCACCGGCCTCGGAAGATCCGCGGCGAACGCTGGCGATCATAAGGCGACCAGCCATCTCCTTGTCATAACGGGCGCGGGTCTCGCGCATGTAGCGGAAGAAGCCGGCGACCTGCTCGTCTTGGAGCTGGCCGAGGCGCTTGGTGAAGTCGGTACGCGCGGCGGCGGCAGACTTCGAAGTGGCGGCAATCGTCGGCAGGTGCAGCGGCTCGACAGTCGAGGCGAAGATACCGTGCAGCGAGTAGTAGTCCTTGATCGGAATCGGGTCGAACTTATGGTCGTGACAACGGGCGCAGGAAACGGTGAGGCCGAGGAAGGCTTTGGTGGTGGTATCGATGCGTTCGTCGATGATGTCGTTGGGGTCGTCGAAGCGCTTACCGACGGTAAGGAAGCCGAGCGCGGCGAGGCGAGGATCGTCCGGCGAGATGCCCGGGATACGGTCGGCAGCGAGCTGCTCGACGATGAAATTATTGTACGGCTTGTCGTCGTTCATCGCGTTGATGACGTAGTCGCGGTAGGTCCAGGCGTAGGCGAAGCGGTAGTCCTTGAAAAGGCTGTCGCCCTGGTCGACCTGCAGGCCGCGGGTATCGGAGTAGCGAGCGGTGTCGAGCCAGTGACGGGCCCAGCGTTCTCCGTAGTGCGGCGAGGCAAGCAGCGTATCGACCTGCTTGGCGTAGACGGCTTCGACGGCGACGGCGGGCTTGCCGGAGCGAAGCGCCATCGTGTCGGCGACCTGAGCGGCCTGCACGGCCTTCTCGAAGGTATCCACCTGCTCAGAGGTGGGCGGGAGGCCGATGAGGTCGTAGGAAACGCGGCGCAGGAAGGACTCGGGACTGGCGGCAGGATTAGGCTGCAGGCCTTTCGCTTCGAGCTTGGCGAGAACGAAGGCGTCGATGGGCGTCTTGACCCAGGCGCGGTTCTTTACTTCGGGAACGGTCGGCTTCGTGACGGGCTGGAAAGCCCAATGCTCGCGGGCCTTGCCCGTGAGCCCAGTGAGCTTGACTGCACCACCCACGGGCATCGGTGCACCCATCTTCACCCACTCTTCGAGGATGGCGATTTTGTCGTCCGGCAGCTTGCCGCCCGTCTTTTTCGGTGGCATCGAGAACTCGGGATCGGTGTAACGGACGGCCTTGATCAGGAGAGATTTCTCGAGATTGCCCGGGACGACCGCAGGACCTTCATCGCCGCCCTTGTAGGCTCCGTCGTGGGAATCGAGGATGAGTCCGCCCTTGGAGGAGTTCTTATTGGCGGAGTGGCACTCGTAGCAGCGATCGCTGAGGATCGGGCGCACGTTCTTCTCGAAGAACTCGAGTCCTTCCTTGGTCGGCTGGACGTCGTCGGCGGCGACGGCAAAGGAGGCCGCGCAGAGCGAGAGGATGAGGGTGGTATGTCGGAGAGACAGCATGGGCGTGTTTCTTAAGTTGAGATTAAGGTCGGGGGAAGCAGCCCAGGAGAGGGCGGAACTAAGGCCTAATGTAAGCCGGGGCCCCCGGAAATCAAGTGCGGTTCCCCATTCGGGTTGTAAAGGAAAGACCCCACGGCGAAGATGACGGGGCCGGACGATGCGCATCTTAATCGCCAACGATAAATTCAAGGGCTCCTTGGCGGCGGAAAAAGCGGGTTTTCATATTAAAAATAGCCTAGAAACGGCCTTTCCGCAGGCATTCTTTGACCTTTGCCCCATCGCGGATGGCGGTGAAGGTACCGCCCTGGCGATGACCATGGCCCTGGCCGGTGAATGGACCTTTGGCGCCACCCAGGACGCCCAAGGCAGACCCATCCAAGCCCCCTTCGGCTGGGTCCCGGAAACCGCCACGGCGGTTATGGAAATGAGTGCAGCCAGCGGCCTGGCCATCGTCCAAGACTTAGAACTCAACCCTTTCACAGCCAGCACTTTAGGAACAGGATTTCTCATCCAATTGGCCCTCGCCAAGGGCGCTCGCCGCATCCTAATTGGCATCGGGGGGAGCGCGACGAATGACGGCGGCCTCGGGGTGGCGGTCGCCCTAGGATATACCTTTAAGAAAGCCGGCCAAGCGTTCACCCCCACGCTCGAGACGCTGCTGGAGGCCGACCGGCTCGAGAAACCTTCGACCCTGCCCTCCTTTGAGCTGATCGTCGCCTGCGACGTCGACAACCCCCTGCTCGGCCCCCGCGGCGCCACGCGCGTCTACGGTCCGCAAAAAGGTGTCCGCGACTTCGCCTGGTTCGAACAGCGGCTCGAACATCTCGCCGACCTCGCGCGACGCGA
>Ga0209299_1000529_pt1 | contig 21573 bp, 30 predicted proteins | sample S_140806_MF_Meta_FD_187326 | JGI IMG/M metagenome (GOLD analysis project Ga0209299, IMG submission 187326) | Freshwater microbial communities from Lake Simoncouche, Canada to study carbon cycling - S_140806_MF_MetaG (SPAdes) (version 2) | ecosystem: Environmental > Aquatic > Freshwater > Lake ...
CCTGTTGGCCGCCGCCGCCTATTGCGGTCCCAGCCGACTTATCGATCATGTCTTTCTCATGACTCGCGCTCCGATCGTTGCCATTGATGGACCCGCTGGGGCCGGCAAGAGCACGGTCACCCAGGCCCTGGCCAAGCGCCTTGGCCTGCTCTACCTCGACACCGGTGCCATGTATCGGGCGCTCACCTGGTGGATTCAGCGCCAGGGCATGGACCCGGCCGATGCTTCCGGGTTGCCAGCCCTGCTGGCATCGGTTCAGATCACTTTCAGCGAGGGCTTCGGGGCCGGGGGGCAGCGGGTTCTGATCAACGAGATTGATGTCAGCGAGGTCATCCGTAGCCCGGAGGTCACGGCTGCGGTTTCCACGGTGGCTGCCCACGCCTGCGTTCGCGAGACCTTGACCCGCCAACAACAGGCCATGGGCCAGCGCGGTGGCTTGGTGGCGGAGGGGCGGGACACCGGCACGGCCGTTTTTCCGGATGCCGATTGCAAGGTGTTTCTGACGGCCACGGTTTCCGAGCGTGCCTGGCGCCGGGCCGAAGACCTGCGAGTCCGGGGCTTCAGTGTGCCTCCCCTTGTCGAACTCGAGCACCAGATTGCCGAGCGGGACCGCATGGACGCCTCCCGGGCCGTCGCCCCCCTGATCCAGGCCGATGATGCCGTTGAACTGGTTACCGATGGCCTGGCGGTTGAGGCCGTTATCCAGGCCCTGGTTGATCTGTTCCGCTCCAGGGTGCCTGAAGAGGCCTGGCCAGAACCCTTCACCTAAGGGGTGGTTTGCCTGGGGCCCTGCTCACAGGGCAGCGACGCCAGCAGGCCGGCGCAGGCGTCTTCCAGAAGATCGAGTACAAGTTCAAAGCCCTCCGGTCCACCCTCATACGGATCGGGCACCTCCTCGATTTGGTGGCGACCAGAGAAGCTGGTCATGGGAGTGATGCGGGCGCCTCCCCCGCTGCGGCGGGCCAGATCCTTGACGGCCGCAAGGTTGTGGCGGTCCATGGTCACGATCAAATCGAAGCGGTGCAAATCCTCTGGCTCCAGCTGGCGAGCCCGGCTGGTCAGCTGGAGCCCGCGGCGGGCGGCGGCGTTGCGCATGCGGGCATCGGCTAGGCATCCCACATGCCAACCCCCGGTTCCTGCCGAATCCACCTCAAAGTGATGACTCCGGCCCTGCTGATCTAAAAGGTCCAGGAACACGGCTTCGGCAGCAGGGGACCGGCAAATGTTGCCAAGGCAAACAAAGAGCACCCGGGTGGGGCGTTGATTGGGGCTGGGCTCGCAAACAGGGGGTGATGTCATGGCGGACCAAGGCGATCGAGGGCAAGCTGGGCCCTGAGGCGCACCACGGGGATGGCTTCCTGGGCCGGTTGGGCCAGGCGCTCCAGGCAATCCAGCAGGGCTGACGGGGCCGGCCTTGGGCCATGGGGCGAATGGCCCAGACTTTCCAGGCCCACCACAACGGCATAGCGCACCACCCATTCATCGTCTTGGCTGCCCCTCTCCAGAGCCCCTAGGCAGCGATTCCAGACGGGGGCTCTGGACTCTGGTTCGAGGGTCTCAAGGCGTAGCTGACCGAGGCCCCGGGCGGCGGCGCGGCGCACACTGGGGCCTATATCCCCTTGCAAGGCCTCCTCTAGTAGGTCGAGACCCCGTCCATCGCCAATTCCAGCCAGGGCCCGCACGGCCCAGGCCCGGGCTCCGTAGTTGTGGTTGTCCAGGCCCTCCAGGAGGGGTTCGACGGCTGCTGGGCCGCAGGCCATCAGTCCATCGACGGCGGCCACGGCGGCCCCCGGGTTGTTGAAGCCCATCACCCCCACCAGGGTCCGGATGGCGTTATCCATCTCAGCAGTGAGGGCGGTTGGTCCGGACGGAGGGGTGGCCAGGGCCAGGGCCAGGGCCCGGGTTGCCTGCACAAGGGACTCAGAACTGTGGGCCCCGTCCACGGCGGCGACCAATGGAGACAGATCGGGCTGGGGCGGTCCCTTGGGCCCTTCGGGCAGGGTCATAGCAACTCATCCATGGCAAGGAGCACCGCTTCGGTGTCGGGTTCGCCTGGGCCCTTTTCAACCAGGCCTCGCAGGGCGATGAGTTTGAGGCTGTTTTCGGCCAGGGTGCCACTGATGGCTCCAAGGGCTGGGCGCCAGCCCACGGCACCGAGGTCCATCAGGGCGGCGCGCCGCACCTGCAGCTGGGGGTGGCTGAGCAGGGTCACCAACAGGTCACCCCATCGGGGTTCGCCGGTGAGCTGCAACATGGCCCGGGTGGCGGCGCTGCGGATCAGGGGCCGATCATGCTCCAGGAATGGCTCGATAACCTTCAGCACGGCAGGCGTGGCGACACCAATATCCCCGAGGGCCTCGATCAACGCCTCGCAGGGTTCCTGCAGCTTGGGGCTGTTGATTTGCGGGGCTCCGGCCACCGACGGCCCACTGGCCAGGCGGCGGCATAGGGGGATCACAGCCGCTGCCGCCCCCAGGTCCCCCAAGGCTCGGGCTGCGGCCTCCCGCAGACCGTCGTCCTCGTCCTCCAGGGCATCGAGCAGGTCGCCAACGGCTCGCTGATCGGCCAACTTGCCCAGGGCCCGGGCGGCATTGCGGGCCACAGCGTTGTGCTCAACCCCGGCGCCAGCATCCCGTGGTTGCCGCTGACGCAGGGCTTGGCAGAGCAGCGGCACGGTGTCGGGATGGCGGCTACGCATGCGCCCCAACCACCAGGCGCCGTAATACTGAAGGGATTGGTCTTCGCTTTGGCGCAGCCGTCGCAGGGCTTCGGCTTCGCTGATCGGCTCCGCATTCCCTGGTGGCGGCGTTTCCGGCTCCATGGTTCCAGCCCTGGCGGCTTGGTTGGGCTGACTTGCTGATGTTGCCATCGCCGGCTCCCCCGGGGCGGCTCTGGTGGGCAGTCGTGACAATGCTCTGGAGCCGTCCAAAGCAAAAAACACGAAAAAAGGGGGCTCCACAGGAGCCCCCAAGATGGCTACGGGGTTACAAGCTCAAACGAGAGCGTTGATTGCGTAGTCGATGTAGTTGTTAGCGATGGTGCCGGGGTCGCCAGTGATGCCGTGGTTGGCCTTGATGTAGTTAAGGGCTTCGACGTACCAGGAGGGGGACAGTTCGAAAGCACGGTTGATTTCGTCAAGACCTGCGATCAGGTAATCATCGAGGGGGCCGGTGCCACCAGCGACGAGGGAGTAGGTGATGTGACGGAGGTAGTAACCGATGTCACGGGCACATTTGCCTTTGCCGCGGGCATCGGAGGCGAAGTTTGTGCCCGGCTGGGTGGTGGTGTAGGGGTACTTGTTGTAGACGGCTTGGGCAGCGCCGTTGACCAGTGCATCGGCATTGGCGGTGAGGGCACGAGCGGCCTCGAGGGCGTTTTTAGCGCGCTCGAAACGACCAAAGGCGGCGTTGAGCTCGGTATTGCTGAGGAAGCGGCCTTGGGAATCGGCAGCGGCGACAGCTTCGGTGAGGGGGGTCTTCATGACGAGGAAGGGAAGGAATGTGAACCGAAGAAGGTATAGATCAGGCGACAGCAGCAGCTGCGCGATCGAAGTAGGTGCCGATTTCGGAGCTCAGGGCGGTGCAATCGCCTTGGGTGATGCCGTTGCGATCATTGACGATAGAGAGGGCAGCATCCTTCATCTTGCGGATGCCTTCAGCGACGGAAGCGCCTGGGACGCCAAGGGCCAGGTAGGTTTCGCGGAGGCCGTTGAGGCAACGGTCTTCCAGCACCGAGGCGTCGCCGGTGTAGGTCGCGTAGGTGATGTAGCGGAGCACGATTTCCATGTCGCGCAGGCAGGCAGCCATGCGACGGTGGGTATAAGCATTGCCGCCGGGGGCGATCAGGGCGGGCTGTTGATCGAACAGCTCGCGGGCGGCGTTGGTGACGATCTTGGAAGCGCTGGAGGTGATGCGGTTCACGGAATCCATGCGTTTGTTGCTTTCGGCAACCATCGACGCCAGGGCGTCGATCTGACCAGCGTTGAGGAATTCGCCGCGGGCATCAGCCTGGGCAACAACCTTGGTGAAGGCGTCAAACATTGGTAAGGCTCCTGTTCTCGACGGACCGTCGGGAGTGGGTGGGTGGGTGGAAGGTTCAGTTCACAGGGCGATCGGGGAGGCCGAAGAACGCCTGGGTCCTGATGAAGCAGACAGCCTGATCAAACCAACCGGTTGTCCTGCTGACCAAGTCATTGTTGATCCCCGTGGGTCCCCTATGGGGACGACTTAACAAAAGGTCATTGCCAGGGGCGGATCCACTGCGCGGCACCGGGTCTAGGGGAATTAGGGCAGCCCTCTGTGAGGGAGCTGTCCTAATCCTGGCCCGCGGGCAAACCTAAGCAAAACTCGCCACACGAATCATAAAAAAGCCCCGCTTCGGGGGCGAGGGCTGCCAATGGAGTCGGTCTTTCTATCAGCCCTGACCTTTGCGGTTCTTGTCGTCGTTGCGGGGAGCCTTGGCGTTGGATGCGGGGCCCGTGACCGAAACACCCACGATCTTGCCGCCCATGTTGTTGACCCGCCGCATGGTCTCATTCATACGGCTGTAGGGAACATTCATCACCATTTCCGCAGTGCGGGAATAGTCGTTGTTGCTGACACCAGTCACAGTCAGGAAAACCTGCCGGTCACTATTGATGCCTGTAGAGCGACTGTTGGCGGAAACCTTCATGGCAAGTAAATGCGTTGGGACAGGATGTTTAGATGGGTCAGTTGATCGGTGTAATGCTGGCAATACGGCCGCCTTGGCGTTGTATTTGTTGTTGATATTCCAGCAGTTTGCTGAAGGGGATGAAAAGAACCCGATTGCTGCGCTTGTGCAGCTTGTAATTCGTGTAACCCGTGATCTCGACACGGAAGGTGCGACCTTCTTCGCCTGCGCCCACGCCTTGGCGAGTGACGCCATCGCTGCTGACCTTGCGGAAGGCGCTGCCTTTGGCATTGGGGCTGACCACTGGCAGCGGCGCCTTGGAGTGGATGGCGGGGTTGAGGCGAGACTGGTTCTTGCTGAGATCTCCCTTGACAGAAGCGGCGGCGCCGCGGGTCAACTGCAGGATGTAGGAAAACTGAAGACTCTGCTGGCCGGCGGAATAATTCCAGCCATGGAGGTAAGGAACTGTCTCTTCGCCGAAGCGATCCTGGTATTCAGCGCTATCGATATAGGAGTCAATCTCGTCGTCATAGCCCTTTTGCTGCAGGAGGTCGAAATGCTGCAGCATTTCGGCTTTGCTCTGGGGCGCCCGCCCCAGCAGGTGCTTGTGATTCAGTTCAATGAAACAGTAGGGGTTGGTGTTGCTGAAGAAGCGATCACGGTAGAGGGGGCTTTTGGCCACCTGACGCACGAACTCACGCACGCTCAGGTAACCGCGTTGAAACAATGATTCGGCTCCACTAAGCCTCTCGTTCGCCATCACGTACTGGCGACCGAGAACCTGTTGATAAACGGCCCGGATTAGAGTGGCCTTGTCATCAGTAGAACTGGAAGCCCAGTTTTCCTTGTTTGCATCGTTGGCAAAACGTTCAAGGCCCAGATAGGCAGCGTTGGCAAGAGACATGGGCTTGGGGCCGGAGAGATCAGGTGGGAGTGGGCAGCGGCTGGAAAGGACCGCCTGGCTCTCACATGGCCTTCGGCCAGCTCTGCCGGGGTGATCCCGCCGCGCGGGGAGCCCTTTAGGAGGCGCCGGGTCGAAGGGCTGCATCAAGAGCTGCAGACGGATTCTATGGGTTTGCCAGCACTCCATGACATGGCTTTCAGAATCGTTACATTAAATTGCGCCTAGCGCCTTCCAGTTCCTGTGGGCGGGCTGAACTTGGCCGGCTTGGCTAGCGCCGATACCATCCAGCAGATTCCCGCTTGTCACGGTGACTGCCATGGACTCGCCGAACGCTGCCGAAGTTTCCCCAAGCCTCAGCGCTCTGGCAGTGACTCGCTTGGTAGAGCAGTTCCGCTGTTTGGCGGAGGTCGCCGAACAGTTGACCTATCGCCTTGTTGATCTGGAGGAACGGTTGGCCGAGCAGCAGCAATTCATCATGGCGATCCGTCAGGACTGCATGGCTGCCGACCATGGCCATCCGTGGCAGGAAAGGCTTGACCAGACAGACCTCCGCCTGGCCCAGATCGAAACCCTTTTGGGAGGGATGGGGGAACCGCGTTCCTGGCGTGGCTTTTCATCGCGTTCAGGTCTGGCGCCATCCCCAGTCACTGCTGGATTGGCAGGGTTGGGGTCAGTTCAGGACTGCGACGCTTCAGTCTCTGGACATGTCTTCCCCGAGGAAAGCGAGCAGCCCTTCATGGATGACGACATAGAGATGCCAATCGCAGGTTGACCAGTGCCCAATGATTGTAGATGTTTGCAGCTGAGGAATACTATTGATATCCGCCAGAGATAGTTGGGAAAGATTATAATTTTTGTCGTTTTTATTTGATTGTTTAATTTTTAAAATGCTCGCTCCAGCTGGCGGGAATTTCATCACTGTAGTCACAGGTTCGTTGGAATTCAAAGCCGCCGGCCAAGGCCCCCCATAGTTGTTCGTGGCTTTGGGGATCGTGCCCCCTGTCAATGGTCCACATCCTGGACTCGTCAATTTCAAAACTGCTAACCAAATAGGCTGTTTTGCCTTTACGTTCAACCAGGCAACGGCATCCTGGCTCGACTTCGCCGGTAAAACCCTCTGATTTTTCCTTGACTAAATAGGAGCAACCTGGCAATAGCATTAAATCGCTGGCTTCAATCAAGGCGCGCCGTTCGGCATCGTGGACCGATCCCCAAAACCTCTGAGGATCCTTGATCGACTGGTTGTCGATGATCATTTGGCCATCACTGAGTCGCGGCCTTAGCACCCTTATGCGATAGGGGACCATTGGATCTACGGCATAGGACTGCTCCAGGAGTAAGGAACCGGCTTCCAGTTGAGGCAGTGGACGAAAGTGAACCAGAATGTGGGCGAAAAGGGGTGGATTTTCAAAAGCCTGGGTCTGGTTGCTGAAGCCGCCACTGAGCAGGCGGATCAAACGCAAAATGGAGCTGCTCATGGAATGATTAACAATTAGAAGCCAAGTAAGCGGATTCTAAATTCACCGACTTTGTGGGCCATGGTGGCATCCGTCTGGACAAAGGGATGATCGGCCAGCTCCTTCAGGATCAGAACTAGTTTTTCATGGTTCGCAAGACCATGATTGACTTGGTGCTCAGAATGACTCTTCCAGGCCTCATCAAACGCTGCTGCGAAGCTGTCGGCGTTGTTGTAGAGGGGGGGCTGGTTGGGCTCCGGCATCTTTACTCTCCTGGCGATGGAGGGTTAGGGGGCTCAGGCCAAGTTGCTGTTGATCGCTCATGCCAGGACCCAGATTTGAACTGGGGACACGGCGATTTTCAGTCGCCTGCTCTACCAACTGAGCTATCCCGGCCTGTCGCCGACGCGACCATCCGATCTTAGATCACAGCAAGGCCACCTAGCCACAGCTTCGTTCCCGCTTGGCAGGGGTGCGAGCCAGGCAGATCAGTCCAAGCACCTGCCAGCCGCCTGCCTCAAGGGCCGTGCCAGCGCTCAGGGCCGTTGATCCCGTCGTCAGCACGTCATCCACCAGGAGCAACGTACGGGAACTGCGACGGCGGAATCGGGCCCTGCAGGAAAATGCTCCTTCCTGGTTCGCGAGCCGCAGGCGGCGCCCCAGGTGGTGTTGCCCCAACACCGGTCGGGTTCTCTCCAGCAGATCGCGGCGTTCTAGGCCCAGCTGGTGACATAGCTCTTGGCAAACCAGAGGCGGTAAGGGGTTGCCAGGCCGTTTCCAGCTGGGAATCGGCACCAGCAGAGGGCACTCTCCCTGGCAGTGAAGGGAAGGGGTCATGGTGGCTACCAGGGCAGCCACGCTCTGGCGGCAGGGTTGGCGCTTCAGATCGAGAACCAGGCCCCGCAGCCCGGCTTGATAAGGTCCAGCCCCCCACCAGGGCAGGGGATCGAGGCCTTGAAAGCCATCGGTGGGTAGATCCAGATGCTTGCGGCAGCCTTGGCAGATTGCCCCTGTAGCCCCTGGGCCGCCGAGGGGCCGTCGGCAGAGTGGGCAGGGTTTGACGAACAACTTTTCCCAGTGATCGAGGGCCAGTTGGCGCAGGCCCAGCAGCACGGGAGATCCCATGAATGGAGACCGTGGGGGATCCCTAAGGGTTCCCAGGCATCGACCGCAGCATGGCGATCAAGGTGCGGTGGGCGTCCTCGCTGTCGCTCAGGGTGTGGTCAAACGGCACCTCGACGGACTGGCCATCGACCTCCAAACACATGGCATCTGGACCCACTGCCAGCAGCCTGGCGGCCTGGGCCGTGGGCAGGCCTGCGTAGTGGTGGGCATAGGCCAGGACGGCTTCGGCATGATCGTTGTTCATGTGGGCGCAGATTCTCTCGCTCACGGCGGGGGTGATGGGGTCAGCAGCCATAGCAAAAGAAACGGGGCTCGCTGATTCTGGATTCAGCTGGCCCCAAAACGCTCGATCAGAAGCAAGGTGAGGTGGATGGCGCTATAGCCGACATAGCCGGCTAATACCACAAACAGCCCCATGGCTAGAATGGAGCGCAGGTTCAGGTTCATGGTTTTTGATTCGCAGATGGGCGTATCGGGACAGGGCCCTTTCCAATCCTGGACCGGGCCAGAAGGGCCATGCCCAGGGCCGCACTGGCCTCGGCGCGATGCAGTACCGGGCGCCCCAAGGCCCGCTGTCGCAACCGCCGCCATTGGGCATTGCGGGCACCGCCGCCAATGCTGATCACCCGCTTTACCGAAGGGGCCCCAAGGGCTTCGAGGCGTTGCCAACCGGCGACTTCAATGTCCGTCAGTCCCTCCAGCAGGGCCTGAAGGTAAAGGGCGTCGCTGATCGGTCGGGGTTCGAGTCGCGGCGCCAATTCCGGATCGTCAACGGGAAAGCGCTCGCCCTTTACTGCCAGGGGCAGCAGAGCGAATCCCGTTGGACGTTCTGGATCGATCTGCCGGCTTAGCTCCTCGAGGTCGTTTGCCGAGAAGAACTGCAGCAGGATTCCAGCTCCGGCATTCGAAGCTCCCCCCACGAGCCAGCGCCCAGCGAGTCGGTGACAGCTGATGCCTGGCCCTTGCAGGGGCTCGGTCACAAATTGCTTCAAGACCAAGGTGGTGCCCAACACCGTGATGCCGTCCCCTTCCTGGGGGTCGGCGGCAAGAACACCCGCGTTGGCGTCCGTGCTGCCTGCCACCACCAAACATTTCCTGTTCAGGCCTGTTTGCTGAGCCACCAGTTCAGACACCCTGCCGGGGCAGGAGCCGCTGGGGATGATCTGGGGCAGCGCAGCCGCCCAAGGCAGCTCGCCGATGCGGCCGCACCAGCGGTTTTCGATCAGATTCCAGCCCAGTCGGAGGTTGTTGCCCTCCTCACCCCAGCGCCAGTCCCCCAGCAACCAGCCCATCAGCCAGTCCGCTTGATGACGCAATAGAAAACCAGGGTCGCTCCATGGGAGCAGGGCCAATTGCATCAGTTGCAGGGCCCTGGCCAAGCTGCCGCTGGCTGAGGTGGCTGGACCGTCTGTGGCTAGGGCCAAGGCCATGGCCGCTTGTTCAGGAAAAGACTGGCTGTAGGCGAGTGCTTGGCCTGCTGGACCCTCCAGAAGCGAACCATCGTCATGGCAAACCAGCAGAGTGCCTGAGGTTCCGGCAACGGCGATTGCAGCTACTTGGGAGCGCCAGGGGGAGGGCCATTCCTGGATCAAGCTTAAAAAGCCTTGCCGCCACGCCTCGGGACTACTGAAAGAACCGGGGTAGGGGCTGCAGATTTCACTCACCAGATTGCCGCTGGCATCGACAAGGGCGAGGCGGAGGCCGCTGCTGCCCAAGTCAACGCCAATTGTCAGGGGCTTGATGGGTGGTGCCGAACCTTCAGCCCTGGATGGCAGTGACACCAAGACTGGCAGTGGCCTGCTTGAGCTTAGCAGCGATGGTAACTACATTCTCCCAGGGCAAGTCAAGATCGCTGCGACCGAAGTGGCCGTAGGCGGCAACGTCCTGGTAGAAACGACCGCCCCGTTGACTCGGCAGTTGGCGGAGTCCGAAGGTGTTGATGATGGCCCCAGGACGCAGGTCAAAGTGTTCTTGCACCAAGGCGGTGAGATCGGTGTTGCTGATGACGCCCGTGCCGAAACTTTCGACCAGGATGCTCACGGGCCTTGCCACACCAATGGCATAGCTGAGTTGGACCTCCACTTTGCGGGCCAATCCAGCTGACACCAGTGCTTTGGCCACGTAGCGGGCGGCGTAGGCGGCTGAGCGGTCAACCTTGGTGGGATCTTTACCGGAGAAAGCACCACCACCATGGCGGGCGTAGCCGCCATAAGTATCCACGATAATTTTGCGACCGGTCAGTCCGGCATCTCCCTGGGGACCTCCAACCACAAACTTGCCGGTGGGATTGACCAGAAAACGAGTTGAATCTTGTTTGGGCTTGAGCTTTAGATCAGCGGTGGCAGGTTCGACTACGTGGAGCCAGAGATCTGCGGCGATACGATCTCTAAGAGCTTTTTCTTCGCTGATTCCGTCGATTTCTGCAGTGTGCTGGGTGGAGATCAAGATCGTGTCGATCGCGACCGGTTGGTCATTTTCATAAACCACACTCACCTGGGTCTTACCGTCTGGCAGCAGGTAATTCAACCGGCCTTCATGCCGGACTTGGGCCAACTGACGGGCCAGGCGGTGGGCCAGGCTGATCGGCAGCGGCATGAGTTCGGGGGTCTCGTCGCAGGCGAAGCCGAACATGATTCCTTGGTCACCCGCACCGACCTTGTCCAGGGGATCTCCCTCATGGTCGTCGGCTTCGTCGACCCCTTGGGCTATGTCTGGAGATTGCTGGTCTAGGGCGATCAGGACGGCGCAGCTTTTAGCGTCGAAACCGCCTGCCCGTGCACCGGAGTAACCAATTTTCTCGATGACACCTCGCACCAGGGTGTTGAAGTCGACTCTGGCTTTAGTGGTCACTTCACCGGTGATGAGGCAGAGTCCTGTATTGACAACGGTCTCGCAGGCTACCCGACTCTCTGGATCCTGGGCCAGTAGCGCATCCAGTACGGCATCGCTGACTTGATCACAGATCTTGTCCGGATGCCCCTCAGTAACCGATTCCGAGGTGAAGACGTAGTTGCTCATTCCGGGACGAAAGGTTCAGTGACGACACTATGACCTCGTCAGCGACTTCTGAAGTACGGATGGACACGCAGTCATTCGGGCCTCAGGCTTAAGGGGACAGGCTCAACTGGTCCCAGTGCTGGAGGTGCGGGAAGCTGGGATCAAGGTCAAGGGGGCGGCGCCAGCCGGAGCAATAGCCCAGGATGACGCTGACACCAGCGGTTCGGGCCATGTAGAGGTCGCTGTTGGCGTCGCCAATCAGGGCGCATTCAGAAGGGGAGACCCCAAGCCTTTGGCAAAGACCATGCACCGCCCCTGGATCCGGTTTGCGGGGGCGGTGGTCCGCGCTCCAAATGCCTTGAATCAAGAAACTGAGTTGGTGATGATCAAGGAAAGACTGAATTCCTTGTTGATGGTCGTTACTGATAACGGCGCAAATTACATCGTGGGAACGCAGTTCATGTAACAGCTTGATCAGCCCCTCGGTTGGTTCGGGTTTGGGAATTGATTCTGCTTCATAGAGTCGATCCGTGATGGCAAAGACTTTCTCTGCGGTGGCGAGAGCTTCGGGCCAACCCAATCCCGCTTGGGTCAGCGCAGTAGCGGTGCTGATCAGGTTGTGATCTTTGGCGGCGACCGCAGTTAAACCCGCCGGGTGAAGTCCGCGATCGGGGATAAGGCCGTAGGCACGGTGAAGCAGATCTTTGAGTTCTTCAGATCGCCCGAAGATTGCGGAGTCAACTGTTTGTTCCAAGCAATGGAGAATTCGTGACTCCGCTAAAGCCGTCAGCATGGGCTCGCTGTGGCTCATGGTGCCGTCCTTATCGAACAGGACAGCCCTGATCGGCGTTTCCTCGCTGTGGCGTGGAAGGCCCTGACCCCGGAGGTTCAGGTAAACCATCGTTACTGCCAGCCGGGGTAGATCTGGTCCAGATCAATCCTCATCAATAGGTTCGGAGTCAATCGCTATCGTGTCACCGTCTTCAGCCTGCTCAAGCAACATTTGTTTGTAGCGAGCAGCCATTTCCTCCGCTTTTTCAAAGACCTTCTGAGGATCGGTGAGCATGTCACCTGGCTCGGGTTCTAGAGCCTTGGTGGAAAGGGAGATGCGACCCCGTTCGGCATCAAGATCAATGATCATGACCTTCATTTGGTCATTTACATTTAGAACGGTATGGGGAGTCTCAATATGCTCATGGCTGATTTCGGAAATGTGTAGCAGTCCACTGACACCGCCGATATCAATGAAGGCACCGTATGGCTTGATGCCTCGCACGGTTCCAAGCACAACTTCACCAACTTCGAGTCGATTCATTTTGCGTTCTACCAGAGCGCGACGATGGCTGAGTACTAAACGGTTGCGCTCCTCATCAACTTCGAGGAATTTCAGAGGCAAGAAATCTGCCACCAGTTCTTCTTTCGCCTTGCGCGTGCTGATGTGGCTGCCAGGAATGAAGCCCCTCAGCCCTTCGACGCGAACCAAGGCCCCACCACGGTTGGTAGCGAAGACTTCGCTGTAGATCGTGGCGTCCTCCTTCTGAAGCTGTCGGACTCGCTCCCATGCACGTTGATATTCAATACGGCGAACCGAAAGAGTTAGTTGGCCATCTTCGTTCTCTTCGCTGAGTATAAAGAATTCCCGAACTTCCCCAGGCTCCAGAACGTCAGATAGATGTTCAACCCTGTTGATCGATACCTCTTGGAGAGGCATGAATGCGGCAGTTTTTGCACCAATATCAATCATGGCGCCCTTTGACTCAAGGGCAAAAACTGTGCCGTTGACGACGTCGCCAGGTTTGAAATTATAATCGTATTTACTGAGAAGTGAAGCAAATTCATCCAGGGTGAAGCCAACAGCTTCAATGTCCTGCTTGGATTTGCGACTACTGGAATGGTCGGCCGTGGGGACGGCCTCCGGAACCTCAAATTCAATCCCCTCTTCGCTGATGTCGTGAAGGGAGTCGATTTCCGCCAAAGAGTCTGGGGATGCGGCGCTGGCTTGGACTTGGTTCGGTTCGGAGGTCGTTGTCGCAGTCATCGTTCAATGGCGGTCTGCCTGGGGCAGTACGAAAGGAGTTGGCTTGCCGCCAGCAAGACAACAGCTCCATATTCTACCAACACAGCTTGACAGCTTTGGCAGTCAAGGCACAGCCGCAAGCGTTGCTCTGGTTTTGCCGCGATTGGGTGCGGGTTCACCTAAGACCTCAAGGGCTGAGACAAAATCGCTCACACTCTTGAATTGACGATAAACAGAAGCAAACCGCACATAGGCGACATCACTCATCTCCCGCAACTGCTGTAAAACCATTTCTCCGATTTCGTTGCTTGTCACTTCACGGCCAGCTCGCTGCTGTAGGCAAATTTCAATTTCATCGACTACCACTTCCAGGCTTGCCGGTGCCAGACCTGTTTTCTCACAAGCCCGAAGCAAGCCGTGCAACAGTTTCGATCGGTTGAAGGTTTCGCGATGGCCGTTCCGTTTGAGCACCGTGATCGGAACGGTTTCAACCCTTTCGTAAGTGGTGAAGCGGAAGTCACAGTTCAGGCATTCGCGCCTCCGCCGCACGCTGCGCCCAGAATCCGCAGCACGAGATTCCAGTACGCGACTATCGGTGTGTTGGCAGGAAGGGCATTGCATGCCCGTGAACTCCAATTGTTCATCAATCTTAGACAGGCTTGTACAGATTGAACAGCCCCTCGTCTCCATTCCCAATAAAAAAGCCCCTTTGGGGCTTTTGGGTGGGACGATTGTCCTGATTGATCATTTGCCGATCTTTGGAGGATCGCGAAAAGCGATGGCAAAGAACAACGTTGAAATGGCCAGGGCCAGGATCAGGATGTAGGCAAAGCTTTCCATGGAATGTCCTCGAGTGTCCTGCGGTCAGCTGAGTGTGGTTCCTGCCGGAGGCACATAGCCCTCGGGTAGGCGACGGGTTGAACGGTCTCCGAGCTTTTCGAAGAGCCCGAATTCCACTTGTTCGCCGAGGTCCGGGTCGATGCCGGCGAAGACATCGCGGTAAAGGGTGCGAGCCCCATGCCAGATATGCCCAAAGAAGAAAAGCAAGGCAAAGGTGGCATGACCAAAAGTAAACCAACCCCGTGGTGAACTACGGAAAGTTCCGTCGGAGTGGTATTTCTCTCGATCGAATTCAAAAGCTTCGCCTAACTGAGCTTTACGGGCAAGCCTCTTGACATCGGCTGGGTCTTTGAAGGTTTGACCGTTGAGGGCGCCTCCGTAAACCGTTGCTGTGACGCCTTGCTGCTCAAATGAGTATTTGGCTTCAGCTCGGCGGAAGGGAATGTCAGCACGCACTACGCCCTCTTTGTCCTGGAGAACAATGGGGAAATTCTCAAAGAAGTTGGGCAGACGTCTTACTTCAATGTCTCGACCATCCTTGTCCTGGAAAGAGATATGGCCGATCCATCCTGTGGGGAGTCCGTCACCATTAACCATTGGACCCACCCGGAATAGACCTCCCTTGGCAGGACTGTTGCCAACGTAATCGTAAAAAGCAAGCTTTTCAGGAATAGACGCCCAGGCCTCTTCATTCGTAGCACCATTATCAAGGGCCGTTTGGACTCGGCGATTGATTTCAGTTTTGAAGTAGCTCTGATCCCACTGATAGCGAGTCGGACCAAAAAGTTCGATCGGTGTGGCTGCGGCGCCGTACCACATGGTGCCGGCGACAATGAAGGCGGCAAAGAAAACAGCGGCAATCGCGCTCGCCAAAACCGTTTCAATATTTCCCATCCTTAGGGCTTTATAGAGCCTTTCGGGGGGGCGAGTCGTTATGTGAAAAATGCCAGCGATGATGCCAACAATGCCGGCAGCAATGTGGTGGGCAACGATTCCACCTGGATTAAATGGATTAAATCCTTCCGGTCCCCAAGATGGTTGGACCTTCTCAAGGTGACCTGTGATGCCGTAGGGGTCTGATACCCACATACCAGGTCCAAAAACACCAGTGAGGTGGAAAGCTCCAAACCCGAAGCAGCCAAGACCGGCAAGTAGAAGGTGAATCCCGAAGATCTTGGGAAGATCCAAGGCTGGTTCCCCGGTGCGGGGGTCTTGCCAGATCTCCAGGTCCCAGTAGGTCCAATGCCAGATGGCGGCTAGGAAAAGCAGACCACTAAAAATGATGTGGGCTGCTGCGACGCCTTCAAAGCTCCAGAAGCCGGGATCGACTCCCGTTTCTCCGGTGATGCTCCAGCCGCTCCAACTTCCCGTAACCCCAAGGCGGGCCATAAAGGGCATCACAAACATGCCCTGACGCCACATGGGGTTGAGGACCGGATCGGACGGATCGAAGATGGCCAGTTCGTAGAGAGCCATGGAGCCGGCCCAGCCGGCAACCAGAGCGGTGTGCATAAGGTGCACGGCCAGCAAGCGGCCTGGGTCGTTGATGACGACCGTGTGCACCCTGTACCAGGGCAATCCCATGGGGGTCAGGTCTGGGTGTGCTGCAGATCGTAGTTGTTGCTGACCTCCTCCAGAGGGGACCGGTTACGGACCGCAACGGGGAAGGCAATGGCACCAACCGGCAAAATGCGGCTTTGGAGGCTGGCCATGCCGGTGATTCGTTTCGTGCGTGAAGGCAGGGATGTCGAGTGTTTTCCCGGAGAGAACCTGAGGGAAGTGGCCCTGCGGGAGGGGATCGAGCTCTACGGCCTCAAGGGAAAACTGGGCAATTGTGGTGGCTGCGGCCAATGCATCACTTGTTTCGTGGATGTCGAAGGGGCCGATCCCCTCGCCATGTCCCCATGCACCGCAGTCGAGGATCTGAAGCTTCGTCGCCGCCCCTCGACCTGGAGACTGGCCTGCCAAGCCCTTGTTCAGCAGTCGCTTGTGGTGCTCACCCGTCCCCAAGTGGGACTACCGGATCGAGAAGGGATCATGGCCAGGGCCTTGGAATCGCCCCTGCCCCCTGGTCCCTTGGCCTGGCCGGAACCTGAGATCCAGGCCGAGCTTGAGGAAGGGGAAGTCGAATCCACTACGAGCGATGAAGCTGGGGAGGGCTAGGACGGCTGGCGGTGATACGGTCTCATCACATTCTCCATTGCCATGGAAACCAACGATCTCGGTTTCGTTGCCAGCCTTCTTTTTGTTTTGGTTCCGGCTGTTTTTCTGATTGTTCTATACATTCAGACCAGCAGCCGTCAAAGGGGTTGAGAACTGGTTTTAGCGCCCAGTTGCAGGGAGTCGGATTGATTCCGGCTCCCTAACCAGGAGTACGGGGGCTGGCGCATGTACTCGTATGTAATCGCTGACGGAGCTGCCCAGCAGACGATCCAAATCCACCAAAGCTTTGGCGACTAGTGGTCGGCGATCCTGGGAGGCAATTACCACCAAATCGGCTTTGATTTCTTCGGCTACCTTACAAACCGTTCGGCCTATGTCCCCGCTGCGGTGAATTGTTGCCATCTCAACACCAAGGGCCCTGGCTCGTTGAACCGCCTTTCCCAAAACCTCATCTGCCTGGCTGCGTCCGCCTCGCGAAGGGCTTAGTTCTTGTCGCGCTATGTGCACGCCCGTCAGGGAGCCGCCAGGGATTCCGGCAACCAATTCGCAGGCCAGCCGGATGGCGTCATCGCCGACTCCAGTACCATCTACTGTAACCAATACGCGATTGATGGCCTTGACGTAGAGGTCGTCGCGAACCAACAGCATGGGCCGGGTGGACAACTGAAACACGTATTGACTGGCACTGTTGGCAAGGATGGATTGCAGCCTGCCGAGGCCCCTGGAACCCATCACAATCAGATCAGCATTGACTTCTTCGGCGACCCCCAACACAGTCTGTTTGGTGTCTCCTTCTCGCACGATGGTAGTCACTTCGGCGGGGACCAGTCCCATGCGACCGATGGCGTCGTTCAGGAGAATGTTGGCTTGATTGCGGTGGTCTTGGAGATTCTCGCCTCCTTGTTCGTTGACCACATGCAGAAGGTTGATCCTTGCCTGGCGACAGGGGGGGATGGCCCGCAGCATGCGTACCATTTCTTCAACGTTGCCTTTGCCTGAATCGGCGATCAGAAGATTGCGGAACACGGTGGGAAGTTTGGCTCCAAGGCAGCTTATTGCTCAATCTGTCTTTCTTTCCTTAAGTCGGTTTAATTCAACCTTCGCCCATGCCCCCAGCGCAACAATTCCAACCTGCTCAGCCCTGGTGCCTCCAGCGCCGTGTGCTACCCCAGCACACCGACCATGCCGGTGTGATGTGGCACGGCGTTTATGTGGCCTGGCTTGAGGAGGGACGAGTCGAGGCTTTGGCCAGTGTGGGCCTTGATTACGCCGAGCTTTCCAGCCGAGGCCTGGAGATGCCTGTGGTGTCGCTGGGGATCGATTACCTCCAACCTCTGCGGCATGGAGACCAGGTGACACTCCTCAGTGAGGTTCTGCCGTTTAAGGGGGTGAAACTGCCCTGGTCCTGTCGGTTTATGGATCCAAATGATCGATTGATGGCCGTGGCCCGGGTCGAGTTGGTTCTGGTGGGCCGCCCAGATGGTCAGCAGGTATTGAAGGTGCTGCGGCGTTACCCGGAGGACCTGGGGAGAGCCGTGGCCCGATTGCAGGCGGGCCCGGGGTTAATGCTGTAGTATGCATGTACTGATATGGAGGCGCTTTGGGGCGGCTTATCCCTGGGTTTAACTCTGGCTCCGGGGCTGTTTCGGCTTCTGGTTTGCCTGGGGCCGCCGGGCTTGCTGCGGCGCCAGGAGGCGGGGCTTGTTCGAGTTTTTTGGGTGCTGCAAAGCCCCCCATACCGACAGGAAACCATCGCCCTTGGAACCGGGAGCGTCGCCTTTGGTGGCTGCTCTGGTCGGGTTGCCCTGGCATCGGGTCAGTTCGTTTGCAGACCCTGGACAGGGCGTTTGTCTCCTTGGCCGCGGCTTGGCGTGCCCCTTGGGAAGCCTTTGCCCGTCTACCGGGGTGGCATGCGGGCCTAGAAGAACCTCTGACCAGCTATCGCCGCCGGTGGGGGGAGAAGGATCCCCTGCCTGCCTGGTCACGGCATTGTGGAGGAGGGGTTGGGGTGCTGTTGCCTGGGGATGCGTCCTGGCCAACCGCCATGAAACACCTGGCCCGCCCTCCCCTGGCCCTTTACTGGAAAGGTCGTGGCACCATTTGGGCCTCCCTCCAAAGACCCCAGGCCGTTGCTGTGGTCGGTTCCCGCCGGGCCTCAGAGCATGGCTTGTTCATGGCACGCCAACTGGGTGCTGTTTTGGCCGAAGCGGGTTGGCCCGTCGTCAGCGGTCTGGCCGAGGGAATCGACGGTGCCGTCCATCGAGGTTGTCTTGAGGCGGGAGGGGTTCCGGTCGGTGTACTCGGCACCCCCCTGGAACGGGTGTATCCCCGTCACCACTTTTCCCTGCAGGCCCAGGTGGGTGCCCAAGGATTGCTCATCAGCGAACTTCCCCCTGGATGCCGGGTTCTGGCGGGCCACTTCGCCAGTCGCAACAGGTTGCTGGTAGCCCTGGCTGCTGCCCTTGTGGTCGTGGAGTGTCCCGAACGCAGTGGCGCCCTTTTGTCGGCGGAGTTGGCCTGGAAGCACGAATTACCGATTTGGGTGGTTCCAGCCGATGCGGCAAAGACCACGGCCATGGGCAGCAACCGTCTCCTGGTGCAGGGAGCTACCCCCCTCCTCACCCCCGTCGACCTCATCGCTTCGCTTGGCGAAGGTCCCTTCAAGTCCACCAGCAGAGCGCTTCCCTCGTCTCCAGTGACGTCCAGTCGTCCCTTGGCTTCGTCAACTTCAATGGCATCAAACCATAAAGCCTTGCTCGGGGCCCTTGGCAGCGGTTCCAGCCTGGACCAGCTCAGTCTGGACCTTGGTTGGTCTAGCCAAGACATCACAGCTGCCTTACTTGAGCTTGAACTGGCTGGGCTGGTGCTGGCCCAACCAGGACTGCGCTGGCGATTGCGATGAAAACTGCAGGCACTCCAATTTTTTAATGTTGCTGCCATGGACATCGTCGATCAATCTCAGATTGGCGCGCTTCTCCCCCTCAAGGGGGTTGTCGCCCAAGGGCCATCGGCTGCGGAAACGATCCTTGGTGATGAGCTCCTGGCCTGGCGCCGCGGATTACTACGGATTGGCGGTGCTGCAGTGGATCTGGACTGGCTGTTGGAGATGGCCGGCGGTCTGAGCTGGAGTCAATTGCAGTCGGTATATCTCCACCCGGAACGGTCGTTCAGGCTGGGTGCCTCCCTTGAGGAAATCGAAACCCTTTGGAACCATCACCTGCAGACGGCTAAGCCGCTTCAATACCTGGTCGGATTGTGCCCCTGGCGTGATCTTGAGCTTGAAGTTGGCCCAGGAGTTTTGATTCCGCGCCAGGAAACAGAACTCTTGCTGGATCTGGCCTTGTCGTTAATGCCTGCTGCGGCGCACCAGCGGCCGCCCTTGGTCTGGCTGGACCTTGGCACGGGCTCCGGGTGTCTAGCGGTGGCGCTGGCCCGGGCCTTTCCAGGGAGCTCGGGATGGGCCGTGGATTGCAGTGAATTAGCCCTGGCCAGGGCGGAAACCAACCTGGAACGTCACGGTTGCAGAGAATCTGTTCGCCTCTTGCATAGCCATTGGTGGCAATCTCTGGATTTTTTGCAGGGTCAGCTGGATCTGATCGTGACCAACCCTCCCTACATACCTACTTCCCTGCTGGCGAACTTGGATCCGGTGGTGCGTCACCACGAACCCTTGTTGGCCCTAGATGGGGGGGAGGATGGCTTGGACGGGATTCGTTTGATTGTGGCCCAGGCCAAAACTTACCTTGCACCAGGAGGGCTATTGCTGATGGAACATCACCATGATCAGAGTGCGGCTGTGATTGATCTTCTTGTCTCAGCGGGGCTCGCTCAGCCCATGGCCCACCGAGATCTCGAAGGTGTTTTACGTTTTGTATCTGCGAGGCAAGCCGCCATCACCGTGATGCAATCCAACCCCCTTGCTTGATGGTGGCTCCAGCCCTGACCTCTAACGATCTTGTTGCCGCCGTGGGGCGCGGGCAGGTTGTGATGTTCCCCACTGATACTCTTCCGGCACTGGCGGCCCATCCATCCACGGCGCAGCGCCTCTGGGACCTCAAGACCCGGCCCGCCCACAAGCCTCTGATCTTGATGGGGGCCAATCTGGAACAGCTCCTCGCCCTGTTGGCGGTTCCCTGGCAAGAGCCTTGGTTGCAACAAGCCGCAGCTTGCTGGCCTGGGGCATGCACCCTTGTCCTGCCGATGTCAGGCCCCCTAGTTGACTTGTTGAATCCCGGCGGCGCCAGCCTTGGCCTGCGGGTTCCTGCCTGTCCGCTGGCTCAGCAATTTCTCGATCACTGTGGACCTCTTGCGACCACCAGCATTAACCAGTCCGGCGAACCCCCTGCCTCCGATGAGGTAACCGCCCGCCTGGTCTTTCCGCACCTGCCCCTACTCGCCCCTCTGCCTTGGCCAACCGGTTCCGGGCAGCCCAGTCGGGTACTTCGTTGGCATGACAATGGGTGGCAACGCCTGCGCTGAAGCCACTGTTGAAGCCACTGTTTCAGTGCGGCTTGGGTCATCGCTCGGCCTTGAATGGGCGGGCGCCCAATTGAAATCAGAGGGTTTTGTGCAACCTGTCGTTCTGCTGGTTCTGATCACCTTGGCTGTCAGCCACTGGTTTTTGGAGCCGTTGGTGCTGCTGTTTAAACCCTTTTTTCTGCTGAGCTGGTTGCCTTGGGTCTTTCTCGGCGTCGGTTTGTGGTTGCTAGCTGGTGATGATTCCCAAAGCTCAGGTCGCTGAGCGAGGTTTGGCGGCAGGCGAGAAGCTGAACCAGTGGAGGTCGTCGATTTCGCCAAGTCGTTCAGGGGGCTTGCCGTGGCGCTGAACAGTGAGGAGATCGGGGCGCCCTGCCAACAGGCGCAGGCCCTTGCCGAGGGGGAGCCGGCGCTGGCCCTGAAAAGTTTCAGCCAGGATGGGGCGATTGTTGGCATCACGCACTTCCAGCCAGGTGGGTTCGGAGGCCCGCAGGATCAATGCTTCTGCCGCAGGGTAGTGATCACGGCCAAGGGCAGGGCCGGGATCCGTTGGCTTGATGGTTTGCCAACCGACCGCGTCGATGCTGCCTAGTCGCCGGGGCGAGGCTCCAGGCAGCTGGATTGTGATGAGATCGGGGCGTCCTGCCAAAAGGCGCAGGCCCTGGCCAAGGGGAATCCGGCGCTGTCCCTGGAAGGTTTCGGCTAGCACCGGATGATAGTCGGCGTCGTGGACTTCCAGCCAGGTAGGGGCCGATGCCATGAGGATTAACTCGCCCGGGGCGGCCATCGAAACGGGCGCCGGTTGCTTGAGCTTGATCGGCGGTTGCTTGGGCTTGATCGGCGGAAGGCTGCCGGACGCGGGCGGGCTTGGGTTGAAGTGATGCATCCAGCTAGCGAGCGGGCCGAGAGTCGCCAGTAGGAGAAGGGATGCCGCACCCGCCAAG
>Ga0209299_1000530_pt1 | contig 21569 bp, 16 predicted proteins | sample S_140806_MF_Meta_FD_187326 | JGI IMG/M metagenome (GOLD analysis project Ga0209299, IMG submission 187326) | Freshwater microbial communities from Lake Simoncouche, Canada to study carbon cycling - S_140806_MF_MetaG (SPAdes) (version 2) | ecosystem: Environmental > Aquatic > Freshwater > Lake ...
GGACGCCTTCGCCCGCGGCCTCAAGATTGCCCATGCAATCATCAAGGACGGCAAGATGGACAAGTTCGTCTCGAATCGCTACGCCTCCTGGGACAGCGGTATCGGCAAGAAGGTCGAATCCGGCAAGGCCACCCTCGCCCAGCTCGACGCCTACGCACAGGGCATCAAGGCGCCGACGCTCGCGTCCGGCCGCCAGGAGATGCTCGAGAACCTGATCAACGAGTATATCCGCTGAGGCTATGGCGATCGTCCTGGGTCTTGACCTGTCCACGCAGAGCGCGACGGCGCTCGTGCTGGATACGGCGAAAGGCACGACGGTCGCTCGCGCCCGCGCGGCGTTCGGCGCCGACTTCCCCGAACGCGGACATCCGGAAGGATTTATCCGCGGAGGGCAGGGCGGTGAAGTGCATGCCGATCCGCTCCTCTGGCTTGATGGTCTCGAGCTCGCGCTCGACCGCCTCGCGAAGCTGACCGATCTCTCGCAGGTCGACGCTGTCTCCGTCTCTGGCCAGCAGCACGGCAGCGTGTACCTCGCCGTTGGCTTCGAAGCCGCGTTGTCTGACGGTAATCGCGCCACCTCGCTATCCGCGAAGATCTCTCCGGTCCTCTCTCGTCGCTCTTCGCCAATCTGGATGGATTCTTCCACGTCGGCCGAATGCGCTGAAATCGCCGCCGCGCTCGGCGGAGATCAGGCCGTCTGCAATCTCACGGGTTCCGTGGCCACGCAGCGCTTCACCGGCCCGCAAATCCGCCGCTTCGCCAAGCTTGAATCCGCCGCCTGGGCCAAGACCAAGCGCGTCCACTTGGTCTCTTCCTTCTTCGCTTCGGTGCTCGCCGGCAAGGACGCCGCAATCGACACGGGTGACGGCGCGGGCATGAACCTGATGGATATCCGCAAGGGCGATTGGGCTCCGACTGCGCTGGCCGCGACCGCACCTGATCTCGCCGCCAAGCTTCCGCCCGTCCGCCCTGGTTCGACCGTCGCCGGCGGCATCTCCGCCTACTTCGTCGCCCGCTACGGTTTCTCGCCGAAGTGCCAGGTCGTCATCGGCACCGGCGATAATCCTTCCAGTCTCGTCGGCATGGGCGCTTCGAAGCCGGGCAAGGTCGTCATCAGCCTCGGCACGAGCGACACACTCTTCGCTTCGATCGAAGGCATCCGCACCGACTCCGCCGGCCTCGGCCACGCGTTCGGTAATCCGATGGGCGGCAGCATGAGCCTCGTCTGCGTGCGCAACGGCTCGCTTGCCCGCGAAGCCATCCGTCGCGAATGCGGTCACGCCGATTGGACTGCTTTCTCCGCCGCCGTCGACGCCTCTCCGGCTGCCGTCTCCGCCGTGCTACCGATGGAGGAGCCCGAGATCACTCCGCGTCGTCCTGCCGGTCGCATCGCGCTCGGTGCCGCTGCTACCCCGGCTACGTTGCCTCGCGCCGCCGTCGAAGGTCAGGCGCTCAGCCTTCGTTACCACAGCCGCTGGGTCGGTACCGCAACCACGCAGCTGCTGCTGACGGGTGGAGCCTCCGAGAATCCTTCCGTGGCCAAAATCTTTGCCGACGTCTTCGGTGCCCCGGTGCTCCGTCTGGCCGTCTCCGACTCCGCTGCCCTAGGTGCCGCCCTGCGTGCCGCCGAGGGGGCTTGCGGGGCCAAGATGGCTGATCTGGAGGCTGTTTTCTGCGCCCCAGCCCCAGGTGTCGTCCAGCCGAACCCGGCCCTCCGGGCGGCCTACGACAAGCTGGAGGCTGAACTGGGCCTATCGCTGTCACGTAAGGCATAAATTAGGGTCTGTGAGCATTGCCCACTTGAACAAAGTGGGGTGATTGGCTGACAGTGGGGACTCACCCCTACTCCCCATGTCACAGCGCCCTGTTACCCTCTTCACCGGCCAGTGGGCCGACCTTAAAATCGCCGAGCTTCTCCCCAAGGTGAAAGCCATGGGCTACGAAGGCGTCGAGCTCGCCTGTTGGGGCGACCACTTCGATGTCGTCCGCGCGGTCAACGAGCCGGGCTACGTCGAATCTATCTGGAAACTCCTCGCGCAGCACGACCTTGGCTGCTGGGCGATCTCCTCGCACCTCGTCGGCCAGGCTACCTGCGATAACATCGACGAGCGTCACCAGTGCATCTTGCCCGCCCACGTTTGGGGTGATGGTAATCCGGAAGGCGTCCGCCAGCGCGCATGCGCTGAGATGGCCCTGACCGCTCAGGCCGCTCGCAAGTTCTTCGACGCCGGCAAGTCCCACATGGCCAACAAATCGAAGGGCTCCGGCAAGACCGTTGTCAACGGTTTCACGGGTTCCTCCATCTGGCACGCGATCTACGCCTTCCCGCCCACCAACCAGGCCTACCTGCAGAAGGGTTACGACGATTTCGCCAAGCGCTGGAAGCCCATCCTCGAGGCCTTCGAGAAGAACGACGTCTACTTCGGCCTCGAAGTGCACCCGACCGAAATCGCCTTCGACATCGCTTCCGCCCAGCGCGCGCTCGACGCCGTCGGTAACCACAAGCGTTTCGGCTTCAACTACGACCCGAGCCACCTCGGATACCAGGGCGTCGACTACGTGAAGTTCATCCGCACCTTCGGCAAGCAGATCCACCACGCCCACATGAAGGACGTCTGGTGGGGTCACGGCGACGGCACCGTCGGCGTGTTCGGCGGCCACACCGATTTCTGTGACCCTCGTCGCGCTTGGGATTTCCGTTCCGTCGGCCGCGGCGATATCAAGTTCGAGGATGTCATCGTCGCCCTCAATGACGTCGGCTACGCCGGCCCGCTCTCCGTCGAGTGGGAAGACGGCCGCATGGATCGTTTCTTCGGCGCCGCCGAGTCGGCCGCCTACGTCAAGAAGCTCGCCTTCCCGAGCAACAAGGTCGCCTTCGACGCGGCCTTCGACAAGTCCGCTCAGGGCAAGTAATTCTCCCCTCACCGAATCACTATCATGGCAACCAAAGTAGGCGTCATCGGAGCAGGTGGCATGCTCCAGTACCACGCCGCTGGCTTCAAGCAGGCCGGCGCAGAAATCATCGCCGTCGCGGATCCCGCGTCGGGCGCTGCCCAGAAGGCCGCCACGAAGTGGGGTATTCCGCATGCCTACGATTCTGTGGACGCCATGCTCGCGGCCCATAAGGACCTCGACGCCGTCAGCGTCATCGTCCCGAACAAGTACCACGCTGCGCTAGCCATCCAGTGCCTCAACGCGGGTAAACACGTGTTCTGCGAAAAGCCGCCGGCGCTCAGCGCTCCCGAGGTCCTCGAAATCACCGCCGCTTCCAAGAAGTCGGGTAAGCACGTGATGTTCAATTTCAACAACCGCGCCCGCCCTGAGTCGCAGGCGATGATGAAGTATGTCGAGCAGGGCCAGGTCGGTAAGATCAACTCCGCGCAGGCGAAGTGGATCCGTCGCACCGGCATCCCGGGCTTCGGCGGGTGGTTCACCACCAAGGAGCTCTCTGGTGGTGGTCCGCTCATCGACCTGCTGCACATGGTCGACCTCGCGATGTATTTGATGGGTTACCCAGAGCCGGCGCACGTGCTTGGCCAGACCTTCAATGACTTCATCGAAGACAAATCCTTCAAGGGTCCGTGGGGCATCCCGGATCGCGTCGGTGGCGTCACCGACGTCGAGAACGCCGCGCACGGCTTCGTGACCTTCAAGACCGGACAGGTGCTGACCTTGCAGGTCTCCTGGGCCGAGATGATCAAGCGCGAGGAAGTCTCCGTCGTCTTCCAGGGCACCAAGGCTGGCGGCAAGGTCGAGCGCCTCTTCGGTATCGACGGCCTCGACAATACCGCGATTGATACCTGCGAGCTCTACGTCCAGGAAAATGGCAACAGCGTGAACCGCTCAATCGTCACGCCGGCGTGCGAGGACATGGGTCGCATCGCTTCCGCCGCGAACTTCATCGAGGCCATCGAAGGCCGCGCGAAGCCGCTGAACACGCCTGAGCAGGCTTACCGCCTGATGCAGGTCATCGACGCCATCTACGCTTCGGCGAAGTCCGGCAAGCCCGTCTCCCTCTGATCACTACTTCTATGGCATCCCTTAATCGCAAACTCCGCATGGGCATGGTCGGCGGCGGTCGCGGCGCCTTCATCGGCGGCGTCCATCGCATGGCCGCGGCCCTCGACGGCAAAATCGACCTCGTCGCGGGCGCGTTCTCCTCGGACCCCGAGAAGTCCCGCCTCTCCGGTCAGGACTTCTGCATCGATCCCACCCGCGTGTACGCTTCGTACGCCGAGATGGCCAAGGCCGAGGCCAAGCGCCCGCTGGGAGACCGCATCGACTTCGTGTCGATTGTCGCGCGTAACGACCTCCACTATCCCGTGGCCAAGGCCTTCCTTGAGGCTGGCATCCATGTAATCTGCGAGAAACCCTTGGCGTTCTCCCTCGCCGAGGGCAAGAAGCTCCGCGCCGTCGTCAAGAAGAGCGGCCTGATCTTCGCGCTGCTCCACAACTACACCGGCTACCCGATGGTCAAGGAAGCCCGCGACTTCGTGGCCGCCGGCAAGCTCGGAAAAATCAACAAGGTCCTTGTCGAATACCCACAGGGCTACGCCATCGGCGCCCTGCAGTCCGGCAAGATCCAGAAGATTGCCAACTGGCGCATGGATCCGAACTGCTCCGGCGTCTCGAATTGCGTCGGCGATATCGGTACGCACGCCGAGAACCTCGTCCAGTACGTCACCGGTCTCGAGATTGCAGAGATCGCCGCCGACCTCAGCACCTATATCCCCGGTCGTCTGCTCGATGATGACGCCAACATGCTCGTCCGCTACAAGGGCGGCGCGAAGGGCGTCCTGCACGCTTCGCAGATTTCCACTGGCGACGAGAATAACCTCAACATCCGCGTCTACGGCACCCTGGCTTCCCTCGAGTGGCACCAGGAGCATCCGAATGAACTGATCGTGAAGTACCTCGATCAGCCCCGCCAGACGCACCGTCGTGGCAACTCTTACAATGGCGAAGCTTGCAAGAAGTATAGCCGTACGCCTTTCGGCCACCCGGAAGCCTTCATCGAAGCGTTCGCAAACATTTATCGCGCCGCCGCGGAAGCCATCACCGACCGTCTCGAAGGCCGCAAGGCCCCGAAGGGCGGCTACGACTTCCCGTCGATCGACGACGGCGTTACCGGTATGGCCTTCATCGAGGCCGCGGTGAAGTCTTCTAAGGGCAACGCCCGCTGGACCAAGCTCGCCGACTAAGGCGCGCGCCAGTCTGCCACGAAGGCCCCGGGTTCCGGGGCCTTTTTATTTATTGAGCCACCAGATGCTCGCGTTGAGCACGGTGGCGAAGCTGACCCACAGCAGGTGCGGAAGCTGGAGCAGGGCGTAGCCGCGATGCTGCGGCCAGAGCTGGCGGATCCAGATGATGAGTAGGATGAGGTAGCCGAGGATATCAATCAGCGCGAGGTCCGGGCGATGCATCCCGAAGAAGAGCAGCGACCAGAGCGAGTTGACTAGCAGGATGATGAAGAACGTCCGGCGGGCCTGGCAGTCGGTCCACGCGGCGTTAGCCGAACAGGCCATAAGGACGTAGAGTGTCGACCAGACCGGGCCGAAGATCCAGTTGGGCGGATTGAAGGGCGGCTTGATGAGGCCGGCGTACCAGCCCTTGATCTCGGGCATCGTGGCAGCCGAGCCAAGGCCACCGATGGCCAGACAGAGGGCAATCAGGCCGATGAGGCGCCAAGGGAATCCCGGGTTGCACCTTTCACGCCGCTCTCGGGCGAGGTCTTCGAGGCTGGGCTCCATGGCGGCATTTTTATCGTCCATTCGCGGGTGGCAAGCCCTCGGACGGAGTCCGCTTGCCATCGGCCGTCTTCCCCCTCTTTTTAAGGCCTTATCACCATGTCTGACTCTTACATCCAGCAACTCTTCGCCGAACGCATCGGCGGCGTCAATTACGGCAAGTCGACCGCCATCTATAAGTTCGAGAAGATCAAGCGCGCCAAGGCCGCCGCCAAGAAGGCCAAGCCGGACGTCGCCCTGATTGACCTCGGTGTCGGCGAGCCCGACGAGATGGCCTTCCCGATGGTGGTGAAGGCGCTGCAGACCGAAGCCGCTAAGTCCGAGAATCGCGGCTACTCCGATAACGGTGGCACGGACTTCAAGCAGGCCGCCGCTCGTTACATGCAGAATCTCTTCGGCGTGACCGTCGACGCCGATACCGAAATCCTCCACTCGATCGGCTCCAAGGCTGCGCTGTCCATCCTGCCGGGCTGCCTCATCAATCCCGGCGATTATGTCCTCATGACTACTCCGGGGTACCCAGTGTTCGGCACCCACGCCAAGTATTACGGCGGCCACGTCCATAACCTGAAGCTCACCGCCGAGAATAATTTCCTGCCGGACCTGAAAACGATTCCCGCCGACGTTCTCGCTAAGGCTAAGGTACTGGTGCTTAACTTCCCGAACAACCCGACCGGCGCCTGCGCCACGCGCAAGTTCTACGAGGAAGTCGTCGCCTTCGCCAAGCAGCACAACCTTGTCGTCATCCAGGATGCCGCCTACGGCTCGCTGCACTTTGGCGCCGAGCAGCTGTCGATTCTACAGGTCCCCGGCGCGAAGGACGTCGCCCTCGAGCTGCACACACTCTCCAAGAGCCACAACATGACCGGCTGGCGCATCGGCTTCGTCGCTGGTAACGCACTGCTCGTCCGCGCCTATGGCGACGTGAAGGACAATTCTGACTCCGGCCAGTTCCTCGGTATCCAGAAGGCCGGTGCCGCCGGGCTCGACGATGTCTCCATCCCGAAGGCCATCTCCGCCAAGTATTCGCGCCGCATGGACAAGCTCGTTGGCGTACTCGCCCAGCTCGGCTTCCAGGTCCGTAAGCCTGGCGCCGGTTTCTTCCTCTACATGCCCGCCCCGAAGTCCGCCACCGGTCCGTCCGGCACGGTGAGCTTCGATTCTGGCGAAGCTTTCTCGCAGTGGATGATCACCGAGCACCTTATCTCCACCGTGCCTTGGGATGATTGTGGCTCGTTCGTCCGCTTCTCCGTCACCTTCGTTTCCGACAAGGGCGAGGCTGGCGAAGGCGAAGTCATCGCTGAGGTCGAACGCCGCCTCTCGGCTTGGAAATTCAGCTTCTGAAGGCCTTTTTAAGCCACCCTTTCTTGTCGGATTGACAGGGAAGGGGGGCTTTGTCCTTCTGAATGTCCAGTTAATTGGCCTGATAGCTCAGTTGGTAGAGCAGACGCCTGAAGAGCGTCGTGTCGTTGGTTCGATTCCGACTCAGGCCACCATTTAACGCCAGCCCATCCGATTCAACCCGGGTGGGCTGGTCCTTTAGAGGCCTCAGCGACCGAAGATCAGGCGCCAGACGGAGAAGTCCTTACCGCGGTCGACTGGGTCGGCTGGAGGGGTCTCCCAGCCGCTAGCCAGTAGGGTTAGGCGGCGGGTCTCCTCGCGGTTACGGTCCTTCTTCGTGGTTTTCTCGACCCACTCCGCCCGCACGACGCCGAAGGGAGTCGCGTCAGAGCGCCACACGGTGCCTTTGAACTCGATGGTCTGCTTCGGGACCACGGGCGGATCGGTCACCGTGCTCGCGAGCATCTTCATCCGCTCGCACGCGAAAGGCTTGCCGCTGGCTTCGATAGTTTCCTGCGCAGGCGTATCCGCGCTCAGTTCGCTAGCGTAAGTAAGATTCGCCCACTTCGAAACCCAAGCGATGTCTTCGCGGGTCATATGGTAGGCGCCTTTGACGGGATTCGAGAAGACAATCTCCTGCGAGTTCTCGATGAGGCGGCTGGCACGATTACGATCCATGTCGGCGCTCAGGAGTAGGCGAAGAGGGGCTTGTTCGCGCGACCCCAACCAGCCGACTGGCTCGACGTTGAACCAGACGTGCGGTTTGCCGCCGATCTCCATGCCCGTCCGAATTGAGAGGCTCAATTCGGATTTCGAGACGATCTTACCGTCACGGATTGTCTCGTACTGGTAGCGCGCCCAGGTGCCGGGCTTGGGCAGCTTCTCCGCGAAAATCTGCCATTGGGCCGGTGAAGAGATGGCGCCTGCCAAGAGTAGGAGGAGGGCGACGAGCCGGCGCATGGGCTGATTAATGGGCATTTATTGGCCTTTTGGCGAGCCTCGACCCGCTTCAGGCTCCTTTGCCTTTGACTCTCCATGCCTCCACCCTTGAAGTCAGGGTCTCCGTCATGGAATCCCTGGCTCAGTCTTCGACTTCCCTCCGCTCCGCGGCTGGTCGCGCCATCATTCCGGCGATTATTACCATCATCGGGCTCTAAGCCCGCTGAACGGAACGCCCGACGGGCGACTCCCCGTTCCGCGGCACCCGGAACGGCCCCCTCCCTTTACACCTCTTTCCCACTCACACGACCATGGCACGCTCCATCGAAATCTATGATACCACCCTCCGCGACGGCTCGCAGGGGCAGGGCATTCATTTCTCCGTCGATGACAAGCTGCGCATCGCCGCTGAGCTCGAGCGCTTTGGCATGACTTATATCGAAGGCGGCTGGCCGGGCTCCAATCCCCGCGACGTCGAGTTCTTCGCCCGCGCCAAGAAGATCAAGTTCAAGCATGCCAAGCTGGCGGCCTTCGGGTCGACCCGCCGCAAGGGCGTGCGCGCCTCCGAAGATGCTCAGGTCCGCGGCCTCCTCGAAGTCGATACGCCGGTGGTCACAATCTACGGCAAGACCTCCGCCCTCCACGTCCGCGAAGTCCTCCGCTGTTCGCCCGAGGAGAACCTCGAGATGATTCGCGACACGATTGCTTTCCTGAAGTCCCATCGCCGCGAAGTCGTCTACGATTGCGAACACGCAATCGATGGTTGGAAGGAAGATCCGGCCTACGCCATTGCTTCCATGCTCGCCGCCGTCGCCGGCGGTGCCGACCGCATCGTCCTTTGCGACACCAACGGTGGCTCTCTACCGGCTGAAGTCGCCGCGGCCACTCGCGCCGCAATCGCTGCGCTCAAGAAGACGCCCGTCGGCATCCATACGCACGACGACGCCGGCCTCGGTCTCGCCAACGCCCTCGCCTCGCTTGAAGCCGGCGCTTCCCATGTCCAGGGCACCGTCAACGGCATCGGCGAGCGCACCGGTAATTGCGACCTCACCGCAGTCATACCGTGTGCCCAGCTGAAGTTTGGCTGGAAGTGCGTCTCTTCGACCTCACTCAAGGGCCTCGCTGGCCTGTCGCGCTTCGTCGACGGCGTCGCCAACCTCGCTCCCGATCCGCGTCGTCCGTGGGTCGGCACTGCGGCCTTCGCCCACAAAGGCGGCACGCACGTAGACGCCGTCCGTAAGTTCTCCGCCGCCTACGAGCACATCGATCCAACCGTCGTCGGCAATGAGCGCACCGTGCTCGTCAGCGACCAGTCCGGCCGCAGCAACATCGTCCTCAAGGCGAAGTCCCTCGGTATCGACCTCGACCGCGATTCTCCTGCCACCGCCACCGCTCTCGACGAACTGAAGAAACTTGAGCACGTCGGATGGAGCTTCGAAGACGCCGAAGCCTCGCTCGCCCTTCTGCTCCGCCGTCACATCGGTAAGAGTAAGGCCGCGCCCTTCGAGGTTGCTTCCTACCATGTCACCGCGCGCGGTGCCAAGGGCTCGGCTTACTGCGAAGCCGTAGTGCGTATCAGCATTGCCGGTAAGGAGACTCTCACCGTGGCCGAAGGCGACGGACCGGTCCATGCCCTCGATCAGGCCCTGCGATCCGCCCTTGTAAAGTCCTTCCCGAAGCTGGCGAAGGTCAGCCTCGTGGATTACAAGGTCCGCATCCTCGGTGGTGCTGACGGCACCGCGGCCAAGACCCGCGTGGTCATCCGCTCGTCCGACGGCAAGGGTTCCTGGGGTACGGTCGGTGTCAGCGAGAACCTCGTCGAAGCCTCTTTGCAGGCGATCGTCGACGGCTACGCGCACGCGCTGTCCTGAGTCGTCGACTGACCGTTGACTGCCTTCAAGGGCGGGGTAGAAAACTTCACCCCCGCCCTTTATGCGTTCGCTCTTCCTGCTCCTCACCGCATGTTCCGTCTACGCCGCGGATAACTCCAAGTTACGCATCGTTGAGCTCGTCAAGTCAGGAGAGACGGTCGAGATCGCAAAGGTGCCGGCCCTCGCGGCGGTCGCCTACGCCATCGACTCTTCGACGTCGCCGGTCTTTCGCCTGAGCGACGTGCCGTTCCTCGGTGCGGAGCGTACGGAGAAGCTCGATCTTTATTTCCCTCCAGGCTCCGCTCGCTCGGACCGTCCCGCCGTGGTCTTCATTCATGGCGGCGGTTTCACTGGCGGCGACAAGGCCGAGTATCGTTCCGCCAGCGTGAGCGCCGACCTCTCTCGTGCTGGCTACGTCGTCGTGAGCTGCAACTATGTACTCGGCCCCAAGACCAGGGAAGGCGTCTGGCCGCAGAACATCGCTGATTGTCGTAATGCCGTCCGCTGGTTGCGAGCGCATGCGAAGGAACTCGGTGTTAATCCGGACAAGATTGCCGTCGCGGGCGGTTCCGCGGGCGGCTACCTCGCGCTCATGGTCGGACTTTCGGACGACAAGACTGGTCCTGGCGGCGATCCCGCTACGAAGCATTCGGCCAAGGTCTCGGCGGTCATCGATATGTACGGCGTCGTGAATTTCTCCAAGCATGGCAAAGGGGACGTCGTCGGCGCGACCGCCGCCGAGCAACAGGCCTACCTACCTGAGTTCCAGTGCGACGCGCAGGATCCGGCGGTACTCATCCTGCATGGCACGGCCGACACCACGGTCGATATCGCCCAATCGGATGACATTGCCAAGGCCTTGCGCTCCGCAAAGACCTCCTACGAATATGTCGTCGTCGCCGGTGCTCCGCATACGTTCGATCTGCACCCCAAGGGAACAGGCTGGAAGCGGACGGGCGTGATTGCCGGAGCCGAAGTCAGTAGTGCGTCGGACAAGCCCGACTTGACTGAGGCGACCCTCGACTTCCTGGCCCGCACGATCGGGAAGTAGGGCTTACTCCTTCAGGCGGGTCATCACCGTCGAACCCTGGAGCTGGACGTCAAAGCGTCCGGTGTCCTCGAGCATTCGATAGAACTTCGCATAGCGCGGGGCGTTGGCTTCGAGGCCGGGATGTTCCTGGAGCAGGAACTTCTTGATGACTTCGACCTTCAGCCATTCGCCTTCAGGCGCGAGGCCCGTGGCGACATCGACGAGGGCTTCGATGATATCCTGTCGCTGTTGTAGCTGGGCGCGGCGTTGATCGGCCTCAGCTTTCCCTTGAGCCTGCTGGGCGGAAGTGAGGTTCGGGCGATCGCGATAGTCTTGGCCAGCGTTGTCCTGTTGCGGCCGCGCTTCGCGCGGAGCTCGTGGTTCGCGGGCCTGGCGTGGTTCGCGCTGGACGCGTTCCGGACGGGGCTCCCGGGCTTCGCGCCGGGGGCCGGGCTCGCGCTGCGGGCGCGGGGCGTCGGCGAAGCGGAGTTCAGGTAGCATCTTCTCGAACTGGTCGAGCAGGGCGCCGACTTCCTTGTTCGTCTTCGGCGCGAGCGCTCGGAGCGCCTGGGCGATGAGGCTGAGGGCCTTGCGAGGGTCGGACTTGGCCGACTGTTCGTCGTCGAGGCGCGTGCGCAGTTCGGACAGATTTAGGTAATGATGGGCCGTAGAGCGGAGGGCCTTATGCGTGCGTTCGCCCATCACGATGATACGAACGCCGAGGCGCTTGGCGTCCTCGACCACTGGCGTGAAGTCGCTGTCATTTGTGACGAAAATGAGGGTCGTCGGCGGATTAGCTCCGGCCATCAGCTTCACGGCGTCGATGGTCAGGCGCATATCGGCGGCGTTCTTGCCCGGCGTGTAGCTACGCTGATCGACGAGCTCGAGTTCGGGCCAGTCCTGAGCGACGGCGCGCCAGCCGCTGAGGCGGCCGTTGAAGTCGCCGTAGGCTCGGGCGGCGGAGATTTCCGTCTCGCCGATGAAGCGGCGGAGGGTGGGGAGGTGCTGGTGCGAGACGTTATCCGCGTCGATCAGCACGCCGATGCGCTGGTTGGGCTGGGCCTTGGCAGCTTCAGGCGTTGAAGTGGAGGCGGCGTCGGCCTGACGGCGGACCGGCTTCGCGGCGCGGCGGGCGGAAGGTTTGGCGGAGCGGCCGCGCGCGGGAGCGGCGGCTTTCTTGGGCTTGGGTCTGGGCACGGCGGAAAAGGTTCTTATCCGTGCGGCGAAAGCCTCGCCGCTACAATGCGAAACGCCGCTGGTTTGCCGGGCTGTCGCCGGGCTGTCGCCAAACTGTCGTCATATTTTATTTGGAACTTCTGGTTTTCCCTGTTGTTAAAAAGATGTGAATCACCGCTTCCCTCGCTCGCTCGGCCTTTTGGCCGCTGTCTGCTGGGGGGTTGTCGCCAGCGCGGTCACAGAGCCTGTGCTGACTAGCAAGGCGGGGGCCTGGGGGCAGTTGGAATCCCGGACGGTCTACCTTGAGCCTCCGGAAAGTCTTCTGGCCGTGGTGGCCAAACCGAGCACGGTGACCCGTTGGACCTTCGAGCAGTCCACGGTAAATGCCGTCCGTGATACGCTCGTGAAGGCCAAAGTGCCGGAGGAGGTCATCGAACGTCTGCTCAGTCCCGTCCGGCTCGTCGCCAGCGGCAATAGTGTCATCCTACTTCCGGAAACCGAGGATCTCACGGCCCTTTCCTTGGAATGCCGCAGCGTCCTTTACCTCGAGCTCGCGAAGCACGCGGTCAATGAATACCAGCGGGATCCGGTGTTCATCCTGGGCGGAGATGTGGACGACTGGATGCAGGGCGCCTCGCTCACTCCAGCCCAGCAGGCCCTCTTTCGTCGTCTCCTCTGGAAGCGTGGCGACGCTCTCGTCTTCAGCGACGTGCAAGCTTTGCTAGGCTTGGCCAAGACGCCGGACGAGGTGAACGCGGTCTTCCGCTCTATCACCCGGGTGCGTAGCTTGGTCGTGGAACTACGGCTACCGCTGAACACGGATCGGCAGGCCTTCATCGACTACTGGGCAGCGGGCCAGACCGATGCGCCTCGACTGGCCTTCATTAAGGCCATCACCCAGCGCCGCGCCAAGCAGTCGGTCGACATCACCCATTTCCTGCCGTCCATTCTCCGCCAGCGGGCGTACACCTTCCCGGAGATGGACCTCGGACTGAAGGGCCGCTTCCCCGACTGCCACTGGACGTCGCTCAATTTCTTCAACATTACCCCCAAGGATGTCTATCTGGACACCAAGCTTGCGGCTGAGCATCTCCTCAAGGACTACGAGGTCGTTGATGCCCCTTATCAGTTCGGCGACGTGCTCTGTTTCATGGACGACGGCGAAGGCCTGCACACCTGTGTTCATATCGCTGACGATATCGTGCTTACTAAGAACGGCGACAGCATCCTCGCGCCCTGGACAATCATGCAGCTCAAGGATGTGGACTCGATTTATCGCCGCACTCCGAACACCCGCATCCAGGCCTATCGGCTCAAGAAGTAAGCCGCGGTTCGCGTCGCTGTCCCCGGCGGGAATCGAACCCACATCCTCGGTTTAGGAAACCAATGTTCTATCCGTTGAACTACGGGAACGCGGAGGGTAGTAAGCGGGGGGAGGGTAGGGCGGGCAAGCCCGCATCGGCGGGGTGGGCTTGACTCCTCTACGTTTAGGCTAACTTCAAGGGCATGTTCGCAGCCCTTTCTGTCGCCGAGGCGCCGTTGGTAATCCCTAACTGGGCTTGGGCGGCTTTCCTCGGGTTCGTCGGGCTTATGCTCGCGCTCGATCTCGGCGTCTTCAAGAAGAAGGCCGACCAAGCTCCCAGCTTCAAGGAGGCCATCGCATGGTGTGTGGTTTGGGTTTCGCTGGCCGTCGGATTCGCCTTCCTGCTTTCCGCCTGGCGCGGGCCGGAGGACGCCGAGCTCTTCGCCGCCGGTTATGTCCTAGAGTTGGCGCTATCGGTGGACAACCTCTTCATCTTCATCCTGGTCTTCGCGCACTTCAGCATCCCTCCGCACCTCCAGCATCGCGTCCTCTTCTGGGGCATCCTCGGTGCCGTTGCCATGCGGGCCATCTTCATCATCGCCGGCATCGCCGCCGTCGATCGTTTCACCATCCTGCTGCCGCTCTTCGGTGCCTTCCTGCTCTTTACGGGCCTCAAGATGGCCTTTTCACATGACGAGACCGAAGGGAAGGGCGTCGACGAGAACTTCGTGGTGAGGATGATCCGGCGATTCTTGCCGGTCACGAATCGCCTACATGGTGAGGCTTTCATCGCCCGCGAGGATGGCCGCCGCGTATTCACGCCGCTCTTCGTGGTACTGATTGTCATCGAAAGCACTGACCTGCTCTTCGCGATCGACTCGATTCCCGCTGTGCTCGGCATCTTGCCGGTCCAGATGCCGATTGAGGAGAAGCGCTTCATCGCCTTCACTTCGAACATCTTCGCCATCATGGGCCTTCGCTCGATGTATTTCGCCATCTCGGGCTTCATGCATCTCTTCCGCTTCCTTAAGCCCGCCCTGTCCTTCATCCTGGTCTTCATCGGCGTTAAGATGATCCTGCCTTGGGCGGCCACCGTGGGTCAGTCCGAAGGGCAGTTCGCCAGCTGGGCGAAGGCTCTCGTCCATGAAGGCCGGGTGCATATCCCTACCTCGTTCTCTCTCTCCATCATCGGCTTCGTCCTGGCCCTCGCAATCGCCCTCTCGGTCGCGTTTCCGAAGAAGAAATAGGATAGTTTTGGTGTTTCCACCAGCGGGGCTCGCAGCCACGCTGGTGGCGTGTTCCGAGGCCGCTACAAGCTCTACCTGCCCTACCTGAAGGGGAGCCGAACGCTGCTCTTACTGTCCCTGCTCGCGGCCATCGTCTTCGCGGCCGCCAATGCCTTTGGGCTGCCGTTCTTGGTCGGCAAGGTGCTCCCGGCGGTCTTCGGTGATGCCTCGGCGCGAGCCGCCCCTCTCCTGACGTGGCCGGAGTGGCTGGGAGGCCAGCCAGCGCTCACTCTGCCGAAGGGCTACGAGATGGTCTTCGCCGTCGCTTTCCTCCCCGTGGTCATGCTGGTCCGCGGCATCGGCGAATTCTTTTCGACTTACCTCCTCAATCTCGCCGGCCTCCGCGTCATTGAGGCCGTCCGGCGCGACGTGTTCGCTAAGCTGCAGCGACTTCATCTCGGCTTCTTTGGAAAGCTTTCAATCGGCGACTTGCTTTCGCGCTTAATCGCCGACGCCAATTCAGTCCGGCTGGTGCTGGTCGACGTATCGAACGACCTCATTGTCCAGCCGCTATCGATGCTCTTCGCGCTGGCTTACGTGGTGTTCATCTGTTTTTCCCACGAGAGCGGCTATTGGTTCCTCGCTTGTCTCTTGGTCGTACCCGCTGCGGTCTTGCTCGTGCGCGGCGTCGCGGTGCGTATTCAGACCCGGATGCGTCAGGGGATGGAGTCCGCCTCCGACCTAAATAGCATCGCAGTCGAGAACCTCCAGTCGGCCCGCGAGGTCCGCGCTTATGGCCTACAGGAACGCGAAGCCAAGCGCTTCAACCAGGCCAGTCAGGAAGGCCTGCGCATCCAGGGCAAGCTGGTGCGCTACGAGAAAGCCCTTTCGCCTTTGGTCGAGATTACCGCCGCCGTGGGAATCTCCGCGGCCATCGCTGTCGGCGCGATGAACGGCTTCTCGATGAGCGAACTGATTTCGCTCATCATCGCCTTCTATTTCGCCTACGGCCCGATCAAGCGGCTGGGCAATGTGAGCAGTCGCCTGAGTATGGCCGCCCCCGGCCTTGTGCGTCTGGAGGAGGTCATCCTCGCTCAGGTCGAAGTGGATGATGCGCCCGACGCCCGTCCGCTCGGGCGTGTCCACGGCGATCTCGAGATGCGCGGCGTCGCCTTCAGCTATGGTGCCGACCCGGTACTAGCGGACGTGACGTTGAAGATACCCGCTGGCCAGTCCGTCGCGCTCGTCGGTCCGAGCGGCGCCGGGAAGAGCACCTTCGTCAACCTGGTGCCGCGCTTCTTCGATCCGCAACAGGGCGCTATCCTGATTGATGGATACGACCTCCGCGAGGTGCGTCAGGCCGACCTCCGTGCCAACATCGCGTTAGTCTCGCAGGAGCCCGTCCTCTTCAACGAATCGATCCTGGAGAATATCCGTCTCGGCCGGCCCGCCGCCACCGATGCGGAGGTCCGCGAGGCCGCCCGTCTGGCGGGAGCATTCGAGTTCATCGAGGCTCAGCCCGAAGGCTTCCTGACCAAGGTCGGTGAGCGCGGTGGACGTCTTTCTGGCGGCCAGCGCCAGCGCGTCTCGATTGCCCGCGCCTTCCTCAAGGACGCACCCATCCTCATTCTCGATGAAGCCACTTCCGCGCTCGATACCGATACTGAGCGGAGTATCCAGCAGTCTCTCGCGCTTCTGATGAAGGGCCGGACGACACTCATCGTCGCGCACCGATTCAGTACGATCCGTGACGTGCAACGGGTACTAGTCTTTGACGACGGCCGGATTGTCGCCGATGGCACGCGCGAGGCGGTCTACGCCTCCTCGGAGTTGTTCCGCCGCCTGTGGGATAACCAGGCGAAGAATCTCGTCTGAGATGCGCCTGCTGGTCGTCAAGTTCACCGGACTACGCGGCGCGTTGGCCTCGACGGCGGGCTTACGTACCATCCGCGAACGGCATCCCGGCGCTCAGATTACCTTCATTACCTCGCCCGGCTCCGAGGTTGCCCTCGAGGGTTGTCCTGCGGTCGTCGAGACGATTGGCTTTGGTGAAGAGGGGTCAGTCCTAGCGCTTATTTCCCGGCTTAGGCGTCAGCGCTTTGACTTCGCCATCGCGCTCGGCGGTCACTCCTTGGCGAACCGCCTTGTAGCCCTGAGCGGCGCAAGCGTTCGTGCCTGCGGCGGCCACGCCCCGTTCTATCTCGGCCCACTGATGCACCAGCAGGTCTTCGGATCCGTCGTTGATCCGCATGAAGCCGCTCGCGATCATGAGGTAATATCGCGCGTCCTGGGCTTCCATGCCGAGACGCCGGCGATGTGGTTCGCGCCGTCGCGCATGCAGGAGCATGGCATGATGCTGGAGGAAGGACGCTTTGCGGTCATTCACCCTGGCGCCACGCGCCCCGAGCGTATCCTCGAGATCGACAAGTGGGCCGCTGTCGCTCGCGAGCTCGTCGCTTCCCGTGCCGTCGAACGTATCGTCATCTCCGCCGGACCCGGTGGTGCAGAGCGTATCATGGCCGAAGCGCTGTGCGGCCTGATCGGACCAGTGGCGATGTCGACCGGCGGCCGGCTTCGCTTTTCGCAGCTCGCCCGGCTCATCAAGGAGTCACGCCTCTTCCTTGGCGCTGATTCATCCATATTGCAGCTCGCCGCGGCGGTCGGTACGCCAGTGGTCGGGGTCTTCGGCCCTTCTGATTATGCCCGCGCTCGTCCCTGGGGGACCGTCCATCGGGTAGTCCGCGTCGATACCACGATGTTCGAAGGCGAACTCCGCGCCGACTATCTGGCGCGCATGGATCGGGCCCTCGCCCGCATCACGGCCCAGCAGGTCACGCACGCGGCGGAGGAGGTCATCCGCATCACGACGCCCTGAGGGCGTCGCTTGACCTGTCAGCGACTTCTGCGACCTTAGCCCCGTGTCCAGCTCTCCCGCCCATTACGACGCCGTCATCATCGGCGCCGGCATGTCTGGCCTCGCTGCCGCGGTTCGCCTGGGAATGTTTGGTCGTAAGGTCTTAGTGCTTGAGCGGCACAACTCCGCCGGCGGCCTCAATTCCTTCTACGCCCGCGGTAAGCGGAAGTATGATGTCGGCCTACACGCCCTGACTAACTGGGTGCCCGAAGGCACTAAGGGTGCGCCCCTAGTCAAGCTGATGCGCCAGCTGCGTATCCGCCGGGAGGAACTCGACCTGTGCCCGCAGCTTGGCTCCCGCGTCACGATGGCCGGGAAGAACCTACGGCTCAATAACGACTACGAATCCCTCCTGGCCGACGTCGCCGGGGAATTCCCGAAGTCCGTCGACCGCTTCCGCGAGCTCGACGCCTGGATTGCAGGGCTGGATGAAGCCGCGCTTGAGGCTCATGGCGGATCGGCTCGCGCCTTGCTCGACGAGCGTCTCGGCGACCCATTACTCCGCGACATGTTGCTCCTGCCGACCTGTTTTTACGGAAGTGCGCTCGAGGACGATATCGAGGTGTCGCAGTTTGCCGTGATGTGGCGATCCCTTTTCCGCGAAGGCTTCGCACGCCCTTTCATCGGTGTGCGCCAGGTTATCCGTCTGCTCACCGACCGTTGCCGCGAGCACGGCGTGGAGCGGCGCATGAAGTGCGGTGTCATGAAAATTGAAGTACGTGCCGGTCGCGCCGCTGCGCTCGTCCTGGACGATGGGACCGAGGTCACCGCCGAGGCCGTGTATTCCTCCGCCGGCGCCGTTGAGACCATGCGGTTGCGTTCCGATGTGGCGCCAGCCGCTGGTGCCGAAGTCATCGGACGACTCGGCTACGCCGAGACCATTGCGACCTACGATCCTGGGGACTTCGCCAGCTTCGGTTGGAAGGATACCATTATCTTCTTCTGCGACAGCGAGCGGTTTAGCTATCGTTCGCCGCAGGAGTTGGTCGATCCGCGTTCCGGCGTTATCTGTATTCCGAATAACTATCAGTACGGGGAGGGTAGGGCTTTGGACGAAGGCTGGCTGCGGGTGACTTCGTTGGCCAATCATGACGCTTGGTGCGCGCTACCCGAGGATGATTATCAGGCTCGCAAGCAGGAATGGTGCGGCCGCCTTAATCGCGTCGCCCGCGCCCATCTCCCCCTCGTCGCCGATGTGACCCATGACGCTGCGTTGACTTCGACCGATGTCTTCACGCCGCGGACGGTCCGTAAGTTCACGGGGCATCTTAATGGCGCCATCTACGGCTCGAGCGTCAAGCGGCGCGACGGCCGGACCGACCTGGAGAATCTCTTCCTGATCGGCACGGATCAGGGTTTCCTCGGGGTTACGGGGGCAATGTTATCTGGCATTTCCATGGCCAATCTGCACGGTCTGAAGGTGTAACCCCGTCTTCATGACTACCCCAGATTTCTCGGTCCAGCAGCGCCCGCTCTGGAAAGACCTACTGCAGCCCGCCGTCATCGTCGGGGCGCTCGGTTACTTCGTCGATATCTATGACCTCACGCTGTTCATGACCATCCGCAAGGATAGCCTGACCAGCCTCGGTCTCGGGCACCTGATTAGCGGTGCGGCCTGGTATCAGGACCTCCTTTCCTGGCAGATGGCGGGCATGCTGATTGGTGGTATTCTCTTTGGCATCCTCGGCGATCGTATGGGCCGCCTTACGACGCTCTTCGGCTCCATCCTGCTTTATTCCATCGCGAACATTGCTAACGGATTCGTGCATAGCTTCGAGGCTTATGCGACATGGCGCTTTATAGCCGGGCTTGGCCTAGCGGGAGAGCTGGGCGGCTGTATCGCACTTGTGTCCGAGACGCTCTCCAAGGAACGACGCGGCTATGGTACCGCGCTGGTCGCGACCGTCGGCGTCTTCGGCGCCGTCGTCGCCGGCTTCATGGCCGATCATGTCGCAGACATCGGCCGTGTCGTCGGTGGCTTCTTCGGGTCGCCCATCGAGGGCTGGCGCATGAGCTACTTCATCGGCGGAGGCCTCGGCCTTATGTTGCTGGCCCTGCGCGTTGGCGTGCGCGAGTCCGGTATGTATCATCAGGCCCGCGATCATGCGGACGAAGGTTCGGTCACGCGCGGCAATTTCTTCGCGCTATTCTCGAACCGAGACCGTTTCCTCCGCTACCTCCGCTGTATCCTGATCGGTCTACCCACGTGGTTCATGATTGGTATCCTCGTGCAGCGTGCCTCGACCGTGTTTGCGCCCGCCAACGGTATCACGGGCGGGCCCATCAAGGACAACTGGTCCGTCGCCGCGTTCTATCTCGGGCTCACCTTCGGCGACCTCGCCAGCGGCGTCGGTAGCCAGTTGCTGCGCTCCCGTAAGAAAGTCGTCCTCGGCTTTCTGCTCTTCAGTCTGGTCTGTGTTGGTGTCTACCTCTTCGGTGCCAACGGCTGGAGCTCCGACGCCTATTATCGCCTCATCTTCCTAATGGGCTTCGGGATGGGCTATTGGGCCCTCTTCGTGACGATTGCCGCCGAGCAGTTTGGCACGAACCTTCGCGCCACCGTCGCGACCACTGTCCCGAACTTCGCCCGCGGCTCGCTGGTGCCGCTGACGTTTGTCTTCACCTATCTCGCCATGCCGCTCGCCCAGCCGTGCGTTTCTCCATCGATTGCTGGTGCCATCCTCGGCGTGGTCTGCTTCGCCGCCGCCTTCCTCGCCTTGTGGAAGATGGAAGAGACCTACGGCAAGGACCTGGACTACCAGGAGAAGAAGTAAGCCTTATTTCGCTGCTGGCGCCGGCAGGTCGGCTACACAGCGGAAGCCGACGTGGTTGGTCGACGTGAGCGTGTCGAGGCCTTGGCGCGACGTCGCGCGGTAGCGGAAGCAATAGCCTTCGTCGCAGAGCCACGAGCCTCCGCGGATCACGTGCTGACCGTAGCCAGTCTTCTCGGGGTCGTAGCCGATTGCTGGCCCGATGGGGCCTTCTTTCGGCGAGACCTTATAGTATTCAAGACCGTACCAGTCCTCGCACATCTCCCAGACGTTGCCGGCCATATCGTAGAGGCCGTAGCCATTGGCCGGAAATGATTTCACTGGTGCGACGTATGTGAAGCCGTCGACACCGTTGTCACGCTCGGGGAATTTCCCCTGCCAGTGGTTGCACATGATTTTACCGTTCGGGCGTTCTTCGTCGCCCCAGATATAGGGTTTATCCTTGAGGCCGCCGCGCGCGGCGAATTCCCACTCGGCTTCGGTCGGCAGGCGCTTGCCGGCCCACTTGGCGTACGCCTGGACGTCCTTGTAGGTCAGGCAGAGTACGGGGTGGTTCATGCGCTCCTTGATGGACGATTTCTGGCCTTCGGGCTGACGCCAGTTGGCGCCGGCGGTGAAGTTCCACCAAGGCAGGTTCGCGCCGCCGCACTGGAAGGGATTCACGCCGGAGACTTTCTTAAATAGTAATGAGCCGCCTTTGAGGAACTCGGGCGGGGCGTCGGGGAACTGACGCGGGTCGAGGTCTTTCTCGGCGTCGGTGACATATTGGGTGGCGTCAACGAAAGTCTGGAACTGCGTATTGGTGACCTCGGTGACGTCCATCCAGAAGCCTTTGATGACGACGGCGTGTCCGGGCGCTTCTTCGGCGTGTTTTTCATCGGCCTTGTCGCTACCCATCGTAAACTCGCCGCCCTTGATCCAGATCATGCCGGTGGTTTGCGGGCTGACGGGCGCGGCGGCCGAGTTGTTCAAGGCGAGGACGATGAAGGGCACCACCATCAGGACGACGGCGGTGATGATGATCCAAGTCTTAGCGGAGTTGGCAGGTTTGGGGCTGACGGTGGAGTCCATGGAGAGATCGGTGATGTTGGTGGGCGGCCGAGGCAGGGCGAACCTTTTGCGGTGGCCGGCCCGATATCGCCTCGCCCAGCAGGCCTCTTTTGCCTTATCCAGAGGTAGCATGAGCTCGTCCCAAGAAGAAGTCCTCCAGATTTTCCGCGATTCGAAGGCCCTCCTGACCGGCCACTTCGT
>Ga0209299_1000532_pt1 | contig 21502 bp, 21 predicted proteins | sample S_140806_MF_Meta_FD_187326 | JGI IMG/M metagenome (GOLD analysis project Ga0209299, IMG submission 187326) | Freshwater microbial communities from Lake Simoncouche, Canada to study carbon cycling - S_140806_MF_MetaG (SPAdes) (version 2) | ecosystem: Environmental > Aquatic > Freshwater > Lake ...
CGGAGCGCTTGCGACGGGCCTGGCCGTGCTGACCGGGGGGATAAGCCCGCTTGGCGGACTTACGGGTGAGACCGGGGAGGTCTCCCAAGCGCCGCGTGATCCTCAGGCGAGGGCCGCGGTATCGGGACATGAAGGGTTCGGTTCGGGGGGACGGGATCGAGCCAGCGATCGGCTCGGGCGCGCTGTCGCAACGGTGTGGCCGGGGAGAATCCCGTTCCACTCCTCTGGCTTGGGGCGCCAATCGGCGATCTTAAAACAAAGCCCCTGTTGGATCCCGCTGGCCTGGATCGGCGGTCCGGAGGGCTGGCTCAGGCCGGGCCGGGGCCATGCTGGATCTGTTCAGCCCTGCCCCTTGCCATGGAGCGCCAACTGGCGAACGTGAACCGTGCTCTTGCCGCCCTGCTCCTGGCCTTGATCGGGGCCTACCAGCGCTGGATCTCACCCCTGCTTGGGCCGCGTTGCCGCTTCATCCCCAGCTGTAGTGCCTACGGCGCTGAGGCGATCGGCCGCCATGGTCCTTGGCGAGGGGGCTGGCTCACCCTGAGGCGCCTGGCCCGCTGCCACCCCTTCACCCCCTGCGGCTGCGATCCGGTGCCCGATTGAGGCGTCGATCCCGTCCACGGCCGACCTCGCCCCTGTTGTTCCGCTGCCCCCCTCCCCGCCGGCCCGATGCTCCCCTCCCCGCCGCTGCGCCTCTACACCCGTGCCGGCTGCTGCCTCTGCGAAGGCCTGGAGGAGCGGCTCCGGGCTCTGAATCCGCCGCCGCCCCTGGAGCTCGTGGATGTGGATGGGGATCCGGCCCTGCAGGCCCGCTACGGCCTGCGGGTGCCGGTGCTGGCCCGGGCGGGCGGATCCGCCGCTGCGGCCGGGGCTGCTCCGGCTGGGGCTCCGCCGGCCCGCGCCTGGGTGGATCTGCCGCCGGTGCCGCCCCGGCTCGGGGGGGAGCGGCTGCAGGCCTGGCTGGCTGCCCACGGGGCGGTTGCCGGAGCGTCAGCCCCGGGCGGGATTCCTGTGGGTGACGGGCCTTAGATGGGCTATTGATGTGCGGCGAGCGGCCCCCATGACCCAGTTTCTCCATTCGCTGCTGCACCAGGTGGGTCTGGCGATTCCGGAGGGCTTGGAGAACAGAAAGATCACCGCGATCAGCTGTGATTCCCGCCGGTTCGGCGACGGCACGCTCTTCGTGGGTCTGCCCGGCAGCCGCGTGGATGGGGGAAGTTTCTGGCGGCAGGTGCTCGCCGCCGGAGCCGCCGCCGCCGTGATCGGTGAGCAGGCCGCCGCCGCCGATCCCCCTGGCCCTGCCGATCCGGTGCTCGTGGTGGCTGATCCGGTGGCCCACTGGGCCGGCGAACTGGCGGCGGCCTTGTGGCAGCAGCCCAGCCGCCGCCTGGCCCTGATCGGGGTGACCGGCACCAACGGCAAGACCACCACCACCCACCTGATCGAACATCTGGCCGCCAGCACCGGCCATCCCACGGCCCTCTTCGGCACCCTCGTGAACCGCTGGCCCGGTCACAGCGTGACCGCTCAACACACCACGGCCTTCGCCGACGTGCTCCAGCCGCAGCTCGCCGCGGCGGCCAAGGCCGGCGCCCGCATCGCCGCGATGGAGGTGAGCTCCCACTCCCTGGATCAGCAGCGGGTGGCGGGCTGTCGCTTCGCCGGGGCGGTGTTCACCAACCTCACCCAGGACCACCTCGATTACCACCCCTCCATGGAGGCCTACTTCGAGGCCAAGGCCCGCCTGTTCTCCGAACCCTTCCTCGCCGGCGACGCGGTGGTGAACGTGGATGATCCCTGGGGCCAACGCCTGGCCAACGAGCTGGTGGAGCGTGGTGTGCGCTGCTGGCGGGCCTCCCTGGAGCGCACCGACGTGGAGCTCAGGGTGGAGGATCTGGAGATGGGGGCTGGCGGAATCCGGGGCACTCTGGTGACACCGCTGGGCCGGGGCCCCTTCCACTCACCCCTGGTGGGTCGCTTCAACCTGATGAATCTGCTTGAGGCGGTGGGGGTGCTGCAGCAGCAGGGGATTCCCCTGGCCCAGCTGCTGGAGGCCCAGGCCAGCTTCCGCGGGGTGCCGGGCCGGATGGAGCGAGTGAGCTTCGCGGGAGGCAGCCCGGCCCCGGCCGTGCTCGTGGACTATGCCCACACCCCCGATGGCCTGGAGAACGCCCTGGCGGCCTGCCGGCCCTTCACCGGCGGCAGGCTGATTTGCGTGTTCGGCTGCGGCGGCGACCGCGACCGCAGCAAGCGGCCGCTGATGGGTGCGATCGCAGCCCGGCTCGCCGATGCTGTGGTGGTGACCTCGGACAACCCCCGCACCGAGGATCCCGAACGGATCCTGGCGGATGTGGTGGCCGGCATCCCCTCGGGAACCACCCTGGCCGTGGAGATCGACCGGGCCCGGGCCATTGCCATGGCCATCGCCGAGGCCGTCCCTGGCGATCTGGTGCTGATCGCCGGCAAGGGCCATGAGGATTACCAAATCCTGGGCACCACCAAGATCCATTTCGATGACCGGGAGGAGGCCGAGAGGGCGCTGCGCTCCCGGCCCGTGGCGGTCTGAGGCACGCCCATGAAAAAGCCCCCCGAGTACGGGGGGCTGAGCTTCGATCCTGCTGAAGGAACCGCAGAGCGGACCCAGGCTCAGCTGAAGCGAACGGTGGTGCGGTCGTAGCGCACGTCGATGTCACGCACCCAGCCGCCGTTGGCCACTTCGAGCCAGTCGTTGCGGCGATGGCCGGTGAGCTGCACGTTCTCGCCGTTGCGCACGCGGCGCAGAACGGCGGAGTTGATGTCGCCATGCTCGCGCACTTCCAGCTGACCATCATGGGCATTGGCCTCCACGAAGATGTTGCGGGAGGTGGTGGTGCCGGTGGTCACCGTGCTACCGGTGTTCGTGTAGCTGCCGCTGTAGGTGGTGCCGGGGTTGGTGTCGCTGTAGGTGGCCACACCTTCATTCTTGCCACGCAGGGCCGCCCAGGAGAGCAGACCGAGGCCCAGGGGCAGCAGCAACCACCAGGCCCGGCCAGGGTTCACGGCGGTGCCGGTGTCCTGGGTGGTGGTGGTTTCAGCCGGTGCGGTGGTCGTTGCCGCCGGGGTTTCGGCTGCAGCGGTGTCAGTGCCGCCAAAGGTGGTCGCCACACCCTTGCTCAGGCTGTAGGGGCAGGTGAGCCGGGCGGTGTTGGTGCCGTCCTTGGTGAGGTCAAACACCACCTCAACCTTGTCGGCATCCACCGAGCGGCTGGAGATCACCTTGGCGAGGTCGGTGCGCCAGCCCTGCTTGCCGGCGCTGTCGAGACAGGCCGCGGTGGCGGTCTTGATGGCTTCCTCAGTGGTGAGGGCCAGGGCCGGGCCTGCGGCGGCCAGCAGGCCGAGGGAGGCAGCGGAGACCAGGAAAAAACGCTGCATGGAACGGGAGAACTGGACCATCCTGAATCAACTCCTGTGGGTCGGGTTTGGTAAGAGTGGGAGAAGGAACTTAGAGGCAATGGGTGGTGGGCCTGTCATTGCAACGGGCCCTAGCGAAGGGGTTCGCGGAATACGCCATCCATCCTGAGAACCTTATTCGGATTGAGATTTTTGGCAACAGTTTTCTGAGCACTCTTCGTTTGTCGTTGTCTTGCTGTCTGAGATGATGGCTGGGTGGGACTCGGCTTTGGCACGCTTGCCCCAGTGTGCTGATGGGGCAGGTGGGGCAGGTGGCTAGTCCCAGCCCTTCAGCAGCGGTGAGTTCCTGAGGCGCTTGAGCGCTGGCCTTGAAAAGGAGAAGTTGCTAAAAATCTTATCAATTGCTTCAGGGCAGCCAGCCTTGGCATCGGCAAGAACTTGCCAACGTGTTCTGAGTCACGTGGAGGATTGGGCGGCGTCTAGATGGCTGATCTGATTGTCATTCACTTGTCACATTTGCTTGCCGCGGTCAGGTTCCTTCGTCAAGATGAGCCCGGTTTGTCCTGTCTCCCTGCAACTGCATGGCCCTCGGAGTTCCCATTTCCAAAAAGTTTCTTGCCGAATTCATCGGTACCTTCTGGCTCGTGCTCGGTGGCTGCGGCAGTGCCGTGCTGGCTGCCGTCTTCCCCTATGACAACGCCGCCGCCAATCCGCTTGGCCTCGGCTTCCTTGGCGTTGCCCTCGCCTTCGGTCTCACCCTGCTGACCGCCGCCTACGCGATCGGTCACATCTCCGGATGCCACATCAACCCCGCCGTGACCTTCGGGCTCTGGTCGGCTGGCAAGTTCCCCGGTTCCAAGGTGTTTCCCTACGTGGTGGCCCAGGTGCTGGGAGCCCTCACCGCCGGTGGCCTGATCTACGGCATCGCCGGTGGTCGTGAAGGCTTCACCCTCAGTGGCAGCAATCCCCTCGCCACCAACGGCTGGGGTGCCCACTCCCCCGGTGGTTATGGCTTCTGGGCTGCTCTGCTCACCGAGCTGGTCCTCACCTTCATCTTCCTGCTGATCATCCTGGGCACCACCCATCGTCTGGCCCCCATGGGCTTCGCCGGTGTGCCGATCGGTCTGTCCCTCACCCTGATCCACCTGATCAGCATCCCCGTCACCAACACCTCGGTGAACCCCGCCCGCAGCACCGGTGTCGCCCTCTGGGTCGGTGGTGAGGCCGTGGGTCAGCTGTGGCTGTTCTGGTTGGCTCCCATCGTGGGTGCCCTGCTGGCCGGCTGGGTCCACAGCAACGTGTTCGACTCCGACGTGGAGGGCTGATCGCGATCGGCGGTTCTCGCTGGGCTGATCGCGCTTGCCAGCTCGGTCAAACCCACACCGAAGCAACCGCCAAGATGAAGCAGAGGGCCCGCAAGGGCCCTTTTTTATGGGCTGATGAGGGTTACGGGGGGGCGCCTGCGACCTGCATGGGCCCGGAAGGGCCCCCCTGTTCAGGGTGAATCTGATGCGGCCACCAGGTCCTGCAGGGCCTCGAGCAGGGCCTCCAGGTCGGAGGGACTGGTGGTGATGTGGGTGCAGGCCCGCAGGCAGGCCGGATCCGGCAGGTTGCGAATCCAGATGCCCCGTTCGCCGAGGTGTTGCACCAGGGTGGCGGGATCCTGCCCTTCCACCCGGAAGCTCACCAGGCCGGCGGGAGGGGGCTCGCTGAGCAGCGGCCGCACGCTGGCGATCCGGCTAAGGCCTTCCCAGAGCTGGGCACTGCGCTGGCGGATCAGGTCCAGTCGCTGCTGCTCGGTGCCTTCGGCCTCCAGCAGGGCCAGGGAGCTGGAGAGGCCCGCGAACAGGGGCGTGCAGGAGGTGGCCACCTCGAAGCGGCGGCCATCGCGGTGGAAGCTCGCCGTGCCGGCGGATTCGTCCGCCAGGGAGCGCCAGCCAATCAGGGTGGGGCGGGCCTGCTCCAGCAGGCGCTCGGAGAGGGCCACCACCCCGAGGCCCTCGGGACCGCAGCACCATTTGTGTCCGGTGCAGGCGTAGATGTCGGCGGCGGCGGCCGCTTCGGCCACCGGCAGGCTGCCGAGGGATTGGGCCCCATCCACCAGCAGCCAGGGCTGGTTGGGATGCTGGGCTAGCCGGTCCGCCACCGCGGCGATCGGCATCAACTGGCCGGTGTTCCAGAGCAGGTGGGAGAGCACCACCAGGCGGGTGCGGGGGGTGAGGCTCCGCTCCAGGGCCTCGAGCACGCTGGTCTGGGCAGCCTCGCTGTTCGCCCGGGCGTCCGCCACCGTGAAGCTGGCCAGGGCCAGCCCCTGGCGCTGGGCCAGCTCCCGGCAGGCGGCCACCACGCCGGGGTGTTCGGCGTCGCTGATCAGCAGTTCGTCACCCGGCGACCAAGGCAGGCCCCAGAGGGGAAGCACGCAGCCGCTCGAAACGTTTTCGGTGAAGGTCAGCCGTTCTGGAGGCACGCCGCACCAGCTGGCCAGACGCCGCCGCAGGCTCGCCACCGTGCCCCCTACGTAGGGCCACACGCTGGTGGCGAAGGGTCCAAGCTCCTGGATGGTGCGCCAGCTCGCCTGGATGGCTTCCAGGGAGGGGTTGGGCAGGGGGCCCTGGCCGCCGTAGTTGAAATACACCTTGTTGGCGAGGGCGGGCATCTGGCCGCGCAGGCCCTCGGCGCTGTTGGGATCCGGATGGGGGCCGGGCGTGCGGGTCAAGGTGGGGATCGCCGGGATGCAAGGGGTAGGCCGCCGCCGCCACGCCGCTGAGGAAGGCCCCTAGAACGCGAGGCCGATTAGGCGAAGATCTGGCTGCTGGCAAGCTGGTCGCTGTACAGGCTGGAGTTGGCATCAGCCATGGGTTGGCTCTGGGGGTGCCGGGGTGGTTCCCGGCCGGTGGCGCCCAGAGGAATGCCGCCCGCGCCGGAGCCTTAGAGAACCTGGCCCACCAGCACTGCCGCCACGGCGGAGAAGAGGGTGATGCCGAGGGCGGTGAAGGGATCCTGCCCCTGGGCCACCGCCAGACTCGTGACCACGCCGGCGCCGAGGCAGGCCACCGCGATTTGGCCGGTGATTTCGCCGCGGGGGCTCGGGGAAGGAGTCACGGATCAGATGCATCTGGCGGGAAGCTACCGGCGGTGGCGGGCCCGGAACACGGCGGTCGGCGGAGTTGTTACCGGTTGTTCAGGAACTTCATGGTTCCGTTACAACAGCCCCGCAGCGCCGCGACCGGCGGGGCGAGCGGCGGGGCCGGGACCCGGAGGACGCTGACCTTGAGACGGGCCTGCCGGGTTATGCAGCCACCCCCCGTCTGGGGGGGGGCGCCAGCCCAATCCCCTGATCGTGGTGGCTGATCCTGCCGCCGCTCAGGCCGGCGCCGGCGGTGATGCGGGCCTGGCCCGGCCGCTGGAGGCCCACTGGCGGAGGGCCTCCAGCTGCTCCCGGGCGGTGCGGGAGAGGGGCACCACCTGGCTCGCGGCGGCGATGAGGTCGGACTCGCCGGGCTCGCGGCCCTCGGCGAAGGCCAGGTGCATCGCCTCGATCACCGTTTGCTCCAGTTCGGCTCCCGAGAAGCCCTCGGTGCGGTCCACCAGCACCTGCAGGCCGATCTTGTGGGCTGGTCGGCGGCGGCGCAGCTGCAGGTCGAGGATGGCGCACCGTTCCGCCGGGCTGGGCAGCTCCAGCAGGAAGATCTCGTCGAAGCGGCCCTTGCGCAGTAGCTCGGCCGGCAGCCGTTCCACGGCGTTGGCGGTGGCCACCACGAACACGGCGCTGCTCTTCTCTGCCATCCAGGTGAGCACGCTGGCCAGCACCCGCTGGCTGGTGCCGCCATCGCTGCGGCCGTCACTGCCGCCCCCCACCCCGAGGCCGAAGCCTTTGTCGATCTCATCGATCCAGAGCACGCAGGGGGCCATCGCTTCGGCCCGCTGGATCATTTCGCGGGTGCGAGCCTCACTGGCCCCCACCAACCCCGCGAACAGCCGCCCCACATCCAGCCTCAGCAGCGGCATGCCCCAGCTGTGGGCGATGGCCTTGGCGGTGAGGCTCTTGCCGGTGCCCTGGGGCCCCACCAGCAGCACACCCCGAGGCAGGGGCAGGCCGTAGCGGCGCGCCTCCTCGCTGAAGGCCCGGTGGCGCTGTTCCAGCCAGTCCTTGAGCGCCTCCAGACCGCCGATATCGGCCGGGCTGGCCTCGCTGGGGCAGTACTCCAGCAGCTCGCTGCGGGCGATCGCCTGGCGTTTCTCCTCCAGCACCTCGGCCAGATCCGCCTCTCCCAGGCGGCCCCGCTGGGCCAGGGCCCGGGCCGCCAGCTGGCGCACCCGCTGCTCACTGAGGCCGTGGCAGGCGCCGGCCAGCTCGGCCAGCACCGCCGGCTCCAGCGGTTCGCCGCTGGCCGCCGCGATGCTCGCCAGCAGCCGGGCGATCTCGCTGCCATCGGGAAGGGGCAGTTCCATCACGGCCACGCTGTCCTCCAGTTCGGCCGGCAGGCGCCATTGCGGTGCGGTGATCACCAGGGTGTGGGGGCGCTGCCGCAGCTCGGCGGCCAGGTTGCGCAGCCGCCGGCAGATGCCCGCATCATCGCCGTAGCGGTGGAAATCCTTCAGGAGCAGGATCGCGCCTTGCTCCTCCGGCACGGCGCCCAGCAGGTCGAGGGCGGCCATCGGGTTGCGGCTCGCTTCGCCCTCGCGGCCTGGGGCGCCGCGCAGGCCCCCGATGAAGTCCCAGCGGAAGAGGCGCCGCCCCCCCAGCCGCTCTGCCGCCCGCTCCAGCAGCATCTCCACCCGTTCTTCCTCCAGGCTGCGGATCCAGAGGATCGGCGTGCGGGAGCGGATCAGCAGATCCAGCTGGTCGGCCAGGGGGACTGCCATGGGTGCTGGTTCAGCTCTCCTTGAGCTTGCGCAGGGCCGCCCAGCGGATGTCGCCGCTGCTCTCCTCGCTGCTCGAGGTGGCCGGACCAGGGCACTCCGCACCGCAGCGGTTCACCAGGGGGAGCCGCAGGCTGAGCTGCTCGAACAGCCAGCGCTCAGGGTCGAAGTCGCCCTCCGGATCGAGCCGGTCGTCGAGGTCATCCCCTGACGGGCTGAGCTCGGTGGGATCCAGTGGACGGGAGTGGTGGGGCAGGATGCCGCCTGGCCCGGGGCCGACGCCGGCTGCGGCCAGTTCCAGCAGTTCGTGGGCCTCGGCCCGCAGGGCTTGGTTGAAGAGGTTGAGGCAGCGGTCGCATCGCAGGGTCACGATGGTCTCCACCGCCCCTTCCACCTCCAGCACACCGCTGTGGTGGTGGGCGGTGAGCTGGCCCCGCACGGGGGTGAGGCTCTCGAGCTCTGCGATCGGCTGGTTCACCTCCCAGTGGCGAGGCGCCGCCAGCAGCCGCAGCTCCGGCAAGGACACCGGGCGCAGCAGTGGCTGGGAGCCGGCGCCGGCGGCGAGGCTCATTTGCGGCTCTTCGGCTCGAAGGGCAGCCGTTCGCCCCCACCGCCGGCCGTGGCGGTGGCCTGCTGGGTGATCTGCTTGTCGAGAATCTGCTGGAGGTTGTCCGGCAGGGCCTCGCGGCTGAGGATCCAGGTCTGCAGGCCCTGGAAGATGTTGGCCACCACCATGTAGAGGAGCACCCCGGCGGGAAGAGGGAAAAACAAGAACATCGCCGTGATCATCACCGGCGTGATCTTGTTGGCCGTGGACTGCTGCGGATTGGCTGGCATCCCCATCCCCGAGAGGATCTGGGAGATGAACAGGCTGGCGCCGAAGGCCGCCACCAGGAAAGCGATATCCCAGTTCACCGCCCCGTCGGTCATGAAGCCCACCTGGCCGAGGGCCTTGATGAACAGGAAACCGCTGCGGGCCGCCAGGCCGGGGATCGTGGCCTCCACCGTGGCATCACCGGGGGTGAGAGCGGTGATCGTGCCGTCTTCGGCCACGCTCACCACCCCTTCCCCCTTGGTCACGTTCCAATGGGGCTGGAAGGCCTCGCCGTTCTCCACCCCGGAGAGCACCGAGGCGAAGGTACCTCCTTCGCGGGTGTGGAGGGCCACCGTTTCGGCGTCTCCTACGCCCAGCTTCGTGCCCTTCTCCAAGGTGCCGATCACCGGCACATGGCTGGTGCTGGTCACGAAGATCGAATGGCTGGGCGTGTTGAAGGGCTTGGGCTCCACCGCCGCGATCTGATCGGCCGGCAGAACCTTGAGGTTGAAGGTGTAGGGCACATCGGCGAAGGGTGAGCCCCGCAGGGTGGCGAACAGCGCGAACAGGATCGGCATCTGCACCACCAAGGGCAGACAGCCCGCCAGGGGGCTGCCGAACTCCTGCATCAGCTTGCCCAGCTCCTCCTGCTGCTTGGTGGGGTTGTTGGCGTACTTGCTCTTGATCTCCGCCTGGCGCTGCTGCATCACTGGCTGGGCGATGCGCATGCGGCGGGCACTGCGAATCGATCCGGCACTGAGGGGGAAGAGTGCCAGCCGGATCACCACCGTGAGGGCGACGATCGCCAGGCCGTAGCTCGGCACCAATCCATAGAAGAAATCGAGGATCGGGAGCAGCAGGTTGTCGGAGATGTAACCGATCACAGCGGAGGAGGACTGGGGGAAGGGTGGGTCGGTGCCGGGGCCAGTGTGCCCCAGCACAGGGGTGAATCAGGCGGTGGCCCGGGACGTATCCCCGAACCCTGGAGAGGGCCGGCCGGCGGGGGCTGAAGAGCGCGCCTGGCGCCGCTCTTCGATGAACGCCTCCAGCTCCCGGAAGCGGGGCACCGAGCGCATCTCGAGCCGGCTGCCATCGTTGAGCACCAGCACCATGTCGCCCCAGGCGCCGAAGCCCCGCGGCACCGAGAGCACCTCCCGGATCTGGGAGTACACCACCTGGGTGCGATCCCGGCCCAACCAGCCGCCACTCACCGAGATCCGGCGGCTGGTGATGCGATAGCGCAGCCAGAGGGCCCGCACAATCGCTCCAACGGCGATCGGCAGGCCGATCAGGGTGAGACCGATCAGCAGGCTCAGCACGAGGTCGCCCCGGGCCGGACCGCCTTCGTAGTGCACGGTTTCGCCGCTGGAGAGGTTGGCGGGTTCGCTGGGTGTGGAGGGCGAGGCGGAGGCGGAGCCACCGGCTGTGGGGCCCGGGTCAGGGAGGCGATGCTGGTTCATGGAGCAGGCCTGCCTTGCGCAAGAGGTGGGTGCATTCTTCCAGCAGCCGAGGCTCCTCTGTGGTCGCGGCCTCCGGTTTGAGGCTGAGCAGCAGCCAAACGGGGTGGGTGCCTTTGAGGGCCTGCCGCAGCAGATGGGCGTGAAGCAGGCGCCGCAGACGATTTCGCCGTACAGAACGCTTGCTCACCTTGCCGCTCACCACCACGGCGCAGCGCCAGGGGCTTGGGCTGCGGTTGCGGTCGGTAAGGGGAAGGAGTTCAGCCTGGGCCTGGAGCAGGCGCAACACCATCAGCTCGCCGTGGAGGCGACGCCCTTGGCGGTAGAGCCGATCAAAGGGGCGTTGCCCCCGCAGCCGATGCCGCTGTGGCAGGGACACCGCCCCTGCCCGGCTCAGACCGCCAGACGGGCCCGTCCGCGGCGGCGGCGGGTGCGGATCACGCGGCGGCCGGTGTGGCTGCGCATGCGTACGCGGAAGCCAGACACACGCTTGCGTTTACGGCTCGTTCCTTCCAGGGTGCGCTTCGTCATGACGTTGGCTTCTCAGCCCAACACCCTATCAGGCACAGGCCTCGACTCAGTTGGGGTCGATCTCGATCAGCCAGCTGCCCAGGTAGCCCGAGATCGGCACCTCGCCCGGGGCCTGGGCCAGGGCGTTGAACTGGAACATGCCGGCGTTGAAGGGATTGAACAGGGTCATCAGGACACCCACCGTGCCATCGACCGGGATCGGGGTGTCGGGGAACACCTCGATGGCCTTGCCACCCGGACTCACCTCGATCGTGGCGGCCAACTTCTTCTCGCAGCGCGTGCGCTTGGTCATGCCGCCGCTGCTCATGCGGCAAAGCTGGATCATTTTGGGATCGATCTTGGCGTCGAAGTAATCGGGGATCGTGATCGTGAGCTTGAGGATCGCCGTCTTGCGGTCCTTCGGACGCAGGATCAGGTAGTAGTCGGAACGCTGCTGCCGGATCGTGTTGGTGAGGAAGAAGTAAAGCTTGTTGTAGTCCTTGTTGTTGTCCCAGCGGAATTCCACCAGGCCCGAGGTGCCCTGGGCCCGGGCGCTGCCGCCGCTGCTTCCCAGGCCAGGGATCACGCCGGGCAGCTGGGTGGTCGCCAGCGCCAGGCTGGCTGCGGCTCCGAAGGCGGTGGCCCTGCCCAGCAGGCTGCCAGCCACGCCCCGGCCGCTGGAGCGGGCGCCGCCGGCGGTGCCGCGGAGGGCCTGACGGATCGCCCCGAGGGGTCGGAAGGGGGCCATGGGCTGGGGCGAAATGAGTGGATCGATTCTCCGCAGGGTGATTCACCCCCCGCCTGTGGAGTGGTCGGCGGGGGAGCTGGCTGGGGGTGGGATTGCCGCACCGGCCCCCAGCGGCCTCAGCCCTCCTTCACTAGATCAGGCCGCAGTCGGGTGGCATCGCGCAGGTAGATGTGGGCCACCTCCCGCTCCACCGGCAGCCAGGCATGGGCGAGCAGGCGGATACAGCGCTCCAGATCGCCCGCCACGGCCATCTGCTGGCAGTCGAGCAGGGCCACCGCGCCCCAGTCGGACCGGCGGCGGGCGATGGCGGCAGGGAAGCAGGCATCGAGATCGGTGGTCACCGAGAAGGTGACCGAAAGCACCCGCTCTCCCTCCAACCGGTTACGCCGCACCAGCTCCTCGATCAGTTCGGCCACGGCCTCGCCGATCGCCTCGCTGGTGTTGGCGGTGGCGGTGGTGGCACCCCGCAGGGCGCGCAGGGTCCAGGCGGGGTCGTTCATGGCCGGAACAGCCAGAGGGGCTGGCCGGCCCAGGCCAGCTCGAGCCGCAGCGCTGTGCCGATCGTCTCCAGCAGGCTGCGGCCTGGCACCAGGGCTGCCAGGCGGCCGGGAGCCTTGCCAAAGGTCACCGTCTTGCAGTGCTCCGGGTCGAGGCCGGCCAGTTCGGCGGCCAGGCGGCGGGCCCGCTCCTCATCGCCCAGTTCATCCACCAGGCCGAGCTCGCGTGCCTGGGCGCCGCTGAACACGCGGCCATCGGCGAAGCGGCGCACCACCTCCTCCTCCAGGCCCCTCCCCTGGGCCACCGCCGCCACGAACTGGCCGTAGCTCGAATCGATCAACTCCTGCAGCAGCGCCCGCTCCGCCTCGCTCAGGGCTCGGTCGGGCGAAAGGATGTCCTTGTAGGCGCCGCTCTTCACCGTCTCGAAGCGCACGCCGATCCGCTCCAGCAGACGCGAGAGGTCGTTGCCCCGCAGGATCACGCCGATCGAGCCGGTGATGGTGCCGGGATTGGCCACGATCTTTTCGGCCGCCACCCCCACGTACACCCCGCCGGAGGCGGAGATGTTGCCGAAGCTGGCCACCACTCGGCAGCCCTTTTCCCGCAGGCGCAGCAGGGCGGCATGGATCTCTTGGCTGTCGCCCACCGTGCCGCCCGGGGTGTCGAGCCGGAGCAGCAGGGCCGGACATTCGCGCCGGCTCACCTGATCGAGGGCCTTGAGCACCCGGGTGCGGGTGGCTCCGGCGATCGGACCCTCGATCGCGATCCGGGCCAGGGTGCGGCGGGTCTTGCGGCGCCAGGGCCAGGGCATGGGATCAAGGTGGTTTGGTCGGATCTTAAAAAGAGGGCCTGCATCCGGCCCGCCGCCGGTCCTAGGCCCAACCCTTCCCCATGGCTCAGGCCGACCTGGCACCCCCCCTCCCCCCGCTGCTGCGCTGGCTGCTGATGCTGCTGCCCTTCGCGCTCTGGGGCACGGCCATGGCGGCGATGAAGCCCCTGCTGGAGGGGGTCGACCCCCTGCTGGTGGCCAGCCTGCGGTTGCTGCCTGCGGCCCTGGTGCTGCTTCTGGTGGCCCGGCTCCTCGGCCGCTCCCTGCGGGTGGATCCCGCCGACATCCCCGCCCTGATCGCCTTCACCCTGGTCGATGCCACCCTGTTCCAGGGCCTGTTGGCCAGGGGCCTCGGCCAGACTGGAGCTGGTCTGGGCTCGGTGCTGATCGATTCCCAGCCGCTTCTGGTGGCGTTGCTGGCGCGGGCCTTGTTCGGGGAGGCCATCAATCCGGTGGGCTGGTTGGGGCTGCTGTTGGGGCTGCTCGGCATCGTCTGTCTCGGTCTGCCGCCGGAGCTGCTGCGCCAGTGGTGGCTGGAGGGTCCGGCCGTGGAGGGCCTGCACCCCTGGAGCCATGGCGAGGCCTGGATGCTGGGCGCCGCCGCCGCCATGGCGGTGGGCACGGTGCTCTGCCGCTATGCCACCCGCCGCAGTGATCCGGTGGCGGTCACCGCCTGGCACATGCTGCTGGGGGGGGTGCCGTTGCTGTTGGCCGTGGCCCTGGGCCCGCTCCTGGCGCCGGGGGCCTCGGCGGCGGCGGTTCTCGATGCCCTGCGCCCGGCCTGGAGCACCCTCGACTGGGGCCTGATGGCCTACGCCTCCCTGTTCGGCAGCGCCCTGGCCTACGGGCTCTTCTTCAGCTTTGCCAGTCGCGGCGACCTCACCGGCTTCACCGCCCTCACCTTTCTCACCCCGGTGTTCGCCCTGCTCTGCGGCTTCCTGCTGCTGGAGGAGCGGCTCGCTCCGCTGCAGTGGCTCGGAGCCGCCTTGGCGCTGCTTTCGGTGCTGCTGATCAACCGACGGGGTCAGCTCTGGCAGCCGGCGGTGGCTGGAGCCAGCGTCGCAGCGATCGGCCCCGCGGCTCCGGAGGGAGGCAAGGCGAGCGGACCGGCCCAGGAGGCGGAGGCGGGCTGATGGGCGGATGGATTCACCGCAGGGCCGGCCTGGTGGTTGTGCTCGTCAGCTTGCTGCTGGGACTGCTGCTGTTCGTGGGGCGGCTGGGAAGCACGGGGCTGGTGGATGAAACACCGCCCCTGTTCGCCGCCTCCGCCCGGGCGATGGCCGCAACGGGCGACTGGCTGGTTCCCCAGGTGAACGGTCTACCCCGTTACGACAAACCACCGCTGGTGTATTGGCTGATGGCCCTGGTCCATCGCCTGCCGGGCCAGAACCTCTGGGATCCCCTCGGCAGCTGGGCCGCTGGCCTGCCCTCCGCCCTGGCCACGGTGGGGCTGATGCTGCTGCTGGCCGACACGCTGTGGCGCTGGCCCCAGGTCGACGGCGGGCGCGCCGGTGATCCCGCCGCGACCCTTGTCCCGCTGGCGTCTCCCCTGGTGGGAGCCCTGGCCTACGCCCTCTCCCCCCTGGTGCTCCTGTGGAGCCGGATCGGCGTCAGCGACGCCCTGTTCACCGCCACCCTGGCCTCCAGCCTGCTGCTCTGCTGGCGAACCTATGCCGATCCCGGTTCCCGCTGGTGGATCCCCTGGCCCGTGCTGGCCCTGGCGGTGCTCACCAAGGGGCCTGTGGCCCTGGTGCTGGTGGCCCTCACCCTGGTGCTCTTCGCCGCGCTGCAGGCGGATGCGGTCACCCTGCGGCGCCGGCTGCGGCCCCTGACGGGGATCGCCCTGGCGGCCCTGCTGGCCCTGCCCTGGTACGGCCTGGCCCTGCTGCGGGAGGGGCGCCCCTTCTGGGACAGCTTCTTCGGCTACCACAACCTCCAGCGCTTCACCGCGGTGGTGAACAACCACCTCCAGCCCTGGTGGTTCTTTGGGCCGATCCTCGTGGTGGCCAGCTTGCCCGTCACCCCCCTGCTGCTGCTAGGGCTAAGGCGGGCACTGGGTCCCTGGCCCCTGCGCTCCGTGTCCCCTGCGGTTTCGCTCCATCGGTTCGCGGCCTGCTGGTTGCTGGCTGTGCTGGCGTTCTTCACCATCGCTGCCACCAAGCTGCCGAGCTACTGGCTGCCGGCCACGCCGGCGGCGGCTCTGCTGATCCTGCTCGCCGGTGGCGGTGGGCCTGTCGCACGGGCGATGGCGATGGGCGCCCAGGAGATCGGGGCCCGTGAGGCGGGGCGTCGGGGGCTCGGCGGCTCGAAGTCTGGCGGTTCGGGGCCCGGCGGCTCAGCGCTCGGAGGACCGGGGCCTGGCGGCGCGGCCCTCGGCGGTTCGTCGCCCGGTCGCGCCCGTGATCGCGCCCTCGAACGGGCCTGGACCATGAGCCTGGCGCTCTGCGCCTTGCTCGGTCTGGCCTACCTGGCCGGCCCCCTCTGGGTTCCGCTGATCCAGGACCCCGAGCTGCCCACCCTGCCCGCCGGGATTCTGGCCAGCGGACGGTTGCCCCTGGCCGCTGCCTGTTATCTGCTGGCCGCCACCCTGGGCTGGTGGTGGCGCCGCGGCCCCTGGCCCCTGCCGCTGCTGCTGCTCCAGCTCCCCCTGGTGGCCTTCGTGCCGTTGGTGTTGCTGCCGCTCTGGAACCTGGGCGATCAGTTGCGCGGCGCTCCGGTACGGGCCATGGCGGAGGCCGTGCGGCACCAGGCCCGACCCGGTGAGCCCGTGGCGATGGTGGGGATCCTGAAGCCTTCGCTGCACTACTACAGCCGCCGGGTGGTGCTCTACGAGGGCAACCCCCCGGAGGGGCCGATCAACCTGGCCGATCGGTTGCGGCGGGAGCGCCGTGCTGGCCAGCTTCCCAGCTCTGCGGCACAGCAACCCTCCGTGCTGCTGGTGATCGATGCGGCCACCGCCGCCCTTCCCCACTGGCGGGGGGTGGGGGCCACGGAGCTGGCCCGCAGCGGCTTGTATCGCCTCTGGCGGGTGGACCGGCGGCGGTTGGAGGCCCGGGCGGTGGAGCTGGCCCGGGGGGGCCTCAATTCCACCTGGTGGCGCCCCCGGCCTGAGCGCTACTGAGGGGGCATCCCCGGGTTCCTTCCTGCTGGGTTCCGGCCCGGGAGATTGCCCACACACCGATGATGGTCACCCCGGCCCTTCCGCCGATGCGGCGCACCACCCGTTTCCGCCAGCTGCTGGTGGACCCCGAGATCCTGGTGATGCCCTGCTGCCACGACGGCCTCTCGGCCAGGGTGCTGGAGCAGGCCGGTTTCGCGGCGATCGCCGCGGCGGGCTTCGGTCTCTCCGGCAGCCTGCTGGGCATGCCCGACATCGGCCTGCTGGAGGGCCAGGAGTTGATCGCGCAATACGCCCGCATCTGTGCCGCCGTGGCGGTTCCGGTGTTCGTGGATCTCGATACGGGCTTCGGCGATCTGAACAACGTGCTGCGGGCCGTGCAGGCGGCGGAGCGCGCCGGCGCTGCGGCGCTGTTTCTGGAGGATCAGACCTTCCCGAAGCGCTGCGGCCACATGGCCGGCAAGCAGGTGGTACCCGTGGAGGCGTACCTCCCCAAGCTGCGGGCCGCCCTGGCCGCCCGCAGCGATCCCGATCTGGTGATCACCGCCCGCACCGATGCCGCCAGCGTGCATGGCCTGGAGGAGGCGCTGCGCCGCGCCCGCCTCTACGCCGAGGCCGGCGCCGACCTGGTGTTCGTGGAGGCGCTCTTCACGGTGGAGGAGATGCGTGCCGCCAATGCCGTGCTGGCCGCCTGCGGCACCGCCAGCATGGCCAACCTGATCGAGGGTGGTCGCACTCCCCTGCTCGATGCCGCGGCCCTACAGGAGCTTGGCTACGCCGTGGTGGCCCACCCTTGCGGTTTGGTGTTCAGCGCGGCCCGTGCTCTCCAGGACTGGGCCTCCCATCTGAAGGTCCACGGCAGCAGCGCCGGTTTCCAGGAGCGGATGCTGGATTTCGAGGCCTACAACGCCTTGGTGGGGCTCGACGCGATCCGGTCCCAGCAGGCGGAGCTGGAGGTGTGGTGAGGGCGGGGGCGCGGCGGCGCTCCGCTCAAGCCACCACATGGGCCCGGGTTAGGTCGGTGTAGAGCTGTTCGAGGGCATCGATGTTGCGGGTGAGGGTGTAGCGCTCGATCACCCGGGTCCGGGCGCGACGCCCCAGCTCGGCGGTGAGCACCGGCTGGTCGCGCAGCACCGGCAGCAGGGTGCGCAGTTGGGTGGTGACCCCCTGGGTGCTGATCACGATCCCCGCTCCACCCTCCAGAACCTCGCCATCGGCACCGGCATCGGTGGCCACGCAGGCCGTTCCGGCCGCCATCGCCTCCAGCAGGGCCAGCGACAGACCTTCCACCAGCGAGGGCAGCAGGAACACCTCCGCCAGCTGCAGCAGGGCGATCCGACGCTCCAGACTGGCCTCGAAGCCCCACCACTCCACATCCGGCTCGCCGGGGTTCTGCAGGGAGGCCCGCAGGGGGCCATCGCCCACGATCAGCAGCACACAGCCCGCCGGCCTCACCAGGCGCCAGGCCTTGAGCAGCGCCTCCAGGTTCTTCTCGGTGGTGATACGGCCCATGTAAAGAAACACCCTGCGGCCGGCGTAGCGGCGGCGCAAGTCGCTGAGAACCGGGCCCGGAGTTCCTGGGGCCGGCGACCAAAGGTCGATGTCGACCCCGTTGGGGATCACCGCCAGCCGCTCCCTTCTCACCCCCAACCGCTCGAGCAACTCAGCCTGAAGCTCGGAGAACACGATCACCCGGTCGTAGCGGGCCAGGGAGGGGGCGTAGAGCTGGTAGGTGAGCTGCTGGGTGCCGGCGCTCAGGTTGCGCAGGCTGGCGTCGAAGGCGGGATGGAAGGTGGCCACCAGTGGCAATCCCAGCTGCTGGCAGAGGTCAGGGAGCCGGAAGTCGAGGGGGGAGAGAGTGAGGCTGGCGTGGACCAGGTCGGGCCGGATCCGCTCCAGGGATTCCCGCAGCTCCCGCTGGGCCCCAGGGGAGGGGATGGTGTACACCTGCGACTTCACCAAGTAGGGCAGGGTGACCTCCGGCTCCAGCTCGCCCCCTCCGGCCCGGACAGCCACCGCCTGGGGGGAGCCCCCATCCGCCCGGCCCATGGGAGCCCCCAGCGGAGCGGCCGGGGTGTCGAAGTGGATGAAGTGCACCGCATGGCCTCGGCGGCGCAGCGATTCGGTGGTGCTCAGGCCATAGGTCACGTTGCCGCAGAAGGGTGACTTCTTGCCCAACCAGGCAATCTGAGCCACCGATCTACTCGCAATCCATGGGGAAAGCTAGCAGCGTCGCCAGGGTTGCTCGAGCAGGGCGGTGAGCAGGGTGATCGCCGCCAGGCCCCAGAGCACCGGCAGCAGGCCATAACGGCTCACCACCGCCCCGGCCAGCACCAGCGGCAGGCTGAGGGCGATATTGATCAGGTTGTTCTGCAGGCCGAACACCTTGCCCCGTTGGTCCTCGGGGGTGTCCTCCTGGATGGTGGTCTGGGCCGGGATCGCCAGCACCGCTGCCCCCACCCCCAGCAGGGCGCAGAGCGCAAGGGTGGGCACCAGGTGGCCTCGGGCTTGTCCCAGCAGCACCAGGCAGCAGGCCACCACCCCGAGGCCGCTGCTGCCGAGCAAGCGGCGATTGAACCGTTCCCCCATCTGGGCCACCGCCAGGGCGCCCAGCGCCAGGCCGACGCCGCTGGCAGCCAGGAGGATCCCGAAGCCTGTGGGGCCGAGGCTCTCGATCGTGGCAGCCAGGCTGATCGCCAGCACGTAGAGGGCGGCCAGGAGGCTATACAGCAGAACCAGCTGGATCATGGCGGCGCGCACGCTGCGCCGTTCGCGCAGCACTTGCACGCCCTCGCCGATCTCCTCCCACACGGAAATGGCGCGGGGAATCCGGGCTGGCTCCTCGAGGGCGATGCCGGCGATGGCCACGGCCGCCAGCCCGTAACAGAGCGGCAGCAGCACGAATTCACCACCCGGAATTCCGATCTGGGCCAGACCCTTCTGCAGCAGCCGCAGCACCGGATCCCCCACCGCGAATCCCACGATCGTGGCAGCCATGCTGGTGGCCTGATACACCGAGTTGGCCGCCAGCAGCTGGCCCGAGGGCACCAGTAGGGGCAGCATGGCCTGCTCGGCGGGGGCGAAGAACTGGGTGAGCACCGATTCGAGGAAGGTCATGCCCACCAGGGCCCAGTAGCCCCAGCTCAGCCCCAGCCACACCGGCCCCGGCAGCAGGCAGAGGGGCGCCAACAGCAGCAGGCCGCTCCGCAGGGCATTGGAGGCCACCATCACCTTGCGCTTCGGCCAGCGGTCGGCCCAGACCCCCGCCACCGTGCCCAGGAGGATCGCTGGAATCGTGTTGGCCACGTAGATGCCCGTGGCCATCAGCGTGATCACCTGGGCCCGGGTCTCCAGATCGATGCGGATTGCCGCTGCCGCATCCACTAAGGCGGGATTGGCGGGGTTGTCCGTCACCCAGTACTGGGCGATCAGGAACACCATCAACACGATGTAGAACTTGTCCGCCAGCTGGGAGAAGATCTGCCCCAGCCAGAGCCGTCGAAACTGCACGCTGGCAAGCAGGGCAGCGATGCCGCCCTCCCCGCCCGTTGCAGCCGCCGGGGCATCCGGTCCGGGTTCGGATGCAGCGGTTGCCGGGCCGCGGTCGTCACCTGTCTGGCTCATGGCGGTTGGCGGTTCAACGGGCGGGCTCCCCGGGTTCGAAGCCGGCACGCAGCAGTCTGAAGGCCCGGGGGCGTCGGCCCAGGTGTTCGCCCCACCACGCCTCGATCAGTTCGAGCAGGTGCAGCCACACCCGCTCCGGCCCCAGCAGATCCCCGTCCCGGCGGCGGGGCGTGCCGGCCCGCGGCAGCCGCTGCAGCAGGGCCAGCTCCGAGGCATTGAGCACAAGCCGCGCTCCCGGAATGGCGCCGATGACCAGCCCCTCCTGGGGGAGCAGGCTGCAGCGCCAGTCCCAGTTCCCCACGGGGGGCTGCAGCGCCTCACCGCTGCGGGCGCAGCTCTGGAGCGGCAGGGCCAGACCCCCAAGGGCCAGCAGATGCACACTCCCCTGCACCGCAATTGCCAGGGCCTCGGCACGGTCCTGCCGCTCCCGCACCACCATTTCCAGCCGTACCAGCTGCAGCAGCAGGTCGGCGAGCAGGCCCGGCACGGGATCCTCACCCGGCACCAGGGCCAGGCCCAGCTCAAGCAACCCCTGGGCCGCTGCGAGCGTCTCAAGGCGCTCCCCGAGGGCTCCATGGCTGTGGAGCACCTGCAGTTGCCGCACCCGTTTCAGTTCGCCCCGGCCCCCGACCTGGAGCCGCAGCAGGGTGAGGGGCACCGCCGCCGCCAGGCTGCTGCGGGGGCGCCTTGCTCCCGGCACCGCCAGCCGCACCATGCCCTCGGCCTCGCTGAGCAGGGTGAGCAGCCGGTCGTTCTCGCCGAGCGGGCGGCAGCTCATCACCAATCCCTCCAGCACCTGCTCCGGCAAGGTGCCTCCTCAGCCGCTGGGCCCGGCGGCAGGAGCGCCCCGCCGCAGCGCCTGCATCAGGGCCACCCCCCGGCTGGTGCCCAGCCGCACGGCGCCGGCCTCCACCAGGTCCAGGGCCTGCTCCAGGGAGGCGATGCCACCCGAGGCCTTGATGCCGGCCCGGCCCCGGGCCAGCGCCGCCAGCTGGCGCACCTGCGGCGCCGACACCGCAGGTCCAAAGCCGCTGCCGCTTTTCAGGAAGCGGGCACCGGCATCGAGGCTCACCTCCACCAGCAGGGCGAGGGCTTCCGGCTCCAGCCGGCCCATCTCCAGGATCACCTTCACCGGCAGGCCCAGCTCCATGATTGGGGCCAGGTCCGCCAGCAAGGTGGTGCTGTCGCCATCGGCCAGGGCGCCGAAATCGGGCACCACATCGAGTTCATCGGCGCCGGCGGCCGCTGCTGCCTCCGCTTCGGCGCGCTTGATCGCGGCCGGCACCGCTCCGAAGGGAAAGCCCACCACGCTCACCAGCCGCACCGCATCGCCCGCCGGCAGGCGCTCGCGGGCTGTGGCCACCCAGCGGGAGGCCACGCATACCCCGGCGAACCCGAAGTGGCGGGCCTCATCGCAGCAGGCCAGCACCGCATCTCTGCCCCGGTGAGGATCGAGCAGGGCGTGGTCGATCAGGGGGGCGAGATCCGGGAGATCCCGGCTCACAGATCCTTCGGCTGAATCACGCCGAAGCCCCCGTGGTTACGGCGATACACCACCTGCACCTGGCCGCTGCCGGCTTCGCGGAACACGAAGAAGTCGTGGTCGATCAGCTCCAGTTGGTGCACGGCCTCCTCCAGTTCCATCGGCGGC
>Ga0209299_1000534_pt1 | contig 21486 bp, 22 predicted proteins | sample S_140806_MF_Meta_FD_187326 | JGI IMG/M metagenome (GOLD analysis project Ga0209299, IMG submission 187326) | Freshwater microbial communities from Lake Simoncouche, Canada to study carbon cycling - S_140806_MF_MetaG (SPAdes) (version 2) | ecosystem: Environmental > Aquatic > Freshwater > Lake ...
CGCGTCGAAAACCCCGATTTCGTCTGCCTCGATGTCATGATGCCTGGCCTCAACGGCTACGAGGTCTGCAAACAGATCCGCAAGCAGGACGAGAAGGTGCCCATCCTCTTCCTCACCGCCAAAGCCGAGGAAATCGATACCGTGCTCGGCCTCGAACTCGGTGCCGATGACTACATGACGAAGCCCTTTGGCGTGAAGGAGATCATCGCCCGCATTCGAGCCATCCTGCGCCGCGCCGCCACCCGTGTGAGCACCAGCGTGACCACGAAAGGGGATGAGGTCTTCACCATGGATGATCTCCGCATCGTGCCGGATGAACTCCGTGCCTACCGCGGCGAGTTGGAGATCCAGCTCTCCCCGCGTGACGTGAAAGTCCTGCGCCTGCTTTTTGATCGCCGTGGCAAGGTGGTGGACCGCAACACCCTCGCCGACGAGGTTTGGGGCGTCGATTATTTCCCCGAAAGCCGTGCCCTCGATCAGCACATCTCGCAGCTGCGCAAACGAGTCGAAAAAGACCCTTCGCAGCCTCGCGTCATCCGCACCGTGCATGGGGCGGGCTATCGCTATGAATAATTTTTGAGCCATGTCCTACCCCGGCCCGCCACCCCCTTCTGCCCTGTGGCGGCTGGTGAGGCCGCTGATGCGGGCGGCGGAGGAGCTGGTCTTTCCGCCGGTGTGCGTGGCCTGCACGGAGCCATTGGAGCGGTTGGCGGAACGGCATGAGGAGGTGAATTGGCTCTGCCAAGCCTGTCTGGAAGCCATCGAGCCGCAAGTGCCGCCGTATTGCTCAAAGTGCGGAGAAATGTATGATGGGGCCTTCACGAATGCCTTCCGCTGCTCGAACTGCGAAGGCCAAAAACTGGAGTTCGACTTCGCCGTGGCCGCATGCACGGCCCGTGGGCCGGTGCGGGAGCTGATCCACCGCTTCAAATATGGCCGCAGGCTGCATTTGCGGGCTTCCCTCGCCGTCCTCCTGCGCCGGGTGCTCGACGAGGAGCGGCTGCGGGCCGAAAAACTCAACGAATGGCTTCTCGTGCCCGTGCCGCTGCATCCCGAGCGGGAATCCGACCGCGAATTCAATCAGAGCTGGGAGCTCTGTGTGCGGCTGGGGCAGTTCACCGGCATCCCGGCCGCCCAGGCGCTGGAGCGCATCCTGCCCACCGTGAAGCAGGCCAACCTCAACCGTCGCCAGCGGCAGGAAAATCTCCGTGGAGCCTTCCGCCTGCGCCCGCCGCGTTGGTGGCAGTGGTATCTACCCCGGCCGCCGGACCTTCATGGGCGGAAAATCCTCCTCGTGGACGATGTTTTGACCACCGGCAGCACCACCAGCGAATGCGCCCGCGTGCTCAAGAAAGACGGTGGGGCCGAAAAAGTGGTGGTCATCACCGTGGCACGCGGCTAGCATCGCCGTCCGCGTCCGGCTCAGGCTGGTCCGGTCCTGTGTGCTGGCAGGGCGGTTTACCCCGCTTTGTTGATCCCGCGAGTGCCATTTCGGGGAGAGCCGCTCAGGTCTGGTCTGCCACCGTCGGAAGCCACTGAACGCCACACACAACACCATGGGATTTTTCAAAAAACGCAGCGTCGATGAACTCGGCGAGAAGAAGAAGGACATGCCTGAGGGCCTTTGGACCAAATGCCCCTCATGCAACGAGAGCCTCTTCGAGGACGCCCTCACCAAGAACCTCCGTGTCTGTAACCACTGCGGCTACCATTTCACCATCAGCAGCGGCGAACGCTTGGCAAGCCTCGTGGACGAAGGCAGCTTTCAGGAGATGGATGCCAAGCTCGACAGCGTGAACGCCCTCGGCTTCAAAGGCTACCTCGACAAGGTGAAGGCTTATCAGCAGAAAACCGGCCTCGGCGAAGCCGTCGTGACCGGACGGGCCCAGATCGAGACGATCCCCGTCCTGCTCGCGGTCATGGATTTCCGCTTCCTCGGAGCCTCCATGGGCAGCGTGGTGGGTGAAAAAATCACCCGCGCCATCGAAGTGGCCACCGCCGAGCGAAAGCCCGTCATCGTCTTTTCCGCCTCCGGCGGCGCCCGTATGCATGAGGGTATCCTCAGCCTCATGCAGATGGCCAAAACGAGCGGTGCGCTCGCCCGCCATGCCGAGGCACGCCTGCCTTACATCTCCGTCCTCACCCATCCGACCACCGGCGGCGTCACCGCCAGCTTCGCCACCCTCGGCGACCTCATCATCGCCGAGCCGAAATGCATGATCGGCTTTGCTGGTCCCCGTGTGGTGAAGGAAACGACTCACGCCGATCTCCCTCCCGGCTTCCAGACCGCCGAATTCATGCTCCAGCACGGCCTCGTCGATATGATCGTCGATCGCAAAGACATGCGTGCCACGCTGGCGAAGGTGCTGCGTTACACGGTGAAGTAGGCCCCCAAGCCCTTCGCTTGCGCTTTCCACTGCATCGGCGAGACTCCGCGCCCTTTTTTGGGCTGTACCATGCCGTTTGAACTTCTCGCCACCGATTCCTCGTCCCACGCCCGCCGTGGTCGGTTGACGACGCCCCATGGCGTGGTGGAGACGCCGGTTTTCATGCCGGTAGGCACGCAGGGCACCGTGAAGGCCGTGCATCCGCAGGAACTGAAGGCGCTGAATTCACAGATCATCCTCGGCAACACCTACCACCTCTTTGTGCGGCCCGGCATGGAGATCATGAAGGAGGCCGGCGGCCTGCATGCTTTCTCGAATTGGGACCGGCCCATCCTGACGGACAGCGGCGGCTTCCAGGTCTTCTCGCTCGCGAAACTGCGCAAAATCAAAGAGGAGGGCGTTCACTTCCAAAACCACCTCGACGGCACGCCGATGTTCATCGGGCCGGAAACCTCGATGGAGATCCAGGCGACGCTCGGATCGGACATCGCGATGCTTTTCGACGAATGCACGCCCTACCCCTGCGAGGTCAAAGAAGCCTCCAAAAGCCTCGATTTGACGCTGAGGTGGGCGAAACGCTGCCGCGAGTGGATTGATCAAAACCGGCCGCAGACCGGCGGTGGGCCGCAGCAGCACTTCGGCATCGTGCAGGGCAGTGTTTACGAGGATCTGCGCAAAAAATCCGCCCGCGAACTCGTCGCGATGGGTTTTGATGGTTACGCCATCGGCGGCCTGAGCGTGGGCGAGCCAGAGGAGGACATGATGCGCATCGCCGAGTGGGTGACGCCGCTGCTTCCCGCCAATCAAGCCCGCTACGCCATGGGCCTCGGCACGCCGCCGCAGGTCATCGAGCTCATCGCCCGCGGCATCGACATGTTTGACTGCGTTTTGCCCACGCGGCTGGCCCGCAACGGTACCGCCTTCACCCACGACGGCATGATGAACCTGCGAAATGCCTGCTACGCCCGCGATTTCCGACCCATCGCCGAGGACACGCACCCGCTCTGCCAGGGCTTCTCACGCGCCTACATCCGGCATCTCGTGATGGCTCAGGAGATCATGGGTTTGCGGTTGATTTCTCTTCATAACCTGCATTTCTACGCGTCCCTCACGTCCAGGGCACGTCAAGCGATCGAACAGGGTTGTTTCGCCGAGTTCCGGGCGGAGGTGGTCGCCCGCTACAAACACACACCCTCCTCCGATTCCGACTCATGATTTCCTCGCTCTCTCATGCCCTCGTGCTGGCCCAGGCCGCAGGCGCTCCGCCCGCCGGTCTCGGCAATCCGCTGTGGATGTTCGTCATCATGATCGTGATGATGTACTTCATCGCCATCCGTCCGCAGCAGAAGCGCGCGAAGGAGCACCAAGCCCTCATCGCCAGCGCCAAAGTAGGTGACCACGTCATCATGGAAGGCGGCGAGCACGGCATCATCACCAGCCTCAAGGAGCGTACCGCGATGGTCAAAGTGGCCGACAACGTGAAGATCGAGTACGAGCGCACCAAGATCGCCGTTGTGACGAAAAAGTCCGATGTCGTCGAAGCCGAGGCAGCCTAACCCTGGCCTCTCCAGTTCCCTTTTTAGCTTTCCCCAACCATGAACGCCTACGCTACCTTCCTTATCGGAGCCACCCTGATGCTGATGCTGCTGATCTATGTCGGCACCGCCGTCCACAAGACCAAGCGCCTCGTCGGCACGCTGCTCATCGCCCTCACGGCGGCCTCCTCCCTGCTCACCATCAAGAGCGTCGGCATCCCGCTGGGAATCGACCTTCAAGGCGGCAGCGAGTTCATCGTCGAGCTCCAGCCTGGCAAATCCGATGACGGCACCGCCAAGCCGGTGACCTCCGTTTCCGTCCAGCAGGCCATCGGAATCCTCGAAAAGCGCCTCAACGAAGGCGGCAACAAGGATCTCACCATGCAACCGCAGGGTGAAACCCGCATCGTCATCCAGATGCCCGGCGTGAAGCCCGAGGAAATCGACGGCATCCGCAAAAAGATCCAGCAGGTGGCTCATCTTGAGTTCCGCATGACACACTCTGATTCCGGCTACCAGCAGAAGGAAGACGAGCTGAAGGCCAACAAGGCCAGCGGTGTGCGGGATCCTTCCTTCGAGCTTCTTCCCCAGAAGCCCCGCAAGGACAAGATGGGCAAGGAAATCCCCCAGCCAGACCTTGTGGTGAAGCGCCGCGCCGAGTTTGAAGGCAAACACGTCGATCGTGCCGGAGCCACCTTCGATGCCGAAGGCTGGACCGTGCTGCTCAAGATGAACAGCGAAGGCACGAAGCTCTTCGACGCCACGGCCGAGGTTAATCAAGGCCGCCGCATGGCCATCATCGTGGACGGCGTGGTGATTTCCGCTCCGGTGCTTCGCGAGAAGAAATACAACGGCAATGCCAGCATCACCGGCGACTTCGACCAGGAGGAAGCCTTCACGCTTTCCACCTTGCTGAACAACCCGCTCGAAAACCCGATGCGCATCCAGTCCGAGAGCACCGTGTCCTCCGCTTACGGCCAGTCGTCCATCGACCAAGGCAAGTGGGTCGGCATCGCCGCTCTCGCGCTCACCACGCTGTTCATGGTCTTCATCTACCGCCTCGCCGGTCTCGTCGCCATCATCGGCCTCGTGGTGAACATGTGCATCCTCTTCGGCGCGCTGGCGCTGTTCCAGTTCACCCTCACCATGCCCGGTATCGCCGGTCTCGTACTCACCATCGGCATGGCCGTGGATGCGAACGTGCTCATCTACGAACGCCTGCGAGAAGAAATGGAAGCCGGCAAGACACTGGCTGGCGCTCTTGAGGCCGCTTACGAGAAGGCTTTCTCTGCCATTGCCGACTCGAACATCACCACCCTCATCTCCGCCGTCATCCTCTTCGCCATCTCCGGCGGCCTCGTGAAGGGTTTCGCCGTCACGCTGATGATTGGTCTACTCTCCTCGATGGTCGGTGCCCTCATCGTCACCCGCGTGATCTTTATGTGGGTGGTGGACAAGAACATCCTCCACACGATCCACACCACCCGCATCATCCCAGACAAGGTCTTCGATATCCTCGGTAAGGCTCCCACCTTCATCATCGCCTCGCTCGTCGTCACCGCCATTTCCTTCGCCACCCTCGGGGTGAAAGGCAAAGCCGGCCTCGGCATCGACTTCCGCGGTGGTGGCCGTGTGGACGTCGTCCTCGCTCCCGGCAAGGCCATCGCCGACACCGAATTCGACGCTCTCATCAAGCCTCTCAGGCAGCCCGTCACCCAAGAAAGCCCGCAGGGCGCTGAAATCGGCACCTACTACCTCCAGCGCAAGGCTGATCCCGCCACCGGAGCCACGAACATCTCCATTCGCTGCGAAGAGCTCAGCGGCGCGGTCATTGAGAACGCCGTCAAAGGCAAGTGGAAGGATGGCACCATCACGGGTACCAGCATCGCCACCGTCGGAGCGGTCATCGGGGATGAAGCCATGGTTTCCTCCCTCTGGGCCATGGCGCTCGCCCTCGTGGCCATCTTCGTTTACCTCATGTTCCGCTTCGAGTTCGCCTTCGCCCTCGGTGCCAGCGTCGCCCTCTTCCATGACGTGCTCATGGTGCCCGGCCTCTGCGTGCTTTTCGGCCAGGAGCTGAGCATCATCCACGTCGGTGCCTTGCTCACCATCGCCGGTTACTCGATCAACGACACCATCGTGGTGTTTGACCGTATCCGTGAGGAAATCCATCGCGGCATCGGCGGCTCCCTGCGTGACACGATGAACGAGGCCATCTGCAAGACGCTCTCCCGCACGCTCCTCACCGGCCCCACCGCCCTCGCCCCGATGATCGTGCTGCTCTTCCTTGGCAATCCGGCCATGCTCGAGTTTGCCATGCCGATCACCATCGGCGTGCTGCTCGGCACCTACTCCTCCATCTTCATCGCCTCCCCGCTGGTGCTCTGGTATGCGAAGAAGACCGGCACCAGCCTCAAGCGCCAGGTGCTCGATGCTCAGATCGAGGCGATGCGGGCCGAGCAGGCCATCGCCGCCGCTCAGGCCGCCGGTGCCAAGGTGTAACAGCCATTCGAGAGTTCCTATCCCTCATCCGGCGGACCGCTCAGGTCCGCCGGATTTTTGTGTCGAAGGTTTTCTGATTGCTGCCTGCGAGTCTTTTCTGTAAAAGCGCCGCGCCATGAATTACCACGTCGCCAAAAATGGAGCCCAGCTCGGGCAGATGTCCGAAGAAGAAATCACCGGCCGCCTCGCCACAGGTGAGCTTTCCGCTGGCGATCTCTGCTGGACCGATGGCATGGCCGAGTGGCAGCCGCTCGGATCGAAATTCCGCTCCCCTGTCTTCGCTCCGCCGCCTTCCGCCGCCGCCAGCATCAATCCCTACGCGGCACCGTCTTCGAATGTGCTGAGGGCTTCGATAGCCGTGGGGGACCTGGAATTGGCTGGAAGATGGTATCGGTGGCTATCCGCTTTCCTCGAGAATCTCATCTTTGGTCTTTGTGCGGTGCCTCTGGTTCTGAGCGGCATTTTTGACGAGTCCTCAGATGCATCCGAGATGAATATTTACTTGGCCGCTCTCAGCGGGTTGCTCTTCCTCGCGCTGGGACTTTTTCAGCTTGTGATGCTGGCAACCCGTGGTCAATCCATCGGGAAGCGTTTGCTGGGCATGCGCATTGTTACCTATCCTGAAGGTCAAAGTCCGGGGGGAGTAAAAACCATTCTGCTGCGTGGTGTGGTGCCGGCCGTCATCGGTATGATTCCCGTCCTCGGCCCCTTATTCTCTCTCGTAAACGTTTGCTTCATCTTCCGTGAGGACCGCCGCTGCATCCACGATCTCATTGCCGGCACGCAGGTCGTTAATGGCCAGCCGCCGCAGTAAATCGCATCACTTCAAAGCCGCCTTCGCCATTACCGGATCATCCGTGGTGATGCCATCGAGGCCGAGTTTGGCATAGCGGGCGATATCCGCAGGCTTGTTGATCGTGTAAACGACGGCGGTGAGGCCTGCGGCATGGATTTGGGCCACCATGGCCTCGCTCCAAGCCCAATCGGCACCGAGATCGAGGCCGTCGAGTCCATCGGCTTTGGCTTTGGCAATGACCTCGGTGAGATCGATAGGTTGCTTGGTCTTCTTGTCCTTGCTGCCGGAGAGCTGGAGCACGGGAATCCATGGCAGCGCCTTCTTCGCAGCGATGCAGGAATCCCGCTGAAAGCTGATGATGACGAGCTGCTTAGCTCGCGGCTGGAGCGGCTCCAGCACCTTCACCAGGGCCGGGACAATCTCCGCGCCGGTTTTGATCTCGATGACGAAGCGTCCACGTTCCGCTGGCATCGTCGCGAGAGCCTCTGCGAGCGTCGGAAGACCTGAAAGCTCCGCGAGCTTCGACGCGGCGATGACCTTGTTCTCGCCGGGGAAGGTGCGTTTCGTGTCTTTGTCGTGAATGACGACCACTTCACCATCCGCCGTGAGATGAATGTCGAGTTCGCAGGCATCCGCGCCGCTCTTCCAAGCCAGTTCGAAGGCCTCAATCGTGTTTTCCGGTGCCTTCGCCGAAAAGCCGCGATGAGCGATGATTTCGACCGCAGCGGCGTTCATGGCGAGAAGGAGAAAAAGCAGAGGTTTCATGTCAGAAAGGGAGATAGCCGCAAAAGAGCGCAGAGATCGCAAAACTCTGATTCTGTTCTTTTGCGCTCTTTACGTTCTTTTACGGCCATTCCCATCACACCAGTTCCGGCCGCGTGAAGGCCGCGACGACGGGATACCCTTTGCTTTCGATATTCTCGCGGCCGCCTTCCTGGCGATCGACGAGGATGAGGGCGAAAGCGACCTTTCCGCCTTCTTCCTCGATGGCCTGGATGGCCTTCAAGGTGGAGTCACCGGTGGTGATGACATCATCGACGACGACGATGGGCTGATCGGGCGTGAAATTGCCTTCGATGCGCTTGCCGCGGCCGTGGCCTTTGGCCTCCTTGCGCACGACAAAGGCCTGCACGGGCTTCGCATCGCCCGCCATGCTGGAGCTCATCGCCACAGCGAGCGTGATCGGGTCCGCGCCCATCGTGAGACCACCGAGCGAGCCGATGCTGAGGCCGCGCTTCGCTTCTTCCCGGCGCAGCAGATCATGCAGCACGCGGCCGACGAGCACCGCGCCGCGTGAATCGAGCGTGGTGACGCGGCAATCGACATACAAATCACTCTCCTTGCCGGAGGCGAGGGTGAATTTGCCGGTTTTGACGGACTTGGCTTTGAGGATCGTGCGGAGTTCTTCGCGGTCAGCTTGCAGGGACATCGTCGGTGGGGGTGGGTTCGGGGTTGGAGGAGGGTTCAGTTTGATGGGACGGATCGGTCCAATCGGACGTTTCAGCAGGAACAACGCCATCGACGGTCAGCGTGACGCCGACAGCCTTTGCCGCATCGGCCGCAGGGCCGCCGAAGGCCAGGATCGTAGCCACTTCCTCCTGCATCTGCACGAGTTCATCGAGCTTCAGCTCGGGATCACGCACGATAAAGATCTCGCCGGTCTTCTTATTTTCGTAAAAGAGCATCTTGTTCCCATCGATCTCCTTTTCGGCGGTCTGGGTGAGCTGGCGTTTCCGCTCCAGCATGAGGGCGAGGATGTAGCGGGCGTCCTCGGTCTTGGGATCACCCTCCTCGATGAAGCGCTGCAGCAGCTCCTGGGCACTCGCTTTGGAAGCGATCTCCGGCTTCGCATCCGGCTCCACCTTTTGGTAAAGCGTGCGCCAGGCGGCGATGGGCTTGCGAACTTCCTTCTCAGCGGGCCAGGCCTCGGCGCAGATGTCGCGGCGAGCATACTCGTTGAGGGCCGGATCGAAGTAGATGGCGGTGTGGAAGACCTCGCCGTCCTCGAAGAGTCGCTCGGTGACGGCGCAGGCATGGGCTCGGCTGCGGATATGCCAGTTCTGTTGCATCGGAGGGCTTGGTTATGAAGTCGACACAGGGGGTTTCAAGTCGAAGTTGCCCCCGTCGCGATTGCGAGGGCGGGCGATGGGCGCGGTTTTGCGCTTCTTGGGCAGCAGGCGGAGCTTGGGCAGGTCCCGGTTGTTGGAGCGGAAATAGAAAAGGATTAGGCCCAGGCTACCAAAGAGCAAGTGAGGCATCCAAACGGTGAACCAGCCGGGCAGATGGCCGCCTTTGCCGAGATTGAGGAAGAGGTTGTTCACGAACATGAACACGAAGAACACAAAGATGCTGCCCGCGATGCCGCCGACCGCGCCTCGTCGCGAATAGGCCACGCCGAGCGGCACGGCAAAGAGCACCACGGCCAGCGCCTGCCACGGTAGGGCAAAGCGATGCCACAGATGCGTGCGGAAAGGTGCCAGCTTATCGTCCGCAGCCTCCGGATGCGCTTTGAGGTAGGATAAAATCTCCGGCACGCCCATGAAATCCGCCTTCAGCGCATAGCTGACGAGGCTCCACGGTGTCTCCTCGATCTGCGGCGCTTCGAGGACGAACTGCCCCTGGTTGTCTGGCGAGAAGGGCGGCGTGCCGACGGGATTGCCCTCTTGGTAGAGCACCTCGTTGCCATCAAAGAAGCGCCAGCCACCGCGCGGCGTCCAGGTGGCCGAGCCAGCCAGAATGGTGCGCGAGGGGCTGCCATTCGCGGCTTCCTCACGCATCTGCACGCCGCGCATGCGCTGATTCCCGCCACGCAGGGAGACGGGGAAGGTGCCCACATACCAGGTGCGGCGGCTCTGAGGATTCCGAAACATGATCGAGTCCGCCATAATGGAATCCGGCGAGTTCTCCGTGAGAGCACGGACGATGGCCTTGCGATTTTTTTCCGCTCGCGGCGCCCAGTAGTAATTCGCCACCATGCTCAAAAACGCCGTGTAGATCGTGGCGAGAAAGATGGGCCGCAGCACACGGGCGAGGCTTTGACCCGTGCCGAGCAGGGAGATGAGCTCGTTCGCCCGGCTCATCTTCGTGAGCGAGTAGAGCGTGGCCAGAAGCAGCGCCACCGGGATGATCGTCACATAGATGTAGGGCAGCAGTCCGGCGTAAAAGCCGAGCACGTCTGCGAGCTTCGAATGCGCCTCCTGGAAGTCTTTAAGGTTGTCCAGCAGGTCCGCGATGATCCACAGCGAGGTGAAGGAGACGAAGCAAAACACCAGCGGCTGGAGGAAGGAACGCAGCGTGTATCTCTCCAAGATCCCGCACTTCAAATAATAGCGCAGCGCCAGCGGCATCGAGAGCACCGCGATGGCCAGCAGCACCTGCTTGAAGTAAAACGCGGCCGGCACTGGCGGCTCACCCATCTCCGTCATCTGCGCATGCGCGATGTAATCGACCAGCTCGCTGGCGATGGCCCATCCGGCGATGGAAAAGGCCGCCACGGTGATGGGGAATTGCAGGCGCTTCGGTTGGTTCCACCGACGCCAGACCACCAGCAGCAGCACGGCGGAGCCGATGGAAATCCATAAATTGAAATAGGGCAGGATGCGGGCCAGGCGCTCGATGCCATAAGGCACCGGCTGGCCGGAGCGGGCAGCCATTTCGATGGCCTCGTCCACATCCTCATCGGGATGCGTGCGATGCCAGTCCTGCGAGATCGCCACCATCAGCAGGCCCAGAGCGAGCACGAAGGACCCTCTTCCCAGATAAGGAAGGTGAATCACCCGCTGCCACGCGGCTCGTGCGCTTTGAAGCCATTTCATGCCGTGAAACCGCCACTTCGGCCATGCGCCGGGATGCGTCAAGGCTCGTGGCCCCGGTTGACGGCCCCCACCGCCCGAGCCAGAGGCTCCGGCATGCCCGCCCACCCGCTCATCCAGGCCGCCGAAACCCTCCGCGAGGCCCTGCGCCCGCTGAAATTCGCCCCGCCGGTCGATTATGTGTATCAACCGCTCGATTACGCCTGGGCCCCGCACACCGCCTACCTCTCTCGCTTTGGCAGCGGCCGCAAAAAAGTCGTCTTTGTCGGCATGAATCCCGGCCCCTTTGGCATGACGCAGACCGGCGTGCCCTTTGGCGAGATCGCCGCCGTGCGTGACTGGATGAAAATCCACGAACCCGTGGGCAAACCGCCTCGTGAGCATCTCAAACGCCCCGTGCTCGGCTTTGACTGCCCGCAGTCCGAAGTCAGCGGCAGACGGCTCTGGGGCCATTTCGCGGCTAAATTCGGCCCGCCCGAGCATTTCTTCCGCGAGCACTTCGTCGCCAATTACTGCCCGCTCGTCTTCATCGAGGCTGGCGGCAAAAACTTCACGCCTGATAAACTCCCCGCCGCCGAGGCCGCCGCGCTCAACGAACCCTGTGATGCTCATTTGCAGGCCGTCATCACCGCCTTGCAGCCCGAGTGGGTTATTGGCGTCGGTGCGTATGCCGAGGCCTGCGCCGTGCGTGCGGTCGAAAACCTGCGTGGTGGCTTCAAAACCGGCCGCATCCTGCATCCCAGCCCTGCTAGCCCCGCCGCGAATCGCGACTGGGCCGGTGCGGCCACGAAGCAGCTCGAAAAACTCGGCGTGTGGTAGCCGCGTGGTTGACCATCACCTGCTTCGCCCGCAGCTTGGGGTCTCCCGAGCTTCTCGTGAACCTGGATTGGGTGCGCCTTGCCGAGCTGGCGCGTGGCCTTGCTGTGGAAGCCGGTTGCGAGCTGGCAGGTTCACGCAATTTCCCTGATGGCAGCGTCATGTTTGCCATGATCGAGCAGCCGCGCAGCACCACGCCACAGCGGGCGCTCGTCAAACTGGCCCCGTGGAACGAATGGGGAGCCACGCCGGAGACCATCGAGGACTTCGCCCGAGAAGTCGCCACCGCGAGAAACTCGCGCGGCATCCTCTCTGGCACCGTCGCCGCCCGTTCGTTGAATGTGCGGGATGGCGGCCAGCTTCTCGGCCAGTTTCACATCCTCGAAGGCAAACTCGAGCCCCTCGTGAAAACAGCCGCACGCTGGCAGTGGCGCTGCGCCAACGCCGAAAACGCCCTCGGCTGCTCCCAGGTGGCTTTTGAGCCGCACGACGTGGCCTGAGCGCCACCGCTGCTCAGGGTCAAAAATGTGCTCGGAGAGCATGCTGGACCTCGCCGACCTTTTCTTGCCCCCATCTTGACCTCGCCTTGACCTCTTGACCCGCCTTTTTACCTCTGCCGCCCCCATGTCCGCCAAAATCATCTACACCCTCACCGACGAAGCCCCGCTCCTCGCCACTTATTCGCTGCTGCCCATCGTGAAGGCCTTCACCAAGGCGGCGGGCATTGAGGTCGAAACGCGCGACATCTCTCTCGCTGGCCGCATTTTGGCGCAGTTCGGGCAGCAGGACGACGATTTGAGCTACCTCGGCAAACTTTGCCTCGAACCGACCACCAACATCATCAAGCTCCCGAACGTCTCCGCGTCGCAGCCGCAGCTCAAAGCCGCCATCGCTGAGCTTCAGACCAAAGGCTACAAACTCCCCGAACTGCCCGAAAACCCGCAGACTGACGAGGAAAAGGAGATCAAAGCCAAATACGCCAAGGTCATGGGCAGCGCCGTGAATCCCGTGCTTCGCGAAGGCAACAGCGACCGCCGCGCTCCCAAAGCCGTCAAAGACTACGCCAAAGCCCACCCGCACTCGATGGGCAAGTGGTCCGCCGATTCGAAGACCACCGTCGGCACCATGGGCAAAGACGACTTCTTCTCCAACGAGAAATCCGTGTGCGTCGCCGATGCCACCGAGGTCAAAATCGAGTTCACCGGCAAGGATGGCAGCACCAAGACACTCCTCCCCAAACTCGCCCTTAAAGCTGGTGAGATCATGGACGCCACCAAGATCAGCAAGAAGGCCCTCGTTGCCTTCTTCGAGCAGCAGACCGCCAAGGCAAAGGCCGATGGCGTGCTCTTCTCGCTGCACATGAAGGCCACCATGATGAAGGTCAGCGATCCCATCATTTTCGGCCACGCCGTCAGCGTCTTCTTCAAAGACCTCATCGCCAAACACGCGGCCACGCTCGCCGAAATCGGTGTGAATTTTAACAACGGCTTCGGCGACCTCATCGCGAAGCTCGACAAGCTCCCCGCCGACAAAAAAGCCGAAATCGAGGCCGACATCCAGGCCGCGTATGCGAGCGGACCCGCTTTGGCCATGGTGAACAGCGACAAAGGCATCACCAACCTCCACGTGCCCAGCGACGTCATCGTCGATGCCTCCATGCCCGCCATGATCCGCGGCGGTGGCAAGATGTGGGACGCCGCCGGCAAGGAGCAGGACACGCTCGCCGTCATCCCGGACAGCAGCTACGCCGGCATCTACCAGGCCACGATCGACTTCTGCAAAAAGAACGGTGCCCTTGATCCGAAGACCATGGGCAGCGTGCCCAACGTCGGCCTCATGGCCCAGGCCGCCGAAGAATACGGCAGCCACAACAAGACCTTCGAAGCCCCCGCCGATGGCACCATCAAAGTCACCGACGCCACAGGCAATGTGCTCTTTGAACACGCCGTCGATCAGGGCGACATCTGGCGTGCCTGCCAGACCAAGGACGCCCCCGTGCAGGATTGGGTCAAACTCGCCGTCAACCGCGCCCGCGCCTCGCAGACCCCCGCCGTCTTCTGGCTCGACAAAGCCCGCGCCCACGACGCCCAGATCATCGCCAAGGTCGAAAAATACCTCAAAGACCACGACCTCACCGGGCTCGACATCCGCATCCTCCCGCCCGCCGAGGCCTGCACCTTCTCCTTGGAACGCATCGCCAAGGGCCTCGACACCATCAGCGTCACCGGCAACGTCCTCCGCGATTACAACACCGACCTCTTCCCCATCCTTGAAGTCGGCACGAGCGCAAAGATGCTCTCCATCGTCCCGCTCATGAACGGCGGCGGTCTCTTCGAAACCGGCGCTGGCGGCTCCGCGCCGAAGCACGTGCAGCAGTTCTGCGAAGAGAACTACCTCCGCTGGGACAGCCTCGGCGAATTCTTCGCCCTCGCCGCGTCCTTCGAGCACCTCGCCGACACCTTCAAGAATCCGAAAGCCAAAGTCCTCGCCGACACCCTCGACGCCGCCAACGGCAAATTCCTCGAATACGACCGCAGCCCAGGCCGCAAACTCGGCACCATCGACAACCGTGGCAGCCACTTCTACCTCTGCCTCTACTGGGCCCAGGAACTCGCCGCCCAAACCGCCGACACCGACCTCGCCGCGACCTTCAAGCCTATCGCTGAAGCCCTCACCGCCAACGAGAGCAAAATCGTCGCCGAACTCCTCGCCGTCCAAGGCCAAAAAGCCGACGTCGGCGGCTACTACAAACCCGACAACGCCAAAGCCGATGCGGCACTCCGCCCGAGCGCGACGCTGAATGGGATCTTGGCGGGTGTGTGAGCCAACTCTGAACTCTATACTGAAAAACTGGTGGTTCGCGGTTAGCTTCGCGAACCACCTTTTGTTTTGATCGTCACCCACGGTTTTGCAGCCATCATGAACGCCTTCATCAAAATCTTTATCCCCGTTGGACTGGTCATCGTCCTGGCATGGTTTGCTTGGTGGGCAGCCGTGGAAAAAATCACTCCGCAAAAGGTAGAGCAAGGCCAAATCGGAGATTTGTTCGGCGGCATCAACGCATTGTTCTCAGGGTTGGCATTAGCGGGCGTAGTGACAGCCGTTGTGCTTCAAAGTCGTGAATTACAGCTTCAACGTGAAGCGATGAACAAGCAAAATGAAGAACTCGAGCTCACTCGGAACGAGATCAAACTGCAACGCGAGCAGCTAGAGCTTCAACGTGAGGAGCTTCGCCTAAGTCGTGAAGAGTTTGAAAGAATGGCCAGCGCTAACGAAGAGGCTGCAAAAGCCTTGTCCAAGCAGATCAAAATGCAGGTCCTCGCATCAAGGATAAATGGGCTCAGCAGCCAACTTGAGTCTGCTAATTCCCGAAACCTCGCGCGTGCGACAGTCAAACACAACATCAGCCAAGAAGGAATGGATTTGATCATGGGTCGTGAAGAGAAACTCGCCAAAGCCATATGTGAATTGGATGAGCAGATGGGGATATGATGCTCTGAAAGAGAGACCCAACCAGCGAGCTCGGTCTTGGACGTCACTAGAAGCAGCTGTGATGAGTTCGAGATTGCCAGCCTCCGGGTGACCGGTTATTTCTTCCGCATGTCTTTCGAAGCTCTCACCCGCGAAGTCGCCGCATGGCCTGACGAACAAGTCAGGCGCTTCCAGGCTTTTCTGGTGACGCTGCGTCATCAGCGCGAGCAAGGCACGCTCGAAAAGCTGGGGGCCAAGCTCGACGACCCTGATCCCTCCCGTTGGGTGACCTTGGAAGAGGCTGAAGGACGCCTTGGCCTCGCGGATGCATGAATTACCGCCTGCTCATCGACTACGAGGCGCTTGATGTGCTCGCCAGCCTCAAAAAGCCAGTTCAGCGGCTCATTCATCAGCGTCTGCGTCAGATCCAAGACTTTCCCTCCCATTGGGCCGACTACGAGGAGCGGGAGTCCAGTGGTCGGCCACTGCATGTCAGCATTGTCGGCGATTATGCCATCACCTATTGGGAAGACTTCGCTGATCGGCAGGTGAAGGTCCTCGAGATCGCCCGTGCGGACCGGTAAAGGCGCACTCGTGAGGCACCAGGCAGCGCCCGGCATGAAAACGTCATGAACGGGTTTGCCCCGCTAGTCTCATTTGATACTATCACGGCATGCGACCGCCTTTTGAAGTCACCCCACGCTCAGCTCGGCTACTCTCGGAAATCGAGAGGCGCATCGGGCGTCATGAGGGCGCTTTGAGGGCTCCGGCGAGCCCGATGCTGCGACGCTCGCTGCGCGTGCGCACCATCCAGGCAAGCCTCCAGATCGAAGGCAACACCCTCACCGAAGAACAGGTGACCGCCGTGCTTGAGGGCAAACGTGTCGCCGCGCCCGAGCGCGACCTTCGCGAGGTGCGCAATGCCATTACCTGCTACGAAAAGCTGCTCCGATGGCATCCCGGCACCGCCAAGCACCTGCTCGCCGCGCACAAGATCATGATGGCCGGGCTCGTGAAGCAACCCGGAGCCTGGCGCAGCAAGGGTGTCGGCATCGCCAAAGGCAATCAAATCGCCCACATCGCCCCGCCCGCCGCGCGAGTGCCCGGTCTGATGGAATCGCTCCTCACCTGGGTGCGCACCGATGCCGAGGTGCCCGCGCCCATCCGCGCGGCCGTGTGCCATTACGAAATGGAGTTCATCCATCCCTTTGAAGACGGAAACGGACGCATGGGCCGCCTCTGGCACAGCCTCATCCTCCAGCGTCATCATCCCCTCTTTACCCAAGTGCCCGTCGAATCCGCCATCCGCGACCGCCAGGCCGATTACTACGCCGTCCTCGGACAGTGCGACAAAGCCGGACACTCCACCGCTTTCATCGAATTCGCCCTCGAACTCACCCTGGAGGCCCTGAAGCACGTCATCACGCCGCGTCAGCCGCGCATGAGCTCCACCTCACGACTCGAAGCCGCCCGTCATCACTTCGGCAAAACCACCTTCACCCGCAAAGACTACCTCCACCACTTCCCCGGCCTCTCCCCCGCCACCGCTAGCCGCGATCTCCAGGAAGCCGTCTCAAATCGCCAAGTCACCCGCGAAGGCGACAAAGCCACCGCGAAGTATCGCTTTGCATGATCTCCGGCGGCCGAAGGCCCGTCATGAAAACGTCGATAAACTGTCATTAAACTGCAGGAAGGCGTCATAGGCCATCAAGCGGCCGACGGGCCTCATGCTTGACCAACAACTTGACTTATACTTCACCAATCTGCTGCTTTCCTGCCTCGCGACTCCGGTATCACGACAAACGCCGCCGAACCGATCACGGGGTGGCAGGCTTCGCGCATTCCTTCAGGATATCGCGGAGGGATTTGCCGTCGAAGGTGAGATTTTCGAGGACGGCGAGTCCTTGGTGGACGCGGACTTCGGCGATGATGCCTTTGGCGTCGCGGATGGATTCGGCGAACCATTTGTCCGCCTCGGGGGCGAGGGCTTCGTTGAGGTAGAAGCGGTCGAAGGGCCAGGTGACATTCGCTTTGCCGGCCGATTCCCAGTTGTAGGTGACGCGAACGTAGTCACCGGAGGTGGGCGGCTGGGCGTGGATCTCACGGAGTGTGATGAGGCCGTCGGCGGCGGCGGTTTGCAGGGTGGCGCAGGCGCACTGGCCTTCGAGCAGTTTCGAGTCTTTGGCGATGGGGGCCTCCTTCTGATCGGGGCGCACGGCGAGGTAGTGGCCACGCAGGAGATCGTAGGGATCGGGGGCGGTGCATTTGAGGCGGATGAGCGTGCCGTTGGTCAGCGTGCGTTCGTATTTGAAGATCTGCGAAAGCGGCGCGGCCCACTGGGCCAGCGAGACGAGGGCAAAGAGGATGAGCGCGAGCGATTTCATGTCTTTATAGGGGCGAGGCGGGTCTTCAGGCGGCCCATGGCGATGTTGAAGGCGAGGAAGGCCACGCCGATGACGATGAAGGCGAGTCCTTTGGCGAGGAGCGAGAGCTCGCTCTCGAACATGCGGGCAATGAGCAGCACGCAAAGCAGCGCGGCGCCGAGTCGCGGAGCACCACGACGGCCGCTAAACTCCAGCACGATGAGCGTGATGCCAAGTACGAGCAGATGCAGCGTCATGAGCCAGGGCACAGCGATGGCCGCCGAGGAGCCAAAAATGAGTCCGAAGAGCGGCGTGAGGATGATCGAGGTCACGGCGAGCACGGCCCAACGGCTGGTGCGGATGGCGTGGAAGGCGAACAGGCCGGGTGAAGTCATCCCAGTTGTAACCGATGATGGCGATGAGGCCGGTGCCGATGAGCAGCGCCTCGAGTGCTCCCATGACGAGCTGGGCCACGCCGGGCTGCGAATCATCAAAGGGATGCCGCTGGCGTAGTGACGTAGCGTTTTCGGCGGTGAGGAGGCCGTCGCGTTCCCATTGCGGGAGTTGATCGTGGAGCCAGCGATGGTGAGCGGCGTTCATGAAGGCCGGATGGAAGCCGAGGCTAGAAGGTGAGGCGAATTGAATTTCACATTCCTCGCATCAACCGGCTGAATAACCTCGTCCTCAACGCGGCTTGCGGGCGAGGATGCCGATGAGCAGGCGTTCGAGCACGAGCTTGGAATCGAGCGAGGAGGTGACGAGCTTCACATTCGCATCGAGGCAGGCTTTGAAGGCCGCGTGGAGTTCTTCGAGCGTGAAATTTCCTGTTTCAGGCAAAGCGAGAAACATCGGGTAGGCATTGAAGCCGGTGCCGTCTTTTTTGCGTGGCAGGTGAGCGGTGGCGGAGGACGGCAGGCCGTCGAGCGAGGCGCAGAAGCCGTTGTAGTTGAATTTGTTCAGCTTGTAGCGGCTGCCGAGGTCCTTGATAAGAAGGAGGCTGCGCACGCGGGGCACGATGGCAGCGAGCAGCAGGCCGATGGCGTTCTGGCCCTGATACATGAGCGTGCCGAGCAGGTCGAGTGCTCGCTGGAGGTCACGCTTGCCGATGGCATTGCCGAGATCCCACAGCACGCCCGCACGGCTCATCGAGACGAGCGTTTGTACGGTCTTCAGCCCGGCGCGGCGGCGCTCACCGAGGTAGAGATCGATCTTGATGAGTTCGTTCTCGAGCTGGCGGGTGTCGTCGCCAGCCATCTGCACGAGCAATTCGAGGGCGCCGGATTCAAAGGTGATGCCGAGGTCCCTCGCCCGCTGCGTGGCCATGGCGAGCACGGGACCTTCCCAGCCTGCCCGCGAGGTGTCAGGCTTGTCGAAGACATCGATGTTCGCGAGCTTGGAGATGCGTTTGAAGGTATTGCGACGCTTGTCGATGCCGCTGGTGCTGATGACGAATTTCACATCGCTGCCGAGACCTGACTCGACGACATTGAGGATGCGCTCGAATCCATCCACGGCGGCCTGCGAACGACCGGTTTGCGTATCGCCGAGGAAGTTGGCGTATTTGAGCCACACCACCTTCGTGCCGCCAAAGAAGGGCAGCGTTTGCAGCGCCATGCACACATTCGAGCAGATGGTTCCGGCATGCTCGGAGTTGTCGGCAGTGCCGTCGATGATGTCGTTGGAGAAATCACCCGCGTCCGGTGGGGTGAGCTGGCGCACGGTGAGCAGGGCGGCCTCCTTCACGCGTGCCTCGTCGCTGCCCATGAAGACATGGATCGCGGCGGTGGGGCTGGCTTTTTTCGGTGGAGGCATGCGGGAGTGGCGGGCGGCATGCTTGGCGAGATTCAGCGACTCGGCAAGCCATGCTCCGGGCACGTTTTTGCCGCTCGCACAATCCGGGCGGCGGGCGTAGGCATCCCGCATGGCTACTCCGAGCGACCGTCCTCACATCATCGCCGTCTTCTGCGATTTCGAAAACCTGGCCATCGGTGCCCGCGAGGCCAAGTACGACCGTTTTAACATGACGAAGGTGCTCGACCGCCTGCTGCTCAAGGGCAGCGTCGTGGTGAAAAAGGCCTACTGCGACTGGGAACGCTATAAGGGCTTCAAGGCCACGATGCACGAGGCGGCCTTTGAGATGATCGACATTCCGCATGTGAGTAAGAGCGGCAAAAACTCCGCAGACATCCGCATGGTCGTGGACGCGCTCGACCTCTGCTACATGAAGGGTCACGTCGATACCTTTGCCATCGTGAGCGGTGATTCCGACTTCTCGCCGCTGGTGAGCAAGCTGCGGGAGAATAACAAGACCGTCATCGGCGTGGGCGTGAAGCAGAGCACGAGCAGCCTTTTCATCGGCAACTGCGATGAGTTCATCTTCTACGACGATCTCGAGCGCGAGGAGGAGAATGTGAAAGCCCGCGTGACGCAGGCCAAGCAGGCTGCCGCTCCCGCCGTCAAACCAGCCCCGAATGACAAAAAGCAGGCTGAAAAGCCCGCTGGCGATCCTGAGGAGGCCATCCGCCTGGTGATGGAGACCATCGATGCTCTCCTCGCTCGCGGAGATAAAGACGCCGTGTGGGCCAGTCATGTGAAGCAGGCCATCCGCCGCCTTCAGCCACAGTTCGAGGAGCGCTTTTATGGCTTCCGCAGCTTTAGCACCTTGCTGGAGGCCGTGCAGGCGCATGACCTGGTGAAACTGGAAAAGAAAGGCGATAGCGGCTACCTCATCCGTGCGGTGGCGGCGGGGGAAGTGTAAGTTTTGCCTGCCTGATGGATTGATGAACAAGGATGGCTGATTGTTGAAGTGCCAACGCTTCGCGGTGGATTACACCTCAACAATCAGCAATCGACATTCAGCAATCCTCAATCTGCTGCCGCTCTAACTCACCGGTTCACCCACCGTGACCCCAACGAGAGTCCCACCTGCCAGTTCCGCTCGTGCATGTAGCTGTAGTCCGTCTTGCCTTGAGCGCCGATCATCCACACGCCCGTGCGGCGTTTCCACTCGCGGCTCATGCTCTCAGCGGTGTGGCAGCCCCAGCTCTTGCAGTAGGCGTTTTTAGCGAAGGCGCTGCCGCTGATACGCCCGAGATCCGCCTGGTGGAGCCAGCAGACGGAGTTCGCATACACATCCGAGCTGTAATCGAACATGAAGCTGAATTTGTTCGAGTGGCCGAAGTACTCGAAGCCGGAGATTTTGGTGCTCCAGCGGCTCATGCCGCCATTGATGTAGCGGATGAGTTCATCCGTGCTGCGAAACCACACCAGCTTGATGAAGGGGTAGGCCTTGGGCACGGATTCCACGTTCTGCGTGAGTGGCTGGCGCTCGGAGGCGCCTCGGCGGACATAACCATCGCGATACACCAGCCAGGTGATGTGCGTGCCAGCCGGGGCGGTCTTGTGAATCTCCTGCATACGCACGCGGGCAGTGCGGATGAAATTTCCCCACCAGCGGTCGTGCTGCTCCTGTGGCTTCCGCAGGTCCTCAAAAGTCCGCACCGCCGGACCGCCGCTGACGACGATGTATTCCGTATCGGCGACGGCGGAGGTGATGGAGACCGCGAGGAGAGCGAGGAGAAGCCGGAGACGCATGGCAGGGCAGAGGATTACTTGGTTTCGACGAGTTTGAAGTTCTTGAACTGAACCACCATCGGTGGGCCCTGATGGATCTGGAGGGCCAGCAGGCCTTCCTTGGGCGCATTGGCGGCATCTTCATCGGTTACGTCGATGGTCTGCATGCCGTTGATGAAGTGCTGCACATGGTTGCCCTTGGCGACGATGCGATACTCGTTCCAGTCTTCC
>Ga0209299_1000540_pt1 | contig 21414 bp, 23 predicted proteins | sample S_140806_MF_Meta_FD_187326 | JGI IMG/M metagenome (GOLD analysis project Ga0209299, IMG submission 187326) | Freshwater microbial communities from Lake Simoncouche, Canada to study carbon cycling - S_140806_MF_MetaG (SPAdes) (version 2) | ecosystem: Environmental > Aquatic > Freshwater > Lake ...
AGACCATATACTTTGTACAAGTAGCGTTGTAAGAACAACACACCACCTGATTGATAAGTAACAGCCATACCATCAGGTAATTCAGGCGCAGCACCGAATCCGTATAAAACGGGTTCTTCGTGATAGTTACGCGCAATACCTTTTTGCTCGGTGAAAACCTGTTTCCATTCATCAGCACGTTGATCGTAAACACCATCAAATACTTCATTAAGGATTGGTTCTACTACGGATCTAAAGTCCGTACTTCTCATAGGAGTAGCCATTTATATTCTCCTTTAAATGGTATTAACAGGTGCTTTGTATTGTGATTCGTTCAATCGAACGCTCATGTTTACAAATGCATCAGTTGGTGAATCGGTAACAAGATAAGCGTAACCAGTGATCTGGAATTGACCAGAGTTTGCAACTTCTGCTGTTAAGTATGTTGAGCTGATACCTGTTGCAGTAGATCCGCCTGGTGATGCAACGCGCCAATCGCATTCGCCACCAACAGCAACTTGAACTGAATCGGTACCTGCGGTTCCGGCATTTGCAAATTGAACGTCATACAAAGTTTCTGGATCATCATAAACCCAAGCAACAATATTTGTACCAGTAGTGCCACCAGTCCAAAATGGCGCAATGGTTGGTTTACCGGTTGAGTCTAAATATTCAACACCGGCAAAAATACCAAGTAATGAAATACCATCAGTTGTACCAGAACGTGTACCGTCTGACGTACCAAGTTGAACTGTACCAGCGGTGACTAATTTAACTGGATCACCAGAGTAAATAGACGCAGCGTAAGTGCTTGCGATTGTATAGGCTTTTGGACGCATCTGACCACTGTTGTGGAAAGCAGGTCTAAAGCCGTAAGGTGCGCTTGTTGTAGACATAATAGCTCCTAAAAATTAGATGGTTTAGAGGTCAAAAAGAGCCTCTCTATCATCGCCTAGTTCCATGTTACCTTCACCAATAGACAAACGTGATTTCGATGCTTTTGCGCTTTGCTCTAAAAAGTCAGCGGTATCCGTAAGTTTTTCTTCTTCACGGAGTGGCGCATCGTGATGAGCTTCTTTCATGTACTTAAAGTACAATGAATTTGGCAATTTGAATGCAAGCATCTCATTCACACCAATAAATCCTGTCCAATCGCCTGTTTTAAGTGTGGCATATTCCCAGCCTGGAATGTCTTCAGGCTTTACTGCTTCATAACCTAAACGCATGCGCGTGTGAATTGAATCTCTTGGGTTCGTCGTTGTAAGCCAGCAAGTGTGCCAGCCATCGATACTGGGTAAATCCGGTAAAGACGAATTAAAAAATTGTTGACGGAACATTTCAACTCGCTCATCGTCTGTGACTTCTCGATTTTCTTCTATGGCTCGATCTTTCATCGTGCGACTTGTCCGAATATCGTTTCCAGCGGGTTTGTTTGATCTAATGCGTTCGTCTGTTGTTGTCATATGACTCGCTCCTTTCAGCGGTTGTGTAAATTATATAGTAAAAAATTTTTAAAAATCAATTTTTATTCTTTCTATCGTACTCAGCGTAACGCTTGACATATTTATTTCTTAATGTCGCGTCGTCCCAAACTCCAGCTTCCATTAACGCCTGCTTTCTTTCTGGACTGATGTAAATCTCTTTGCGCGTTGATGTTGGTGCATGCTCACGACCAGATCCAACGCTAGGACCGCCACGCGGTGTACGTCCTGCTTGTCTGCCAAATTTATGTGGCAATCTTTTTTCAATACGATTGCGCAATTCGTCCCAGTATTCTTCAGTGCGCGAATCAAGACCTTCTTTTGCCAATCGTTTATCAATAGCCAAAACTACCGCAGAATCTTCGTCATCACCTGTTGCATCGTACCATTTATGGTCATCCATAAACTCACGAGCATGGAACATAGTCAGCTCATCAATCGATGGTTGTTGCGGTGCATTTTGACGCTCTGCTTGTTGTTTAATCTCATGGATCTCTTTGGCACGCGAAATAGCTTGATCACGCAGTCGAATAGCTTGTGCAACATCTGCACCATTTCCAGCATCAACTGCTTTCTCAATTACGCGCTCTGCCATGTGAACTTCATTCACAGCGTGCTGTAAATGTGAGTCAATATTATTGATGTCAGACTTTTGCGAGCGTGTTTCTTGTGCGGTTAATCTGCGCTCTAAATCGTCATTACGCTTACGAAGGAAATCAAGCTCCATCTTGTCGCGTTTGATTGCTGTGTCTTTTCTATCTTTTCGCTCTACTTTCTCTTTTCGTCTACGTTCACGAATAGCGGCACGTTCATCATCATTTGCATCGTTGCCAAGAATTCGCTCGTCTTGATCCTCATCATCTGAATCATCCGTAACAATAACAATGTCGCTGTCATTGTCTTCGTTATCAAATTCGTCGTCTTCATTTAATATTTCGTTTGCCATCGTCCCATCTCCTATCAGATGAATGCTTTAATTTTTAGTGGATCTGTTAAAACCTTGCCGATAATGTCAAGGTCATTAAATATTACAAACATTGCAGATTCGTTGTTGTTTACTGGTACCTCGTATCGATCACCACCATACTTAGCTACACGCACAAAGTCACCTACTTGACACCAATCGCCTTCAGGCCATGACTCTAAGGTTGTTCGATTCTTAAAAGCCACCGGACCTATCGACACAACTCTTGCCACCTGTGTGTTCCACTTCTCTGTGTCTTTTGTGTCGGTACTTAAAATAATGCCGCCAGCCGATGTACTTTTTGGAGTACGAATCTGCACCAGAACGCGGCTCCCAAAAGGCTGGATGCCTGCTTCTACAGCAGGGAAAGCCTCAGCTAAAGCATTCTCATAAATCGTTGTCACGATATTTTTCCTCGTCAATTAAAGTTAAGAGTACGTTGATGGCAGCTTCGTAACCTGCTACCACACCAGTGCGATGCCCATACTCAAAAGCATCGCGCTGTACTGGTTGCTTTAAAGAGTCAACGCTGTATCTAAGCTGTGACTCTTTAAGGCGATTGAGTAATTTTGACTCAATGTTCATGCAGGAGTCTTAGACTCTTTTGGCGCACTTGGCATTTTTTGTCCGTCTAGCTTTTCACCGGCTGCCATGCGTTTGTGTTGTTTAACACATGCGCCAGTCATGGGTACTTCTTTGCCTTTTGTATCACTCATGTCATATCTCCATTAAGGATTAGGATTGATTCCAGTGCCAGTGCTGACACCAAACTTTTCACCGCTTATGATCTCAGCTTGCGCAAGTTGCATTGCTGTTTGATTATCTGCGGCATTCATACGCTCTCTTGCCTGCATTTCAGCAGCAGAGCGTTGATTTTCTACTTGCGCTTCAAATGCAGCTTGTTTTGCATTTGCCATTTCACGTTGTGCATCACGTTGCATCTCCATCATGTTTTCTTGAGCAGCTAATTGAAGTTTTGCTTTTTCAAGTTCTTGTGATTGTTGCATTCTGGCTTGATCAGTTTGTTGCGACTGTTGTAATTTAGCTTGTTCAATTTGCAATTTATCCTGATCAGATTGCGCACGTTGTTGCATCGCAGCCTGTTGTGTTTGCGCGTTGAGCTGTGCAACCTGCATGGTGTTATCGGGTGGCAATTGTGGTTGTGGTTTGTACTGCTGTGCTTCTTGCGTAATCGTTGCAAGCTCTTGACCAAAACCATCTAATTGTTGCTCGATAAATTGTTGCACTTTCATCATCAAGCTAACTTGCTCAGATACATCATTGCCAATCACATCATCTTTTTCTGCCTTAGATGCTGCTTTGTGTGATTCGGTTAAATAATAATTCAATAGATGATCACGCAAGTGAAGTGAAATAGGATAAAGGTAGTTTGTAATGATAGCAGGATTTCTGCCAAACAAGGGTGACTGCAAAAATGCCATGTGCGTCATCAAGTGACCTAGATGATCTTGTTTGGGTAGCACATAGATTGGTCTTCCCATTGACGCTGCAACATTTTCGGAAATAGGATCCATATCCTCTTTTCCGGGTTCGGGTTGCAAGTAATCATCAGCCGATAACTTCATGACCGTTAAGAACGCTTCCTCAACTTTGCGTTGATTGTACATCTGCGGGAACAATTGCGAGCGTTGCAAAATCGCTTGGTTTTGTGCAAAGCGTTGCGTTTCACTAAAGATAGCAGGATCACTGACTGGGATGATGTCCATCGGACCATCAAAGTCTGACGGATCAATTTCAAGTCCAGCTTCGTATGCTTTCAAGTCTTCAACGGTTAGGTACGCAGAGTTGATGCGATGCAATACTTTCAGAACGCGATCCATCGAGTTGTGCAAACGCGCATGAATTGAGCTAAATACCACCATACCTTGTTCAATCAATGCCATCGTCGTGCCAACGGGTTGATTAGGATTTTGATCAGATAGCTTCTCAAACGATGTTTGAATCACGCCTTTGCCAGCATCCACTAAAAATCCAAGCAAACTAAACAGCACAGGTGATGGGCCGTTAAATGGCAGTGGCATGGCAATTTTGCGCACGTCATCCACCATTGCGCCACCATCAAGCTCAACAACTTCTGTTGGTTGCACGTTGATAGTCTGACCGTTAGGACCGCCTTTGAGCTTTAGTAGCGTTGGCACGTTTTGAATGTGCGCTGAATCAAGCAATGCACGCAATGCACCAGTAGCCGCACCTGACAAGCCACCAATCATTTGTGTCAAACTAATTGGATAAGCACCACGCCAAGGAACGAATGGGAACTCAATAATCCAGTCTAGCTCTTTTCTGTTTTCATCGTCCGGCTCCCAGTTTCTGTAGAGTGCAACGCCTTCGCTGGTTGTTTTGTCGATGCTTAAGATATATGGCTCCATGCCATCGCCAAAGTCTAAATATGTGTAGACTTCAAAAATGGTGCGAAGTCCATCCTCGTTGTAGCTGCTTTCCTTTCTGCCTTCAATCTTGTCGTTGGCTTGTGATGCTTTACTAAACTCAGGATCACTTGCGTAACCCAAGTCAACATCGATATACATACCCGCTTTAACGCGACGCGCATATTCCATCTTAGTGATGTATTGCACATGCGTTTTGCGCTCTGCCGTATAAAAGTTGGTTGCAGCGAACGGCAGGTAAACGTCTTCAATAGCGATAAACTCCGCTTGTGGTCGCTTGTACTGATTGTTCCACATCAACTTGAGGTATTGACCACCGCCAAGTGGTAACTGCGTGCTAAGTTGCTCTAACTCACCTCTGAACTCAGGCATCTGCTCAGTTAGCTGCCAGTTCATAAAGTCAGCTTTACGCTGTGCCTTTGCAAGTTTTTCTTTTTCTTGCTCGCCTAGTATCTTTGTTTTGACAGGACCGTTAGCTGGGAAGATCTCTTTCATCACACGCGCAGAGAAATCCACGCACGCTTCGACAAGCATTGGATGTACTACTTTGTTTGCACCGGTGAACTGTGCGCCACCTGGTGCATCATCACCAAGACCTGTTCTGCGCAATCCTTCTTCATATTGCTTGTCGCGTTTCTCGCGTGCTTCTTTATCACGATCAATCTTTTCAAGTAGATCCTCAATCATGTCAGACAAGTCTGACTGATCTACCTCATCGATGATATTAGCAAAGTGCGCTGATTGTTCTTTTTCGTCTTTATCGTTTTTTAACTTAAGAATAGCACCGCCATCCTCTGTGTCTTCAATGTCAGATTCTTCGTCTGGATCAAACTCTACGTCTTCACCTTCCAACTCGTCTTCATCATCATCAATGTAATCGTCTTCAATTTTCTTAGCCATGCTTTGCCTCTCTTATTGATGTGGGTATCTTACCACTTTTTAGTGGTTGCGATTGCGTTGTGATTTGAATTGATACGGCAGCCGGCTCGTCTTCTTTTGGCTCATCCTCCATGCTGTCCATAAATGCTTTCATGATTTGCTCAATCGCGTCATTGTGAAGCACGTCAACAATACCACCGTGTGCGTATAAGTCTTCTTCTGTTGCAAAGATGGGTTTGCCTTCTGATAAGCGTTGATGTGCATGGTCAATGGCTTTATGCACAATACTGCGTGGCATGTCTTCACCGTCTTGCATGTGCAGAATAAGACGGATCTCGTCAGGTGTTAGTGTAGGAATTAGCGTTGGCACATCCATTTCTTCACCATTGATAGGCACACCAATTGAATATTCAGTCATCACGCCTGTGCCGTCTGGACGTTCAAGCTCTCCGAAGTAGCCTAGTCCTTTCTTGGTTTTGTCTGGTCTGTTGCCATAACCATAGTCACTTTCTTCGTACTTTTCGTGTAGTGCTTGCACGCTGCCGCCTTTGGCAAAACCTTTAAGAGGTATGTCTTTATTTCTTTCATAAAATTCATTTTGCAATGCGTTTATTTCATCATCAGTTGCAAATTTACCATGCTTTTGTTTTACCATTTCTTGTAATTCTGGATTTAAAAACGGTTGGCTTAAATCATAAAGGTAAGTATTGTCTAAATCCCCAACACTTGACCAATCTTTTGAACGCACAAAGTCGTGAACAGCAGGCATATACTTAGCGGTAGGCGCAGCGTTTTGTTTGCCTTTTATTTGAACGATTTTTTCTTTAGGAGGACCATAAATCTCTCTCATCACTTTATTGCGAGATTCATCAAAACTAAGATGAGGGTTAGCTTCATTATAATCAGAAGCCTTTAAAAATACATTGTTGAAATCATCTGTTGAGTTGTTACGCATTGAATTATGTAAATCATAATAATAATCTGATTCTTTTTCTGGTTTTGTTTCAATCGTCACATGCGGTTCACCACGTCTATCACGCAATGAATAGATGTTGGACTTGCCACCACCAACCTCATCACAATACTGACCAACACAATGCCCCATCGTATCGCCTTCAAACTTCAGTGCGGCTTGTAGTGCATCACGATCTTGGTTTTCTGGCATACGCATTTGCATCCAAGATAACCCTTGATCGGGATATTCTTTGTGCATTACGGTTGCAGCGTTGCGACCTTCCTTAAGTCGTTCAGCGTCACGCCATGCGTTGATATTGGCAACATGCTCAACAGCCTGCGGCATGGAAACACGACTGAGCTTTGCTGGATCTATGCGCAGAAAGTCTGGGAGATCTGAGTTTGGATGTGTTGCGTTTCGAAGTTCATAAGCAAGATCTCTGAATCCTAATCCGGTCATAGTGTCTGTAAGATAAACTTGATCTTCATCATTAAGTTTTTTTAACCAAGGATTCTTTTCCTTAATCATTTCTTTATTCCATTCGTTAACGTTATAGACTTTTATAGGCTTAATATTTTCATCAGCATAATGCTCCCACAATTTACCTAAACCAGTTTTTGCAATCCCTTCTGCTGGATAATCGGCTTCCTCTCGTTTAGCCATCACATCATCAATGTCAAATTCATCAGGATATCTTGGTTTGTAATGCAAAGGATTGTAGATTTCAAGCTCTGAGATTTTTTCTTGAATTCCACCAATATCTCGGTTTGTATTAGCGATTCTGTTTGCCAGCACTTCTGGTGGTAGCTCAACATCTTGCTCATACTTTGCCAATAAATCTTGTAGCTTTGGTATCTTTGACTGTTGTTGACTGATAAGCACGTCACGTTTGTCAGGCCATCCCTCGGCAATCCGTCGAACTGGATCCTCTGGTGTTGCCATTTCGTTTTGAATGTATTTACCGAGCTTTTGTTGTAACCAATCTCTCATTTCAGCAGAATCATCATGACGAATAAATTCACTAGCAGATTTTTCTGGTGTTCGCCCATAAGCATCTAGCCAATTACCACCCTTTGGTTTGATAATTCCACCAAAACCAGCATTGTCTATAATGAAATTAGGATCACGCATTTGCTCGGTAGTGGGTACCGATCTGTAAGCAGCATCTTTTAGCCCAGTAAAAAACTTTTCTGCATTTGGGTATCCAGACAACAATTGTTTATAGTCTTCTATTGCTGAGTCTACCTCACCGCCTTCATCATCTTTAATATCCACTTCGCCACCTTCTGCGTACTTATAAATCAAACCCTCTAATGGGATGTCAGACAACTTACCACCAGCAAGTGGATAGTTTTCACGACGTTGCGCCATGTCCATATCAAGACGATCTTGTGTTGCGCGTGCTTGTGCTTCGCCTGCTGATCTTTGATAAAGTTTCATTTTTTCTTCATTTGGCAAATCTTTAAATCTTGGATCAGTTCGTTGCATTTCTTGTGATGTTTTATATGCGTCAGAATATTTGTCATATCCAATTCTATTTTGCTTGCCCTCAATACTGCGTATCATTTTCTTTGCAAAATCTCTATCATTGCCTATTGATTCAAGCAAATCTTTGCCATTCCAAGTAAGCTCATCTTTTATCTTGTTAGCTATTATATTTCCAGCATCTTGCGCCCAAGGAAGTTTGCTACCATATTTTGGTGGCGCACCAAGCAAATCTTTTAATTCTCTTGAATACTTATAATAATCTGATGAATTAAAAAGCTGACGAGGTTGCGATATATTTTGCAAATCTTGTATTTGCTTTATTCTGTAATATGGTTCAGATTTTCCCGAAAGCTCATTAAATTTACTAAGAATATTGGATCCATCAATATCTTTGAATTTTTTTCCTAAAAAATTATAGTAGTCACTTTGGCTAGTCAAAGGATTTGATCCTTTCCCCCATCCTTCGTGATTTTGAATAGCGTGTTGAAATTCATGCAAAGCAGTTGACGCTGCTTCATCTGGATAATCTAATAAGTTATTAGATAAATCTATATTTGTACCGCTAAGTTGCCCTCTAACCCCAGACCCCAGCATTCTGTTTTGTTTAATAATAGAATCATTAGTAAGCTCTGGATAAGCATTAATCAGATCTGAATGTTGAAAAGCATTTCTAACACGTTGTCCTTCAAATGATCCCAATCCATGCTCTAATCCTAAATCACCAGACAATTCATCGCGTATATAATTACGATCATTTCTTAAATTATTTATTTTTTCATTGATAGCTTTTTTAAATTCTTTAGGATACAAATCTAATTGAGGACTTTCCGCATTTTTTAATGATTCAAATTCTTTTTGTTGAGCAATATTTTCAGCCATAGCTTTGCGCTTATCAGCAATCATTGCATTATAATCATTACTATTGTTTAATCTAAATTTACTATCACTAATCTCACTAAACAAAGTCTTATCTGGCATACGACCAATCAAATGCTCGCGCCACACTTCTGCTGGATCTGCGCCAGCGTTTAACTTTTCTTCTGCTAACTTAGCGGCTTGTGCATCCCAGTTTCTAGCGTTTTTGCCAATAAAGGTACCAAGCGTACCACCAGCCGATGCAGGTGCAAATGGCATTGCGCCTGTCTGCATAAGTCCTGCTAAATCAAGTCCTGCCTGTGCTTGCTCATTCATTGACGGAACTATACCTGTTTGGTACCAAGAGCCTTCATCTTCTAATGCTTGATTAGGAATACCTGCGGCTATACGCATTTGTTTTTGCAACCAATCGCCAGCACGTTCAGCCGCTTCTTGTGGGTGCATCAAACTAGATGCAATGATTGAATCGTTTGGTCCAAAATCTTGTGCATTTAATTTGTCTTTTAATACACCATATCTGCTTGCTAAATCTTTTAAGTCTGCCATGTCTACACCGCGTAAGGATTGATTCTCGGTTTCGCTTTGCTTGGCACATCGTCATAGTCTTTGGCTTCAGGTAGCTCAAACCATCTATCGTTCTTGAAATAGATGATGGCTTGCGTGAAGGTATCAACATAGTCGTCATGCTCGGCAACGGGAAACTTAGCGAGTTGTTTTAAAAATGCAGCCGCCCAACTAACGGGTTGACCACGATTCTTCTTCGACTCTGGAATCCACAACAGTCCTAGCTCAAGTGTAGGTGCAGCTTGGTGTGCGCGTGAAATCTTGTCTGCTCTGTCAGGATTATAACCCACAGCAGGAACTTTCGCCAATCGCAGATCCTGCAAGAGTGACTGACCACTTGCCTTCGCTTCGACCAAGATACGATCTGGACGACGTGCGCGTGAATGCGGTGACTCCTTTGACATCCCACCGTACTCTGTACCCCAATCTTTGATGGCTTTAGCACGCAAATCTGGGTAGCTGAGATGTTCATCCCATGCATCAATGAGCATTGCGTTATGCAACCCTTCATGTGTGAATATCGCCCAAACTGTGCAAGCCGTTGGATCACCTGTGGTCTTCTCGGTAAACGCGCAGTCATAAGATTGAAGTATATATTCAAACGGAGGCAAGCCATCATCGGCTGACCATAAGCCAAAGTGTTTTGTCTTAAGAATCCCACCAGACACTGGCGCAGGATCCTGTTGAAGTTGTCCCGCTGTACCATAAGTGCCGAGCAATTGCTTAAGCATGGTGATTTCTTTTACGCCAAACCGATCTGGGCAGATCAGCTCGCCTTTTACTTTACGAGGATCATACGCACCAAGGATAGTTTTACGATGCTTACCATCCCACTCAGCAGGAATACAGATATGCTCCCAGCCTTTGATGTCGTTTAAGATATGACCGCTGATGTCACGCTCGTGCAGACGTTGCATGACGACAATCATTGCATCGGTCTTCGGATTGTTCAGCCGTGTTGACCACACCATGTCAAACCATTCAAGATCTGATTCACGCATTGCTTCCGACTGAGCAGCTTGCGCTCCGTGAGGATCGTCGCAAACAAGCCGCGAACCTCCGTCGCCTGTAACACTGCCTCCAACAGACGTTGCGATACGATAACCCGTTTTGTCATTCTCAAAGCGTTGCTTGGCGTTCTGATCCCCCGTAAATTTAAACATGTGACCCCAGCGTTCTTGATACCAGCTTGACTGCAATAGTCGTCGTGTTTTCAAGTTATCGCGAGTGGATAATGTCGAAGAATAAGATGCACAAAGATATTTCTGAGCAGGATCCGTGATCCACTCCCATGCTGGCCACATCACTGACACAATCGTTGACTTGGAATGACGAGGTGGAATGTTGATTAGCAGTCGATGTATCTCGCCAGCACTGACAGCTTCGAGATGCTCGCAGATCTCCTCGATGTGCCATGACTCCATGAATTGAATGCCCGGCTCCACCACATGCCATGACTGCTTAACGAACTCGTACAAAGAAGCAGACGCTGCGCGTCGAGCCTTCTCAGCCTTAACTTTTTCAAGCAGTGTCACGCACTCGCCTTTTGAAGCAATGAGTGCATGGTATCCAGCTCATCATCGCTCAACCCTTTAAAATCACCAGCCGTTTGTTGCGTGTTATTGATCTGAATAGCGGTATCAATGTCTTTGCCTAGGATTGTTTCCTTCCCTTTTTGCAGTGCATTCTGTGCTTGCGTATGCTCTTGAATGGTGATCGTTTCATCCACCTTGCGCATCATCGTGGACAAATTCTTCATCGTTGAACGTTTAAAAAACTCCACATGTTTTAGTCTTTCAATTACCGCATCCTCGACAACACGCTGTTGGTGCGGTAAAAGTGCGGTAAATTCTTCACGAACTCGTGCAGTATCTTCGATCAGCTTAGGTAAAACCCCCCTTTGCCATTCTTCTTTTTTTGCTCTTTTAGCTATATTAGAGTTATCAATTCTTGTTTCGTCGGAGATCTGCCGTAAAGACTTATCGGCTTCATATAACGCCTTTGCCTTATCCCAATCTCCCTTCGTTGGTCTTGCCATGCTGCTACCTCCTTAACGGTAACGGAGAATAATTTCTTTACACATTGCGGATCTAACAATATCGTCAATACCAAACTCGACGATACCAATCTTATCCACATCATAAAGCCGATCAACTGCATCAGCAAGACCAGACAAACCTCGAATGTCGGTCTGCGCAATGTCACCATCAATGATTACTTTGCAGTCATCACCAATCCGTGACAAAAACAAAGCCATTTGTGACACGGTACAATTTTGCGCTTCATCTAAAATACACAGACTGTTCTGGAACGTACTACCACGCATGAACTCCAGAGGCTTCATTTGGATCTGTCCGCGCTTAAGCAGTAGGTCAGTATAAGATTTCCCCAAACGCTCCTCTAACACGCTAATAAGCGGCTCCATGTACGGCAAATACTTCTCAGCCAGCGTGCCTGGAAGAAATCCAAAACCTTTGCTTGATGCTTCAACGTTCGGACGCGTCAGTATCACACTGTCGATTAGCTTTTCTTCGAGTAGCTCGGCTGCGTAAGACGCGGCTATGTACGTCTTTCCCGTTCCTGCCGGACCGACAGCAAAAGTAATAACGTTTGCACGAATAGCATTGATGTATTGTTGCTGTGCTTTGTTTAATGCACGCAACTGGGATTTCTTTGGTGTTGTTGTTACTTCTTGTACAAACTTTTGTGCGCGTCGATCTTTGCGCTTAAGTTTCTTTTCAAAATCCATGTAAGATCCTTGATATGGTAAGACATCACGCTAGGTAATTGACTGCTTTCCGCCTAGCGCAATTAAAATGAAAACCGAAAAATGAACACGATAGCTTATCAGACTATCACTAAAAGCACTGTTTACTACCCCATGACAATCAGTTACATTCTGCCCTATGTCATTAGTAAACTACCGTTACCGGTAATCTTAACCCGTGTGGATCGTGTAGCTAGTACGATTTATCCACTTTAAAGGCTGCAAGGTTGCGAATTGCGGTACGCGACAAGCAATGCTTTTAGTGATAGTTACCGGTGCTGATCTCCGGCTTAGTGTTATTTGGTGGTGTACTTTCAACCACTCCCAAGTTTCCTATTTGCACCGACGTGCCATTACCGCTGCGTATCAGCCTACGCATTAACTATCAAGTCATAACAGGTGAGGACTTACACCATAGAGCGTCAGTTGTCATTGTACCAATGACCGCGACCACCTTAGAGCCAGTCTGTTATGACTTGATAGTGCTTGTCTTTCCAAGCTGTCACCACCCAAGCCAGCTATTGATAAATCGCCAAAAATAAAAATACTGGTTTGTGGTGGACATAAACTTATTCATCGTCTTCGGGATGCTCTGGTGCTACTTTTTGAGCAATCATACTATCTGCAATAATATATGCAAGATTTGAAACGCTTTCATACGCCACACCAGATCCTCTTGCCAAAAGTCCTTCCATCGCGTGTGCCGCAAAAATATCTCTTAGATCCATTATCTTTCCCCATAAAAAAAAGCCTTATAAAATTTCCATCGAAAGAGAGCGAGAATTGGCTCATGGAAATAAAAAAGGCTTTTGTTTAAATTCTCGTTCATCGGCTTTCGACCTGCACATATTATATCACAACTAAAAACATACGAGCCACTATACATATATACACTGTTATAAATAACAGTGTATATGTATGTATACTATTAGGCTGACCATATACAGTATACAAATGTATATGTATGTATATGTATGTATACTATACTTTTTCCCAGTACCACTGCCCGTTATTCTCTACAAGTCCTTGTTTTATAAGCATATCTACACCATCTCTAAACCACCCGGCGTGCCGTCCTGTATTTTTTGTGGCGTATACATCGTAGGCATGTGACTTCCATTGATCAAGCGTCACAACATAGTGTTCTTTTTCTTCCAGTGTATACTTTCTGCCATCGACTTTTGTTTCATCAGCAGCCTTCTGTAAGCCTTCAAACGTCTGCTTTGTCTTGGTGTTTAGATCCTCTTTTTTGTCTTCTTCTGCTACACCGATGTATTCAAGGTATACACCCTCAATTTGCTCCTCTGTATACTCATCATAAAAGCATTCTCCGTCAAGTGGCACAACCTTCAAGCCAAACTCCATATTGCTACCTGCTGCAAAATCCTTTGATTTGGTGCATGAGAAAGTAACCTCTCCCTTGGATTTCTTTGTCATACAAAACTCTGCATCCATGCCTGCTTTAATTGCACTACTACCACGCGCACGACCCTTATCGCCATGACCACTGTGGTGAACCGTCACAATTGCGCTGGTGTACTTCTTTGTGAGCATTTCAACATTTGATAGGTACATTGCCATGTCTTCAGAAGAATTCTCATCACCATGCATATTTCTGTGCAATGTATCAATAACAATGGCGTAAGGCTCTTGATCTGTTAGATCAGTAACGATTTGCATAATTTGCTGTACTGCATCAGCACTAATCATATTGACACTTTTTGTGCTAAAATAAATGTTATCTGGATCACGATTGTATTTCTGTTTTAGAGCTTGCATACGCATAGCCAAACCACGATGACCCTCACCCGCGATGTAGATGACTAGACCCTTCTTCGTCATTCGTCCGTGCCAGTTTATGCCATTCCCAATGCAAAATGCCCAGTCTAAAGCAACCAATGATTTGCACGCGCCAGATTCTCCAAAAAGTAATGTGCTGGATCCTCTTTCCAGCACATCTTTTATCACCCAATCCGCTGGCTTAATGTTTGCCATCAACTCTTTTACATGGATAAACAACTCTTGTTTTCTGCCACATATGAGCTTTTGAACAGCGTCAATACCGTAATTAGCGGCCATGTCGTTAAAGTCTTCACCAACTGTTGGTGGATAAAGAACGTCAACACCACATTTCTTAGCTTTCTCAACGCCAATGCCTGACACGTCGTTATCAGCGCAAATGATAACTCGGCCCTTAAACTTATTGCGCACCATATCGCACACTGGCTTGAGATTGCCAGCGTTGAACGCGACGACCACGCAGTGTCCTGTTGCGGCATGTAGCGTCATACCTGTGGCAAAACCTTCTGCAATCAAAACAGTGTCGTCTGGTCGTCCAATCATAAAGAAACCACCTTGCATCTTGCCGCCAGTGTAAAATCTTTTTTCACCATCTGACGCAATAAACTGCAATGATTGTATGTCTTCATCATCACCATACACCGGCACAACAATTCGATCAGCGTACAGCTTCAAACCTTTGCAATTATCAATGCTTTTGCGCTTTAAATAATCATGTTCTTCAAGATCCGGTAGCTTTTCGTAAAGCTCCTGCGCGTTAAATGCGGCAGACGCATACGCAAAATCACGATCCTCTTTGGCTTTTTTTAATGCTTCTTCTCTGTCGTAATTATTAGATGACGACTGACCATTAGCAAACCAATAATGTATCTCACCCGATTTCCAGTCACCATATGCGGCACCTAATCCATCTGCAAACATTGACACCCAACCAGACTTGTCTTTGCCGGTAGTTTGGAATCTTGTGATGGCTGAGTTCTTTATATATGGCGGAGGATTAAATCCAGCCGCACGGATTGCATCGAGTAATTCTTGACTCATAACGATTCCAAGTAGTCTGAAAGTTTTTTGATCATGTCATAGCTGGTGCGCTTTTCAATATCATGAATGAAACGATGTAGCGTCAGACGTGAAATGTCTGTTGATCGTGATACTTCACTCACATTCATCGGCTTTAGTTTGGTTTTAATTTCGTCTGGCGTAAGCATTGTCATTTCCTTTTGTTCAAGTTATAAAAAAATATGTTGACATTATAAACAGCGTGCGGATAATAGCAACCTCGGTAAAGATATTTTTTTTAATTCCCAATGTGGAGATACAACAATGAGCTTACTTAATAGCATTACAAAACCCGTAAACAAATATCGTTTGTTTACCATTTATGGCGGTGCTGGCACAGGCAAAACGTCTTTAGCTAATACGTTTCCTGCACCAATTTTTATAAGAGCTGAAGATGGCTTGTCTTCAATTCCTGCTGATGCAATGCCAGACGCCTTTCCAATCTTAGAAAATGGGATAGACATTTACAATCAACTTTTAGCGTTGATTAAAGAAGACCATCAATACAAAACATTGGTAATTGACTCAGTAAGCAAACTGGATCGTTTGTTTATTGATGACATTACAAAAGGCGACAACAATGCCAAAGCACTTGCCACAGCATTAGGTGGTTATGGTGCTGGCTATCAAGCTCTTGGCTCTATGCACGGACGTGTGCGTAAAGCCTGCCAAGTTTTAACCGACAAAAAAGATATGAACATTGTGTTTTTGTCACACGCAGAACTTAACACAATAAGTCTACCAGATGCTGATCAATATCAGCAATTTGGTATGAAAATGGAAAAAAAATCGCAAAGTCATTACATCGATGATGTGGACTTTGTTGGCTATCTGCGTCTTGAAACTTTTGTTTTAACTGATGAAAAGAAAAAAACAAAAGCAACAAGTAGCGGTGAACGCATTATCCAATGCACAAGCCAAGCGTCATCTGTTAGCAAAAACCGTATGGGTTTAGTTGATGACATTTTTGTAAAATATGGCGTTAATCCTTTAGCGCAATTTATTAATCAAGCAGGAGTATAACAATGAGTTTTTGGACAACAAGCGAAGGTAAAAGCGCAACAACAGAAGCGACAGGAAAGTTTGAAGCGTCAGCATCGTATGAATTAATTCCAGACGGCACGACTGCGCTGGCGATTATTACTAAGCCATCAATTGAACAATACAATGGCGATGAGTACATCAATGTCGAATGGACAGTTGCAAAACCCGAAGCGTACAAAAATCGCAAGGTCTTTCAGAAAGTGCGCGTGTGGGATAGCAATCCCAAAAAAGCAGACAAAGCTAAAGCTATGCTTGCAAACATTGACAAGAACGCTGGTGGAAAATTGGCAAAACTTGATAAAGATCCAACCAATGAGTCACTTGCCGTGCTAACTGGTAAAACCATGCTAATCAAAATTCTTATCTGGAGCATTGATGATAAGACGGGAAATTACATTGGCGCAGTGTCACCAAGAACGACGGAAGAAGCAACACCTGCACCGACTCCTAAATCAGTTGAAATTGATGATGATAATTTCGATGTCCCTTTTTGATAATTAACCAATAACCGCACAAGGATGTGCATCTTTACGAGGAAAAGAAAATGATTGAGCAAAGAACAGACGAATGGTTCGCGTTAAGACGCGGACGTGTAACTGCATCAGCAGTGGGTGCCATACTTGGATTATCACCACACCAAAAACCAAAAGATGTCATGCGTGCGATGGTACGCGAATGGCACAATGCAGAAAAAGAATTTAAAGGTAACGCTGCGACTGAGTACGGAACTTTTCATGAGGACATGGCAAAACTAGATTTCCAAATGGAAACAGGAAGTAGTATTGAGAAAACCGGCTTTCATCCGTTTGACGTGTGGCTTGGTGCATCACCAGATGGTTTTGTTGGTGATCATTTGATTGAAATCAAATGTCCATTTAGTTTGCGTAATGCAGAAAACCCAATGTTTAAAACGATTGCAGATCAACCACATTACTATGCTCAGATTCAAATTCAGTTGTTTGTGACACGCAGAAAAACGTGCATTTTTTATCAATGGAGTCCGCTTGGATCATCCACTGAAATGGTTGATTATGACGATGCGTGGATTACTGAGAATTTGCCAAAACTGCTGGCGTTTTATGAAGAATACCTGTTGGAGCGTCATCACAACGCGGCTGTGCATTTAGCACCTAAACACACTGCTGTTGATGGCTTGGACGACAAGGTGAAATATTACTTTGAACTTAAAGCGCAGATCGCGTCACTTGAAGAATTAGCCAAAATCACACTGCAAGAAATCGTGAATGGCTGTGACAATAAAGACAGTGAAATTGCCGGTCACAAGTTAACCAAGGTGGTTAAGAAAGGATCCGTAAGTTATGCCAAAGCAGTCAAAAAATTATTACCAAATGCAGATCTTTCTGCTTTTACCGGTGAACCTACAGAGTATTGGTTATTGTCATGAGTAAAAAACAAAATTTATCAAAAGGAACAAAAATGGAGTATTTACTATGAGTGTAAAATTAAGGCACTATCAAGCAGACTCAGTTGATTTGACTATTGAATGGGTAAAAAAAACAACACAATCTTGCGTATTAGAACTTCCTACAGGAGCTGGAAAATCTTTAATATGTGCGGAAATAGCTGTAAAAATAAATAAATTAAGCAAAGGCAAGCATGTTTTATTGATAGTTCCTTCGATTGAGTTATTACAACAAAATGCTGAAAAAATAAAAAATACTGGCAATGAAGTTTCTTTATTTAGTGCTAGTGCTGGGGAAACGTGCTTAAAACATTCTTTGGTTGTTGGAACTCCAATGAGTATAAAAAACCAATTAGATCGTTTTGGAAATCAATTTGCAGCCGTTATTATTGATGAGTGCCATAAAATAACAAATACTGTTATTGCTATTATTCAACAATTACAAGTTTTTAATGAAAATTTACGAGTAATCGGTTTATCCGCTACGCCTTACCGCATGAATACCGGATACATTTACAAGTACGATCAACGTGACGTGGCTTTAAATGAAAACAAATCGCGAGATCCCTACTTTCACAAGTTGATATACAAAGTGACAGCACGCGACTTGATAAGCCAAGGTTATTTGTGTTCGCCTGTTGTCGGAGAGATTCACAGCGAGCATTATGAAACGATGGGCATGCAACTAAATAGCATGGGTAAGTTTTCAAAGGAAGACGTTGATCGTGCATATCACGGAAAAGGTAGATTGACTTCCAAAATTGTTGCGGACGTGATTGCACAATCACAACACCGACATGGCGTAATCTTGTTTGCTGCAACAGTTCAGCACGCTGGTGAAATTATGGAGTCACTACCACCAGAGCTGTCTGAAATTGTCACTGGATCCACACCTGCTGGATTGCGTGAAATCATTTTAATGAAGTTTAAAGCAAAAATTATTAAATACCTGGTGAATGTTGCAGTGCTTACCACAGGATTTGACGCACCGCACTGCTCGGTTATTGCACTTTTACGCGCCACCGAGTCTGCATCACTTTTACAGCAGATGATTGGACGAGGTTTGCGTCTAAGCGACGGAAAAGAAGATTGCTTAGTTCTGGACTATGCAGAGAATATTGACAGGCATTGCCCAGATGGTGACGTTTTTAATCCAGATATTAAGACGATCAACAGCGTAGATTTTGACGGTGAATATATCATTGCACGTTGCGAAAAATGCTCAACGCTAAATGAGTTTAAACCACGCGACAACGATGCTGGTTGTGGAATTGACGACAACGGCTATTTTGTCGATTTGCAAGGCAATCGAATTGTAACTGAGTATGGATTTTTTCCTGCGCATTACGGCAGAGCTTGCCAGTCAGATTATTGCGAATACAAATGGAGTTGTAAACCATGTCATGAATGTGGTGAAGGTAACGACATCACGGCACGGTATTGCGGATCTTGTAAAAATGAATTAATAGATCCCAATGAAAAATTGGTGCGTGAACATCGTAAACGCAAGAGTGATCCGTACTTGATGCAGACAGACGATGTGCTAGACATGAAAGTAAAACCAACAATCAGCAAAGCAGGAAACGAGTGTTTGCGCGTTGAATTCACCACACCTTGGCGTACTTTTACAGTTTTCTTTATGCCCAAATTGGTACGCGATTACAACAGCTTTATGGCTGTTACAAAGAGTGGAACAAAAATGCCCGAAACCATCACTTATCAAAAAGTGAGTGATTTTTATAAAATTTACAATTACAACGCGAGGCTTTTAAACGATGAAATTCCCCTCTTGGCTTAAAGTTTACGGTGACACTTTGTATCGTGGTGAATGCCCAAGCGAAACGCTTGAAACAATTACGTTCTTTGCGCAACTGCGACGTGAATATCCAGATACCTATGGATTAATTGCCACGCACATTAGAAACGAAGGCAAACGATCATGGGAGCAGGTAGCACGGCAGAAAGCAGAAGGGATGACCAAAGGCGCACCAGACATTATTATTCCAATGTCACGCACGTTTGTGTGCGAGATGAAACGACTCGATCACACCAAGTCAAAATGGCAACCAATGCAGCTCGAATATCTCAAAACCGCACACGATGCCGGAGCTTTTGTTTGCGTCGCACTGGGATATGACGCGGCTTACAGCGCATTTCAAGATTCTATTGTTTAAAATATAAAAAAATATTTTTATTTTGTGAACAGGTATGATATTATTTAACCACGCTTTCAAGAAGGCGAAACAATAATAAATAACTAAACCGGAGTAAAAATTATGAAAAAATTTAAAGTAGCTGTATCAAACATGGGTGGTTGGAATCACATAGGTTCAATTGCCGTTAGAGGGGAATTTATCTCTAACGGTTTAATCGGTGGAAGTGATTTCATTGCTTCTAAACGCGCTGATGCAAACCAAAAAGCACAGGATTGTGCTGACTGGGCATCGCAGTTTGATGATCAAATCGGTACAGCATTCTTAGTGTGCCGCAAAACACCTCGTAAGGGGTGGGTTGTTGTGGCTCAATTTTAGGAGGTGTGTTATGTACGAAACAGTAACATTCCAAATTAAAACCGACGACGGTTATGAGTTAACCGCTGAGGTTGAAGTGTTAATTACTGGCACATTGATACCAGCATCTTTTTACGAAGATGTTGATGACAACCGTGAAGTTTTGGTTGAAAACGTTAACATTTTTGATGAAGATGGTGATCCAGTAGCAAAGCCATCAAAAAGATTGCTTGAAATCGTCGAAGAACATATAGACGACAATTTTTTAAACATTTATCGTGGTGCTACCACAATTAATGATTTCAAGTCAGATTACAAATTGCGTGATCTGATTTAACAAACAACTCCTACCTCTGCCGCTAAGACGAGTGGCTTTTTTTGAGATACTAAGATGATAGACTTTATAAAATTCCTAGACGACTCGGATGTCGCCTATTTGGTTATGCTTGCGCTTTTTTTAGCGATGGCAAAACTGCATTCCAAAGCAATGGAAGAAAACACAAGACTCCGTAAAATACTTAAAAAGGCAATGCGATGATTAATCCAGTTCAACAAATGATTGCTGAGGCAATCAACTCAAAAGATCCAGCACACAATGTTGCGTTGGTTTGTACAGAAATCGTGCGTGGTTTGAGCTTTATTGCTAACGCAATTCCAGACAAGGAAGAACAGGATGCTTTCATTGAAACAGTCAGCAAACAGATCCGTGCGGAGCTGGAAATCCTACAACAAACAATACAATTCGAGGCATAAGACGATGAGCGCAACTCTTTTACTAACTTTATCATTTTTAACAGTCGATACCACAATCGACAAGAAAGGACGTACAACTACACATGAACGTATTGAATACACTACGAGTGTAATCCCCTACGACAGCATGACGGCTTGCACAAACGCTAGGGAGGAGTGGAATCTTGCAGTTGGTGCTTATCAACTAAGCAAAAGACCGACTCGTATTATCACAGCAGTGTGTAACGACTCAGCTATGGGAACAGTAGAATGAATAAAGAAAGAGAGCTGTTAGAAAGAGTATTAACGTCAGAACTGTGGTCAGTGCAAGAAGAATTGCAGTCTGAAATTAAAGAACTACTCGCCCAACCAGAGCAAAAACCAGCGGCTTGGATGTATGAATTTACCGGAGAATTAGACGTTAGATTGGAGAGAACAGCTAGGGTGATTTTGCTGCTAGAAAAACAAGATTGGGTAGAAAGCCG
>Ga0209299_1000541_pt1 | contig 21413 bp, 4 predicted proteins | sample S_140806_MF_Meta_FD_187326 | JGI IMG/M metagenome (GOLD analysis project Ga0209299, IMG submission 187326) | Freshwater microbial communities from Lake Simoncouche, Canada to study carbon cycling - S_140806_MF_MetaG (SPAdes) (version 2) | ecosystem: Environmental > Aquatic > Freshwater > Lake ...
ATTGAAGTTTCAGATCAAATTGTTAATGTAGGACAATATTTACTTAGAGTTGGTCCAAAGTCAAAATTTGATTTTAATTATCAACCTTTAGCAAATTTAATAAATACTAAATGGGTTTCTGTAGAATACCCAGAAAAATATTATATTAATGGAGGTTCAAAAGTTGGTTATTTAAGAGATGAGGTATATGCTTTTTTTATTAAATGGGTATATGATACAGGAGACAAATCTGCTTCTTATCATATCCCAGGTAGACCAGCAGAAGCTTATACCTTCACAAATCCTAATGGTGTTATACAATCATTTTCTTTAGATACTGATCCTTATACAGATATTAATAGTTTTGCTGATGATACACAACTTTGGCAAACAGTAAATACTGCAAAACAAACTAATTTATTTTTAATTAATAATCCTATATTGCCTGATGGTGGAAAAGTTATTTCTAAAGGTAAGATGGGATATTGGGAATCTACAGAAATATATCCTAATCAACCTGATGTTTGGAATTCTAGTTCTCATTGTTGGACAGCTACTACAAACCCAAACTATGATCTTTGTGGGAAACCTATAAGACATCATAAATTTCCTGATAATGCATTAACTCCTGAAACATATCATTTTAATGTTTTAAATGCTAATGCCTCTAATGGTGAAAAATATATTAGAGTAATGGGAGTAGAGTTCAGTGGTATAATTTATCCAAAAGATAATGATGGAAATCCAATACCTGGAATTGTTGGTTATGAAATATTAAGAGGTTCAAGAGAAGGTAATCAAAGTATAGTTGCTAAAGGAATGATAAATAATTTTAGAGACTATAGAATACAAGGACAATCAAAAGGAAATAGAAGAGGCTTGTATGCTAATTATCCATTTAATTGTTCAATACCTTTATCTAATACACTTAATCCAGTTGATCATGATTTTAAATTTAATGATCCTTTTATTAAAACTATAAATGTAAATTCTCAGGGTAATGAAGTTTTTAAAAATCAAAATATTCCTGAAAATATAATTACATTTACATCACCTGATACAAGTTTTAGAAATCCTTTTTTAAATCAAAGTGAATTAAAAATTTATGGGAGTTTAGAAGGTAATGGAACTCATCAATTTGAAATCCCAAGTAAGCATCCAGAAAATAAATTAATGTCTGATGAAGCATTTTATTTTGCTATTATTGTTGGTCTTGGAAATGCTTTATTAAATCTTATAGGTAAACAAGAAAGACATACACCAGGACTTCCTGAGTTACAAATTCCATATTTAAATTCACCTATTATTACAATTCCTGGAGGTACAACAGGAGCAGCTTTTAATTTAGATCCATTTGCTACTTTTGCTGCAAATAGTACTTATCAAAACTTTCAAAATGCATTAAATGGCTATTTTACATTTGGTGGTCAGCTAAGTGCAGCAGTTACTGGAAATCTTACATTACAAGATATTTATGATACAACAGCCCAAACTTATAATAATCTTGGAATGTATATTCCACCAACAATAGTAACTGAATATTCTGCTGCTACAGTTTTTGACAATTTAGGATTAGGTCCCGGACTTACCGCTGCATTAAATAGTGCAATACAAATACCATATTATTTTTCTGAAGGGTTTAATACAACACTAAGAGTAATACAAGCATTTTTACCTTTTAGGCAATATGCATTACAATCTTTAGCACATGCTTTTTATGCAAGATTTGTTCCGCCAGTAAATAGTTTTTTAAAAAGATTTAGTTTAGAAGAAGGTTTTTATTTAACTGATAGTAACCAGGAGGTTCCGGATTTTCTTAATGGTACTGGTGTATTTGAAAGATTTAGTATAAATAATCTTAATAGAACTAAGACAGTTGTTTTAAGAACTGCAGCACCTAATAATTTAAACCCACTTACTGCTCCAACAGCTGGGCCTAAATTAATTGGAACATATGTAGGTGGTGTTTTACAACCAGGATTTCAAGAAGATAATAGTTTAATTAATTTAGGTAAAGCAGTTAGTACAGCTTCATTTGATATGTCTTTTGATAATGCAACTATGTTTAATAGTTTTTTATCAAATGTTGCAAGTCATTATGTAGGACTAAAATATAATGTACAAAATCAATATGGTCAATTAAGTAGCATCAAGCAAGTAATTGCTACTCCTTGTGAATTTAAATTCAATCCAAATAATATTTATGATGCTGTAACAAATCCTGATGGAGATGTTACAATTTCTATAACTTCTTCTTTTTGTCCTAGTTCTACTCCTCTACAAGTACAACATATTTTATTATTACCAACACAAGTAATTTTTGGTGGAGATACCTATATAAATAGATTTACAGAAAAGAATACAATGCTATTCTTTTATAACTGGTTATATAATTTACCAGATGGTACTATTTGGAATTATGCTTTGTATAATAATATTCCAACAGCACGGTACTGGATGAATACACAACCCTATTCAAAAGATGAAAATCCATTGTTTGGAGGAGGTAATCCTTTAACAACTATTTTAGGATTAATTACTCCTAATGCTCCAAATTTTGGAACAGGTCCTTTACCTACAGGTTATTATAATTTAGATAATGATAACTATGATAGGCAAGATGATAATCCAACTGGAGCTGGTCCTTTTCCTAGAGGATATGATGGATTTCTAGCTGTAAAAAATTCATACTTTTATTTAGCTAATTCTGGTGTAAGAGATTTCTTTGTTGAAAGTGATGTGCTTGTTGATTTTAGAGAACAAGGAACTTTTAGTTATGAACAACCTTATATTCCTTTTCAATATACTGACATGAGGGAATTGTTTAAAATGGATCCAGAAATAATTACAAAAGGAAATTTTTATAATTTTGATTATTCATTAAGTGTTGTTAAGTTTTATACTCAATATTTATCTGCAGGATCAATACAGGGAATAACTTATGATCCCTATATTGCAAACTTATGTTATACCTATAATCCAAATAGAGCTTTATACTCATTATATCAAGATGATGAATCTTATAATAATAATTGGTTAATTTATCTACCATTAAATTATGTTCAATTTAAAGATATAATAACTACAGTAAAGCCAATAGGGATGACTGGTATGATATTTACTTTCCCTACTACTGGTCCTTTATATTATCAAGGTATTGATCAACTGCAAACTCAATCTGGTAAAAAAGTTACCATAGGTGACGGAGGTTTATTTTCTACTCCACCACAATCAGCATCTAATGCTGATCCATCATTTGAATATGGATCATCTCAAAATGCTAGGTCTGTTCTTTATTCACCAGCTGGTATTTATTATGCATCTATGAATCAAGGTAAGATATTTTCATATAGTGAAAACTTAAAAGAAATATCTCAAAATGGTTTAAAGTGGTGGTTTAATTTATTTTTACCTTATAAGTTAACTGAAGATTTTCCTAACTTTCCACATACTGATAATCCAGTTGCAGGAATTGGTGTTCAGTCAATGTATGATAATAAAGATTCAATAATATACTTTACTAAAAAAGATTATAAATTAAGAGAAGGTTTAGGTAAAGTAAAATATAATGCTAATAACAATACATTTAATTATTTAAATTTTGATTACCCTCTTGGTCATCCAACTTTATTTGAAGATGCATCTTGGACAGTAAGTTATGATCCAAAAGCTAATGTATTTATTAGTTTTCATGATTGGCATCCTGATCTTGCATTTTCATCTAAGACAAATATATTTACTGTTAAGAAAAATACAATTTGGAAACATAATGATTCTTGCAATGATTTTTGTAATTTTTATAATGACCAATATCCTTTTGAAATAGAATACCCAATTAGTAGTGGTCAAGTAACAAACGTAGTTAAATCATTTGAATATATTCTTGAAGCATATAGATATTCTCAATTTAATTGTGTGGATCAGTTTCAAGTTCTTGATGCAAATTTTAATAAAGCTGTGGTATATAATCCAGAGCAAGTATCTGGTTATTTAAATTTAAATATATTTCCTAAAAATAACATAACACTTTCATTAGCATATCCTAAACTTAATCAATCTAACTTGTCTTCATTTGATATACTATTTTCAAAAGAAGAAAATAAATATAGATTTAATCAATTTTGGGACATAACAAAAGATAGAGGTGAGTTTCCAATAGGTTCTACTTATCCTCCAACGGGACCTTTAGTTCCAGGAACTACACAACTTTTAGGTAACTATTCTAATCAATTTATTTGGAATACAGAATCAAATGGTTATATTAAAACATTAAATGCAAATAATTTAAATTATGTTAAACCTGATTTACAAAGAAAAAAGTTTAGAAATTATTTAAATTATTTATTTTTATCTAAACTTGTAGAACCAGAAGAAAGAGATATTAATTTTATTTTAAAAATTATTAATACTAAAACTCAATATTCTCCAAGATAATGAAAAAGTCATTAAATAAATTTACTGAAGATTTTATTGTTTCTCAAAGAGGTCAGTGGGATTATCCCGGACTACCTACTGCAGTACCAACACCTAGTGGAAAAATAACTACAAAAGGTGTAAAGGATGATTTGATTGGTATAGATAATTTAGGAAATTCACAGTACATGACTCCTAATAATGAATATCAATTTGAAGGAGACATGGTATATGAAATACCACAAGTAAAGAAAGGAGGAAGTAAGAAACCATCTAAAAAACTTTCAAGTAGTTTGATGGCAAAAAATATTTTATTTACAAAAAATCAATTATTTGAAAAAGTAAAGTCTGTAAAAAATAAAATCTTTGATCCTAACTCTCCATACTTAAAAGAAGGTGGGGCATTTCAAATAGAACTAGATGATGCTGAAATAGATGAGTATAGAAAAGGAGGTTATGTTATAGAAGACTTAGATGCTTATGGTCCTGGAGGTGAACCTTGTGAAAAAGGATATAGTCTTGTAAATGGTGAATGTATACCAGATCAAGACTGTGAAGATGGTAGATGTGAAGAAACAGATCAGATACAAAACATACTAGATGAAGGATCATATATTCCTAAAAAGAATGTAAATATGATGTGGGATGTTGTAGAACAAATGGAAAAAAGAAATCCATTTGGAAATGCAGGAAACATATGGACAGGTAAAGGTGCTCAATCATTATCTAAAAGATTAGGTATGGACAATCCTAGTAATTGCATGTGGGCTGCAGGAATGGGTTATCAATGTTTACCAGAAACAAAAGGAAAACTTCCATTAATGCCTTTTGAATCTAATGATAAATTTATTAATGCTGTAAATAAAGGTACAGTGCCTTTCTCTAGAGTTGCTAAAACACATGATCCAAATTTTGCATCACAAGAAACAGGCATGTTGCAACAAGGAGATATTATTAATTTTAAAGGTGCAGGTAATTCTCATGCTATGACCTTCTCAAATTATAGAGAAGATGGTGTTCCTATTTTTTTAGATAGCAATGGAAATGCAACTGATTTTGGTTTTAATACAGGATTATGGAAAGATTTTTTACCAAATAAAGAAAAAGTAGCATATGTATCTAGATTTAATCCTGAAAAATTTTATGAAAAAGATATTAAAACTTTAGAAGAAAAAGCAAGAACTAATCCTACTATGATTGAAAAACAAAATGGTGGAGCTCTTAATAAGTTTCTAGGAGGTGGTCCAACTGATTGTGGTGAAGGTACAGTATGGAGTGATGAATTACAAGACTGTGTTAGAGAACAAGCTGTTCATAGTGTCACTATTAATCAATATACACCCTATATTAATGCATGGAATGAAATGCATCCGCGAGAAAGAGAAATAACACAAAAGAAAGCTGAGTATCTTAGAAAACATAAAGGTTTAAATAGAATAGCTGGTGTTACTCAAGATAATTTTCCAGAAAAAGTACTTAGAAATATTATAAATAAAGTAGATTATGAAAGGAATAATTATGTTATTGATCAATATGCTAAAGCTAGAGGATTTAATCCAAATAAACATGTTGACTTAGTTGAAAACATAGCAGAAAAAGGACGTGGTAGTTATGACATGGCTCAAAATTCTAAATATGGTTCTAAATTAGCACCATCATTATGGTCTAGAACTTTATCAGGAGTACAAGAACTTGGTAATGCTGCTATTAAATTATTACCTGGTACACAAGGAGATGTCCTTAAATATAAAGTTCCTGGACTTTCAAAAAAAGAAGCAAAAGAAAAAGCAAAATCTTCAACTGGTGCATTAGATGCTTTTGCAATATTAGATTTACCAGGACAAGCAATTGCTAATACTGTTTTAGAATATGGTAAAACACTAACTGGTGGAACTGGAGCAGATTATAAAACAAAAGATATTCCTAATGTAATATCAGGTGAATCTATGCCAGGTGTTACAGATGCTGTTTCTGCTATTTTTAATCCTTTTATGTATACAGGACTTGCAAGTGTACCATACTTATTAGGTAACGGAATTGTAGGGGCAGGTAAAGGAGTTGCGGCAATAAAAAATATTATTGCTGGAGCTAAAACAGCAGATAATGTACTTCCTATTATAGGACAAGCAGATAATGTAGCTCCATTATTAACAAAAGTGGATGATGTAACTTCATTAAATAAAGTAGATGATGTACTTTCTTTGCCAACTGTTAATAATAAAGTATCAGAAATAAATTGGGGTAACTGGAATAAAGAAATTCCAAAGAATAAAACTTTAATGCAAGAATATAATACAATAGAAGAGGCTAGTAAAGCAAATGGAACATGGATGAAAAATGCTGATGGCACTCCTTTTAATGGAACTCCTGAACAATTTGTACAACAACAAAGTCAAAATTTTAAAAATGCATATCCTGAAGGTACTACAACAACATATAGGGGTGATGCCACACATACACCAACTTTAACAAATAAAAATTCAGTTGGTAATTCTGTATTTACAGGAGAAGAAAATCTTGCACAACATTATACAGGAAATACTGATTATTATAATAGTAATATATTTTCTACAGAAAATAAAATAATACCAAAGGATCAATGGGACTCATATAGTGAGGCAATGAAAAATTCTACTTTAAGTAAGTATGGTGACAATTTAAAAATTGTTGATAATGCTTCTGATCCAGGATTAACTCCAGCAGGTATGCACAAACTTTATGTTAAAAATAGTGACAATCAAGTTATTATTGATGCAAAAAATGCTGAGTGGCATTCAGTTGAAAATCCTTTTTCTGAAAATATAAGAATTGATAAACAATTAGGAGAAAGAACAAAAGATTATGCAAAACAAGGTGATTATGTAAACACAGATCAAATTGCTAGAGTATTAGAAGAACAAGGTATAGATAAAGCAATAATTAATAATATTGAAGATGGTAAACTTGGAAATATATTAATTAATAATCAAAAGCCAGGAAATTATTTAAAATCTATGATGGGTAATAATGGAATGTTTGATCTAACTAATCCTAATATTTATAAAGCAATAATACCTGCTGTAGGTGGTGCTGGATTAATGTTAAATAATCCAGGTGTTTTACCTCAAAAAAATAAATATGGTGGTGCTCTTAATAAGTTTGAAAAAGAAGGAATAATTCTTGACTTATCTCCAGCACAAATAGAAGAATATAGAAAAGGTGGTTATATAGTAAAAGAACTAAATACTTATAGTGGTGGTGGATCTGTTGTTGGTACTGATGGTCTAACAGATAATTTTTCACAAAGACTTAGTCAGTTTATTATAGATGCTAGAACACAAGGTATAGATTTAAATGTTGGTTCTGGATATAGATCATATGAAAAACAAAAAAAACTTTGGGAACAAGCACTTAAAAAATATGGGTCTCCTGAAAAAGCAAGAAAATGGGTTGCCCCACCTGGATCATCTAATCATAATAAAGGGTTAGCTGTAGATTTATCTTCTAGTGGTTTATTTTTAGGTAAAGATAAAAATGTTAAAGCAACAGAATGGGCTCATGCAAATGCAAAAAAATATGGTTTAAATTTTAGAATGGGTTGGGAGCCTTGGCATATTGAACCAATAGAAAAAGGTAACTCAAAAGATGATGGTAAGACTGCTGATGATCATGATCATAGTAGTGAGTTTGGAAATGATGAAGCAACAAAAAAAGAAAAATTAGATCTTGCAATTAAAAATAAAGAATTAGAATTTGAGAATAAAAAATTATTATTAGCAGAACAAGAAAAAATAAAAAATGATGATGATTATAGTAACTGGACACCAAGGAAAAAAATAGAAGATGCTGATCCAACAAAAGCTCTTTTAGAAAGTTACTCTAAAATAATGAATCCTAGTTTACAAAACATAAATGACATTTATACTTCAAATCTGCAAGGTCAAATGAAAAGAGGTGGTTTTATTATGGATTTAGAGGATGATGAAATAAAAAAGTATATTGATGGAGGTTATATTGTAAAAGAAATAAATTAAACTTTAGAAGTTTATTCATTAAATTTAAAATTTGTATATTAATAATATAAATACGTAAAATGAAAAGAAAAGTTCTAATATATAAAGATCCTATGAATAAAGGAGGTTATATTAATAAAACTGCAAGTTGGTTAACTAAAGCTCAGCCAGGTATGGAAACAGGTATTACTCCAGTTACTGCAGGTATTATGCAACAAATGCAAAAACCAAATATGCCTCAAGCTACAACAGAAACTCAAGCACCAACTCAAGAAGAATTAAAAGCGCAAATAATTAGTCTTGCAAATCAAGGTTATAGGGAGTCTGATGTAAATGATTATTTATTAACTAATGTTCTTAAAATAAAAAAATATTCACAAGAATATTATAAAACTGAACCTGGCTTAAGTAGTTATGTAAAAAGTATTTTTTCTGAATTAAGCCCTGAAGAAGATTATAATGATAATGATGATATTGTTCCAATTGAAACTAATGAAACTCCAGTTGTTGAAGATTCAAATGTCAATACTAATATAAGTAATGATATTGTAATGGATTCAAATGCAGCAGATGATGTTGAAGACATATCAGATGATTTATTATTTAATTCACGTTATGGTGGTGCTGCTAATAAAAGGAAATTTATTAATAACTATATTCAAAAATTTAAAAAAGCAGATGGTGATGAAATTAATAATAGTGGTATTCCTAATTTAAGAGGTACTGAAAAAAATCCATTAGTTGCATCTGGAAATAATGATTCTTTTATAAATGGAGTTTCAAATCAATCTAAGGATTTTTATTTAAAACAAGAAGCTGAAAATGAATATAATAATTTAAACACACAAAATTTAAATCAAACAGAAGATATGGACTATGCACAATTTGGCGGTATGCGCATGAGAAGAGCTAATAGAAAACTTTTTGGTTCAGGTGCTGTTCCTCCTGGAGTAACATCATCTAAATATAAATTTGGATTTCTTGGAGGACTAAGAGAAGCTGATATACAATATAATCCATTATTATTAGCATCTATGTTTCCTATGATGACATATCCTGGTATGAGTCCTTTTGGAGCTTCATCTCAGTATAATCAGTCAAATAAAAGAACTTCAAAAGGAAGACTTGTTACTGAAAGAATTGCATCTGTTGTTAATGATGAATCATTAAAAGAAGTATCTACAGCAACTGATAAAAAAGATCCTACAATTGATCCGGCAGTAGATCCTAAAGTTGATCCTAAAGTTAACCCGGTTGTTGTTCCAGGTCCAATTAAGAAAAAAAAGAAGAAAGAAAATGTACCTGATCCAATAATTCCAGTACCTGATCCAATAATTCCAAAACCTGATACAGGAGTAGCAGACTGGATAAAAGGTACTTATAGACCATATGATCCAAATGTAGCACGTGCAGTAAATGATGCAGAAGAGAGAGAGAAACAATTGCAAGAATTTAGAAAAATAGGTTCAGATCAGGATGAGTATATGAACTTACCATGGTATGAACGAATGTTTACATCTTATCCTGGTGCTGTCACAGGATTAAATCCAGGTAATCCTAATGCTGGTTTTGTTGATAAATATGTTGTACCAGGAATTACAGGTGTTGGTAACCCTGCAGCTGTAATGTCTTTATTTAATCAAGCACCAAAACTTTTAAACACAGGTCAAAAAGTTTTAGGTACAGGTCAAAAGTTATTAAATAATGGTAAACCGTTATTAAACCCAGGTCAACAATTACTAAACCCAGGTCAACAACTTTTAAATCCTGGTCAAAGATTATTAAATCCTCCTGGAGGATTTCAATTTAAATTACCTTTTGCTTATGGTGGAGCAACTAATGATATGATGCAGGATGAATTTGGTAATCTTCAAAGATTTGTATATGGTGGAGATGAAGAACTTGAAGATTTGTTACAACCACCTATAAATCAATATGATTTAAATTACACAAACTCTAAAGATTCTACAGATCCTTATTTTCAAAAAGGAGGTATGTATAGATTTGATGATGGAGGACAATGGATTACTAAATCTGATGGAACAGTTGTATTTTTAAAAGATGATGGAACTGTTGATTCTGGAAGAAAAATTACTGAAGCAGAAAAAGCAACATATAATGCTTCTAGAGGCAAAGATTATGATTCCTATTATGAAAAAAATAAAGATAAATATCAAAATAAATATTTAGAAGATTATAAAAAACAACAACTTGAACAACAAAGATTACAAGGAAATACCCAACAAGGATTTACACAACAAGGGTTTATGCCACAAGGATATATGCAGCAAGGATATGGAAGAGGATTACTTAATACTTTAGGTAATAGGTATTCTCCATATAATAGGGGAAGAGAAGAATTTAGTGCTGTTAATCCATTAGCATATGCAGCTACTGCAGCTATGATAACTAATTCAGGAATGTTGCCTACAGGAATGAAATATTCTAAAGAAAGAAAACAAGATGGTAATTTCTTTGAGAGAAATTTAGGATTTAATAAAGATAGAATAACTACTTTAAGTTATGCTACACCTGATCAAATTAAAGCTAAAGCAGAAGCTGCACAATTAGCTGGAAAATTAAATACTTCTAATCCTACTGCTAATACTACTGTTAATCCTACTGTTAATCCTACTTCTAATACTACTACTAATCCTAATACAAGCAGATATACTAATACAGAAGGCTTAAAAGGTAAAAGTAAAAGAGCTATAAGAAAAGGAGAAGATAAAATGAGAGGTACTTATTCAGATGAAATTATATTAGATGAAGATAATCCTTTATTAAATACACCTGTAATAGATGACAAACCAGCTCCAATAACTCCTGCAAGAGTTTATACAGATGCTGAAATGGGAATAGATCCAAGAACCTCTGACGATCTAATGAATGAGAAAAGGTTTCCAAAACCTGTAATAAATATGAATCCTGCTAATAAACCTGTTGATCCTAATTTAGCTGTTGGAAATTCTGGAGTACCAGTAATGGGACTTCCACCAAAAGCTTATGGCGGATATACAGAAGACTATATGCCAGACTATATGGCATACGGTGGTTATATACCTGATAATTATTATGCTTATGGTGGATACCTACCTGAAGCAGTAGATGGTATAGATGTTTCTCCAGTATCATTTGCAGGTAACCCAGTAACTGGATTACCATCAAGTCCTACATTTGAAGCAATGGATTATTTTAATAATCAAAATAAAGATATTAAAAATCCTAATGTTGATAATAATAAATATTATTCTAAAGAACCAGATGATTTAGCTGATTGTACATATGAACAGAAACTTGATTCAACAAGTAAATGTTACTCACCTCAAAGTGCAGAGTTAAAAATTAAAACAGATAAGTCTGGTACTATGAACTATGGTAATATATCTAATATTCTTATGGATACAGGAGCTAATTTTGCTGATGGTAAAGATTTTCTTGATGAACAAAGAACTAAATATGTTCCAGGAATGACTGAGTTATCAATGGGTGAAAAACAATCTTCTAATGAAGGACTAAGTAAAGGTGAGTTTAATAAGCGTACTGGTAAAGAAGGAATTCAAGGTTTTAGAGATGTAGTTAAACAAGGTGGTTCTATTGGAAAATATAAAAAAAATGGTGAGTATGAATTATCTATGCAAGATATTCAAGAGTTATTAAAACTTGGTGGATTAATTGAATTTTTAGATTAATATTATGAAATACAGAGTTAAAATTACTAGGCTTCCTCAAGCAAGAACTGGCTATCAAGTACAAGGTGCATTAGCTAATGATATTTCTGACTTTAGTGGTAATGCTAGTGGCAGTTATTTAGGCAAACCAAATCAAGAAGTTAGAAAATCTATGGGACGTGTGCCTAGAGATGAAGCTAATTTAGAAGCAGAAGGTGGTGAAACATTAGTAGGTGATATTGATGGTTCTACTTTCCCTTCTTTTTTTAATATAAAAGGCCCAAGACACTCTAGTGGTGGTGTGCCAATGAGCTTACCAGATGATACTTTTATTTTTAGTGATACTAAGGCAATGAAAATAATTGATCCTAAGATTCTAAAAATGTTTGGTAAGTCACCTAAAAAAGGTGGATATACACCTGCTGAATTATCTAAAGTATATGACATAAATAAATATAGAAAACTTTTGCAAGATCCAGATTCTAATAAAGTAGAATTAAAAACTGCAGAAATGATGATTAAGAATTATGTTATAAAACTTGGAGCATTAGCTATTGCACAAGAATCTAAAAAAGGTTTTCCTCAAGGTATCCCAGTTATTGCAAAACCTTATATGGAAGCAAATAATATAAAAGAAGAAGATTTAATACCTGAAAATGCGAGACAACAGCAAAATGAAATGTCTCAAGAAGAAGAAGAACCTACAGAAATGCCTTCAGAACAACCAATTGCAATGCCTCAAGAACAACAGTCTATGCAAGAACCACCAATGAATCAAGAAGATACGATGAGATTTGGTGGTATGAGAAGATTAAGAAGAGCTCAAGAAGGAATGCAACAACCTTCTCCTGAACAAATGGCAATGATGCAACAACAGCAACAAGGTCAACAACAAGAACAAGGTGGTGATCAAATGGAAGAACTTATTCAACAAGTCACACAGGCTATTGAACAAGGAGCTAAACCTGAAGAAGTAGTTGCAGAATTATTACAAGAAAAAATTTCTGCAGAAGAAATTGCACAAATATTTGTTGAGTTGGGTATGCCAGAAAATGAAGTAGAGCAACTTATAATGGGTGTTATACAACAAATGCAAGGTGCTCAACAACAACAAATGGATCCAAGACAGCAACAGCAACAACCTATTTCTGAAGAAGAAATGATGGCTATGCAACAACAAGATCCACAACAGATGCAGCAGTCTCCTATGGCAAAATATGGTATGCTAATGGGAGGTTTTGGTATGCCACTTATATTAGAAAATGGTGGCTCATCATTTTATGGTATGCAAAATCCTATGAATTATGGTTCTTCTAAACTTAATATGTTTACAGGTAATGATTTATATACAGCAAAGAATGGTGTTGAACTAAATAAATTTGAAGGAGAAGGTAATAGTCAAGTAAATACAGATGGAACACCTAAAACAAAAGCTCAATTAGAAAAAGAACTAAGAGATGGAAAAGTAACCGTAGTAAAAACTAAAAAATTACCAGATGGTACAGTTGAAATAACAAGATCTGATGGAAGTAAAGTATATGCAAAAGGTAATGCATCAGGAGATATTATATATCAAAAAGATCCAGAAAAAGGAAAGAAAGGTACTGGAACAGTTGACCCAGCAGCATATAAAAAAGGTTTATGTGATAGAATAAGAAAAGAAGGGTATACTGCTGAACAAGCTGCCGGAGCTGGATGGATTCATTCATCACAAATTGCAAATTTTAAAAACTGTGAAAATTTAAAAAGAACAGGAGAAGATAAATCAGAGTTTTATGAACTAGAACAAGATTGTCCATGTAAAGATGATAAGGGAGTAGAAATACCAGGAGTGTTTGCTACTAAAGATGATGCTGGAAATTGTCTTCCTGAAACATGTTTTAAAGAAAGTAAAAAATGTTATTGTGAAGATGAAACAGGAAAAGAAGTAGAAACAAAATTAACTAATGGAGAATGTTTATGTGAATATGAAGATGAAATGCAAAGTAATGATGCATATGGACAAACAACACCTTGGCAAATACCAATGGCATGGACCCCACAGGATGAAAGAAATCTTGCAGCTGCCATGAGAACAAGAACTGGTATTGAATATCCTACAGCTATGACATATCAGTATCCTGAAGTAGAATTAGCTAAAGAAGAATGGTTAGCAAAAGTACAAGGTCTTCAAGGACAAGCTGCTAAAAATATTGATAGCTTAGAAGGTACAGCTGGATCATCTGCTGCAAAAAGATCTTTAAAGGCTTCATTAGATGGAGATACAGCTGAAGGTATAGTTGGAGCTATTGCAAGTACTCAAGCAAGAAATATTGGTACAGAAAATCAAGAAAGAATGCTTAATTATCAAGGAGATATTGCTGAAGGAACCAATAGACAAAATATACTAAACCTGAACGCGGATAAAACAGGTGCAACAGAAAATAATTATAGAGGAGAACTTAATACAAAAGATGCATTAAAAACTCAGATGATGAATATAGGAGATAAAAATGCTGCTGATATATATAATTTACAAACTGAACAAGCTGGTATAGATCCACGAAGTGGTAAATTAATATTTAAAGGAGGCAAACCATTAGTTCCAGAAGATCCTGGAATGTCTGAAATTGCTTATGCTCAAAGTTTAAAAGAAGCAGGATTAGAAGATGATGAAAGAGAAATATTATTGAAAGCAAGATATTCAAGATTTGGAGGTCCTATATTAAGAATAGGAGGAATGGTGTATGGGGATACTGTTTATCCATTTCAATATTATAAATAAACTTTTAAAGTTTATTAAACTTAAATAATTTTAATACATTTATATTTTAGAATAAATTATTATGGCAACATTTACAGCAGCCACCTTCATACCACAAATGCAACCGTATCAACCGGACTTAAATCTGTATTCTAATTTAATACAGAATAAACAGTCACAATATGATGCAAATTGGAAATCTCTTAATAAAATGTATGGTCAGTATTTTTATGCTGATCTTACAAGAGAAGATAATATTAAAAAGAAAGACTATTTAGTTGATCAAATAAATTTTAATGTAAATAGAATAGCTGGTCTAGATTTATCTTTACAACAAAATGTGAGTCAAGCTACTCAAATATTTAAACCATTTTATGAAGATACAAGCTTAATGAAAGATATGGCTTGGACAAAAAACTATAATTCACAAGTTGGTAAATATGAAGCATTGCAAGGTTCCTCTGATGAAAAGGATAGAGCTCAAGCTTGGGATACTGGACTAAGAGAAATGCAATATAAGAAAGATGATTTTAAAAATGCTTCATCTGATAAAGCAATGTCTTTTCAAAATGTATTATATACTCCTTATGTAAATGTACAAAATAAAGCTTTAGATTTAGCTAAAGAATATGGTGATATTCAAACAGTTACATGGAGTCCTGACAATAGATGGATGATTAAAAAAACTAATGGAGAAGCTTTAGAAGAACCATTAGCTAAATTGTTTGAATCTAGTTTAGGAAATGATCCACAAGTACAAGCAATTTATCAAACACAAGCTTATGTAAATAGAAAAGATTATGCCTATTCTAATGCTGCACAGTTTGGTGGTGATAAGAATGCAGCTGAAATGAAATATTTAGAAAATAATTTTACTATTCTAAAAGATAAATCAGTAAAACAATATAAGCAAATTCAAGAACAATCAACAGTTTATGATAATAAAATAAAAGATTTACAAAATCAAATAGCTAATAAAACAGGTACTCCAGATACTCAAAAACAGTTAGATGCATATCTTGAAAGTAAAAAAATTTCTGATACTATTTTAGAAAGAGTTAAAAAAAATAATGATATTATGAGTAGTGGTGAATCAAGTACTACTACTACATCTACGGGTTTTAAAAATCCCTATGGTGACATAGAATCATTAAGATATAAAGTAGATAATGGAATTGCTTCTTTATTAATGGAAACTGATTTAGATGAAGCAGCCCATACATTTGCATTTAGACATTATAAAGAAGATCCAGAAGCTAATCCTTATGCTGTTTTAAAAGACAAGCATAATTATAGTATGTCTGAAATAGATGCAAGATTAAAAGGTCAAGAAAGATTGTTGTTAATAAAACAATCTTTAGATATTCAAAGAGATGATGATAATAGAAAATTAGATGCCGGTACTCATTATAGAAATGAAGATGGTAAAGTAGTTGAAAGAGAAGATTTAAATCTTGTAGTAAATGAACCAGATTCAAAAGGTGAATTAAGTACTGATGCAGTAAACTTAAAAGATGAAAGTATAAAAATTTCAAAGATGACTAATCAAGAATATTTGACACCTTATCTTAATTCAACAATTAGTATTTTAGGAAAAGCTTCTACTGAAAATAAAATAGATAATAAGACTTTATCTAATATATTAACTACAAATAATGGTACTAAATTAAGTTTACAACAATTTAATGATAACTATGCAAAATATGGAGATGTATGGTTAAGAAAAAATTATGGTCAAGAAGGTATTCAACGTATGCAAAATAGAATGGACTCTTGGGTTAATAATAATAGAGGTTTATCTATATTTCAAGATGGTGGTAAAAAGACTGAAACTTATCTGAATTATGAAAATAGTAAACTTAAATTAAATGATTATAATCTTTATTTAAAAGCAGATGAAAAATTTAGAATAAATAATTCAACTGCTGTTGAGAATTCTTTAGCAAAAGATGGATATGCAGGAGCATCATTATTATACAATGCTAAGGGAGAACTTAATACTAAAGAGGAGTATGAGAAACTTCTTATTTCTAATAAGATAATGAGTAAAGCAGAATTAGCAGAAATAAATGATATTAAAGCTAGAGAAGCAGGATATAAAGCACGTGCTATGGCTAGTGATCAACTAATGAAAACTCCATATGGTTTTGCAACAGGATTAGTAATGAAAGCTGCTGATTTTGCTAGTAAGGTTGGTCCAGGTAACTGGATAAATCAGTATAATGAAAGTTCTTTATTAGAAAAATATGATTATAATACAATTGTAAAGGCTGCTAGAAATAAATGGACAAATCCTAATATAGTTAAAGGTTCTCCAGCAAGATTAAGTTTAGGACCAGTTGATCCTGGTACTGGACTCTTTACTACAGGATCAAGTAAAATTACAGTTAACCCAAAAGGTTCAACTTCTAATACAGCTCATTATGTTGAGCAAATGCGTGTATTAAATTCTTTAGATTTTGGTGATGGTAAAAGTACTTTAACTTTTAATGGTAAAGGTATTAGTGCATATAATAATGCTAGAACAATGGAGGGTAGAAATGCTACTGCAACTGCATTTTTAAATGCTCTTAATGTTGATTTTAATTCTGCAAGAGGAAAAAATAGTGACTCAAAATTAAGTGATTTTACTATGAGTTTATCACCTATGAGTTCAGGATCACAAAATTTAACAGCAGTAACAATTAGGCCTAATAAAGCCTGGTTAGATCAATATGTATCAAGTAATGCTACAACAAAAGATAATTTATTATCTAAAGAAGAATATGCTGCTGCATTACAAAATGGATTTACATTTGTTAGTGATTCAAAAAACTTTTCACAAACATCTTTATATAGATCATCTTATGAATCTCCATTAGCTTCATATGTTGATACTTTTAATGAATATAATCTAACTAATATTGGTGGTGATCCAAATAAAAGTTTTAAAATTTCAAAAAATAAACTTGGATTAGGAGATTATGTAGTTGGTATAACTTATCCTGAATATGATCCAACTACAAAAACAACCAAACAAAAAAACTATTCTAATAATACTACTTATTTTGGAGATGAATTAGAATCACAAAGAAGTCAGATGCTTAACTGGTTAAATGAAATGGATGAGCTAAATGCATATAATCTTAATAATAATTAATATTTAATTATGGCTGAACAAGAATTATTTGATCCTTTAGATCCGTTAGGTCCTGCCTACGGAAATATAAATCAACCATTGTCTGATATTAGAGAGTTTACACCTTTTGAAGGTGATAGGATATCAATGCCTAAAATAGATTTTCCAGAAGTAAAAAATTATTATCAAGCAATACCAAATGTTGATAAATTAAATAAACCTAACTTATCAATTAAGAATGATTTAATTTATACAAACCGTGTTAATCCAAGTATTGCTCAAAAGCCATTAGATATTAAACAACAGGCTAGATCTGTTACTGATTATCTTGATGCTATTTCTCAATCTAATCAACAGAAAAATAGTTATGCAAAAATATATTCATACAATGCAGGACCTGATGGTAATGCATTTATGAAGAGGTATAAAGCATATGGTAATGAAACCTTTGAAAAAATAGGATTTTCTCCATTAAGAGATAATGAGGCAAATTTTAATGCAAGAACAACTAAATGGGATGATTTTTCAAGAATGATGAGTCATTCTTTTGGTCCTTTGTTTACAAGAGGTTTTGTATCTGGCCCAAAGAGTTTAGCTAAAATGTTAAAGGGAGATTTTTTTTCTGCTGATTTAGAAGATGCTAGAGCTTATGAAGAAGCAGCCGCCATTGGACAATCTTCAAAAGGTGGTGTAATGGGTTTTGTAAATAACACTGTAATGAATTTTGGTTATACTGCTGGTATTATTACTGAAGCAATAGCTGAAGAAGCAGTAGGTGCTTTATTTGCTGCACCAACAGGAGGTAGTAGTCTTATAGCTACTACTGCAAATAATTTGTTAAAAATACCAAAAATATTTAAAGGATTAAATTCAACAAAAAAAGGTTATGAAGCTGTCAGAAATACTTTAAATTTAACAAGTACAGTAAAAGGAGCAAGAGAGTTTTGGAATGCATCTAGATCTGGACAATTTTTAAAAGGAGCTGGTAGAGCTTTGAATCCTCTTGAAAATACAATGCATGCATTTAAAGGATTTAAAAATGCTGATAATTTGAGTGATCTTGCTGTTTTATCTAAAACAGCTGGTGGTCTTTACAGAGATGTTAGAAAAATTAATATGGCATTATCTGAAGCAAGATTAGAAGCTGGAATGGTGGAAAATCATGTCTATGATAAATTATATAATGAAGCATATATTGCAAATAATAATGAGGTTCCTAGTAATAAAGAATTAGCAGAAATAGAAAAACAATCAAAAGATGCTTCTTATGAAACTTTACTAGAAAATACTGCAATAATATATGTATCTAATAGTATAGTATTTCGTAATATTACTGGTCCAAGAGGTGGTGTAAGAAATTTTATTAAGTCTACTACTGATGATGTAATGGATATAGCTTCTAGAGAAGGTCAAAAAAACTTTGGAAAGATAGGTAAAATAATATATGATAAGGCTGCCAAAAAGTTTATTTTAGAAAAAAATAATTTAAAAACTTTAGCTAAAGGTTTTATAAAAAATCCTTTATATAAATCTTTTGGAAAAACAGTTGGTTATTTTAAAGCAAATTTTACAGAAGGTATTCAAGAAAATTTACAAGAAACTATTGCTCAAGCAAATCAAAACTATTTTCTTGATAGTTATCAAAGTCCTACATTAAAAACCATGCTTTATTCTAGAGCTGCTACTCGTGCTATAAGCAGAAATAAATCTGATTATTTTAGTGATGCTTGGTCAGAACAAAATCCATTTACTGCAAAAGGTTTTGAAACATTTGCTTCAGGTTTTGCAATGGGAGCACTTGCTGGTCCTTTGAATGCAGCTGTTCCTTTTTTAAGTTCTAATTGGAATAGAATGTATGATAAAGAAGCCTATACTAAATGGAAAAATGCTCAAACTAATGTTGCAACAGATTTAGTTAAAAAACTTAATGATATGGATATGGGAGCTTTCATGTCAGAAAATAACCAAAATCTAGGAAAACAAGATACCTTATCTCAAGTAAGAAATAGAGCATCTAAAAAAGAAGGGTTAGATGCTGAAAATGAAATTTTTGTAGGTCAAGTAAGACACTTAAAACAAACAGGTACATTTGAAATATTTAAAGAAAAATTAGAATCCTTTAAAGAATTATCAGATATTGAGTTTGCTGATGCTGTAAATATAGATATAGAACAAGTTCCAAAATATAGATCACGGATTGATAATTCTGTTCAAAGATTAGATAAGATACAAACCTTATATAATAGAGTAGAAAGAAAAAATCCAAATCCTATAAACTATAGTCAACTGAATCCTGAAGATGCAAATTTTGAAGAAAAACTTATACTGTATAATGCATGGGAACAGACTAATGAAAACATGGTTTTCTTTAATGAAGTTTATGATGATGCATTAAAAAGGAGAGGTCAAATTGAAGCAAAATATAATTCTAATCCTAAATATAAAAACATAAATAATAAAGAAAAAAATTTATTATTTAGACCAGAAGACATGTCTTCAGAAATAGATATGTTAACTAAGGAATTAGAAGTACAAAAAGAACTTAAAGCAAGTCCTAAAAAAATAAAAGAAATTGAAGAAAAAATTAAAATTACTAAAGACTATTTTGAAAAATATTTTGAGTATGATAAATTTTTTAATAGAGGTTCTTATTCTCAAAATATTGCAGATATAATTAAAGAAACAACTGGTGTTGAGGCAACTGATCAAGACATCATTGATTATATGAATACTAATATTGGTAGTAAAGATGATGAACAACTTAAATTAAAAATTAAAAATAATTTAAGACAGTCACATAAAAACTATGTAAAGAAATTAGCTGAACTAAATGGTAGTTATATTTTTGATGAAGATACTAATGATACTTTTGAATTACTTGATGACTACTATACACTAAATCTTGAATCTAAAGCAATAACAAAATACATTGAAATCTTAAATGATCCTGATGCATTTTTAGATGTAACAAGAAGAAATGCTGATTGGATGAGATATCAAGCATCTAAAAGAGTTAAGTATTTTGAAGATGTAATTTCATCTGAGATGGATAAAGTGAGAAACAATGCTTTATTAAATGAACTTGCAAATAAGGGTTACTACATGAGTTCTGAAGATATGGAAGAATATTTTATAAATGGAACACCACCAAAAGAAATATTTAACAACATAACTAAAGAAATATATCTTCCTGGCTCTAAAGAATATATAGAAATATATCAAGAATATTTTGCAAAGAGAGAAGAATTAAAATCACAGTTAAATCCTAAAAAAACAGGTATAATTGATGAAGCTTATCAAAAACAAATTGATGATTTAATTACTGAGAGAGATGCTGAAATTGAAAAGTTACCAAAGAGTAGAGTAAGAGTTGAACAAGATAAAATAGTTAAGAAAAAAAGAAATGAAACTTTTTCTATAACTGAAGTAAATCAACAACTAGCACCTAATGAATATGTAGAATTAAAGACTAAAGATTCAAAAGAATTTTTAGTTCT
>Ga0209299_1000543_pt1 | contig 21399 bp, 24 predicted proteins | sample S_140806_MF_Meta_FD_187326 | JGI IMG/M metagenome (GOLD analysis project Ga0209299, IMG submission 187326) | Freshwater microbial communities from Lake Simoncouche, Canada to study carbon cycling - S_140806_MF_MetaG (SPAdes) (version 2) | ecosystem: Environmental > Aquatic > Freshwater > Lake ...
CAAGGCGGCCGAGGTGACCCTCGTCGCCCGGGAATTCGTCGGTGGCGGCTATGTCACCGTCATGGTGCGCGGTGAAACCGGTGCCGTGAACGCGGCTGTCCGCGCTGGCGCCGACGCCTGCGAACGGGTCGGTGACGGTCTGGTGGCCGCGCACATCATTGCCCGCCCCCACGGTGAGGTGGAGCCCGCCATCGCCGCCAGTGGCGTCATTCGCCGTCTTTGATGGCCGTGGGAGCCTCCCATCCGCGCGTCCTCGGCTATCTGGGGCGCGCCCTGAGCCTGGAACTCTCCGCCGTTCAGCAGTACATGACCCAGGCTTCCCTCGTGGAGCTCTGGGGTGAGGGCGAAGCGGCCGATCGCTTTCGCCAGGAGACCGTGGAGGAGCTGCAGCACGCCGAGAGGATCGTGAAGCGCATGCTCACTCTGCGGGTCGCTCCGGCGGCCTCCCAGCTGCGGCCCGTGACCCATGCTGGCGACCTTGTGGAGCTCCTCCGGCGCAATGCCGTGCTGGAGGACGACCTGATCGCCCACTACGCGGAGGCCATGCGCTTCTGTCTTCAGATCGGCGACGCGGAGCAGCACGCCTTCTTCCAGGCCCTCTGGCAGGAGGAACAGCAGCATGGCCGGGAGATTGATACCTGGCTAGCCAGTCTCCAGGGGCCTGGCCTGGCCCTGCCTGACCGGGCCCGGCTCTGAGTGATCGCCTGTTGAGGGCTGGTCGCTGCCGCGGGATTGAGGGCTTCAGATCTGCTGAGCTTCCGCGGCAGCGCCTAAAATCTTGCGCCAACCAGCCTTTCGCCCAGTCCCGTTCTTTTCGCCTTCTTGCCCCTCTCCCTGCCCCTGCCGATCCAGTTGGTCTGGCTGATCCCGCTCTACGGGTTCAGCGGCATGGTGCTGTCGTTGCCCTGGGCGGGCGGCTGGATCAAGCGCAACGGGCCCCGTCCTGCCGCCTACCTCAATCTTCTGCTCACCCTGGTGGCTGCTCTTCACGGCAGCCTGATCGTCAGGGAGGTGCTGGCCTTGGGGCCGCAGCACCTGGAGATCCCTTGGTTCCAGGCCGCCGATCTCGATCTGCGGATCGGCTTCGACCTCTCGCTCACCAACCTGGCGGCCCTGGAGCTCGTGACCTTCATGAGCCTCCTCTGCCAGGTCTTCGCCCTGGGCTACCTCGACAAGGAGTGGTCTCTCGCCCGCTTCTACGCCTTGGTGGGTTTTTTCGAGGGGGCCATGGCTGGGGTGGTGCTGAGCAGCAACCTGTTTATGAGCTACTTCCTGCTGGAGATGCTCACCCTCTCCACCTATCTGCTGGTGGGCTTCTGGTACGCCCAGCCGTTGGTGGTCACCGCCGCCCGTGATGCCTTTCTCACCAAACGGGTGGGAGATGTGCTGCTGCTGATGGCCCTGGTGGCGCTCTCCTGCTGGGCTGGCTCGCTGGAATTCTCCGATCTCTACCGCTGGATCGACACCGCCCAGCTCGCCCCCGTGCCGGCGACGTTGCTGGGTCTGGGCCTGATCGCCGGACCCATGGGCAAATGCGCCCAATTCCCCATGCACCTCTGGCTCGATGAGGCGATGGAGGGTCCGAATCCCGCCTCGATCCTCCGGAACTCCGCCGTGGTCACCTGCGGCGCCCTGGTGCTGCTCAAGCTGATGCCGCTGCTGCGCCTCTCGCCGGTGGCAATCCAGGTGTTGCTGGTGGTGGGCACGATCAGCGCCCTCGGTGGCGCCCTGGTGGCCATCGCCCAAGTGGACCTGAAGCGCACCTTCTCCTACGGGACCACCTCCTATTTAGGCTTGGTGTTTCTGGCGATCGCCCTGCAGAAACCGCTGCTGGCTCTGCTGCTGCTGTTTTCCCACGGCCTGGCGAAGGCCCTGCTGTTCATGAGCGTGGGCAGCGTGATCACCACCACCAACTGCCAGGACCTCACCGAACTCGGGGGCCTTGGAACCCGCATGCCCGCCACCACCACTGCCTATCTGGTGGCCGCCGCAGGGCTCACCGGCCTGTTCCCGCTGGGTTGCTTCTGGTGCTTCGGGTTGATGGTCGATACGTTCCGGGCCGGCCATCCCCTCCTGGCTGGGGTGGTGCTGCTCACCAATGCCCTCACCGCTTTCAACCTGGTGCGGGTGTTCCGCAAGGTGTTCCTCGACAAGCCCCATCCCAAAACTCGTCGCAGCCCTGAGGTGAACTGGCTGATGGCCCTGCCCATGGTGAGCCTGGCCGTGCTCGTGTTGCTCACCCCGCTCGTGATCGAGCGGATCGACCCCTTCCTGACGATCCCCAGCTTCTCGACCTCGAGCACCCTGCTGGTGTTGGGCAGTGGCTTGGTCGGGGTGCTGGCGGGTTGCCTAGTTCATCTGGATGCTTTTTGGTCCCGTTCTCTGTTCCGCCCCCTGGGGATGCTGCAGGACCTGCTTGCTTACGACTTCTACACCGAGCGGATCTACAAGGCCACGATCGTCGCCTTCGTGGCGGGTCTGGCCCGGCTCACCAATAGCGTTGATCGGGTGCTGGTGAACGGTCTGGTGAATCGGATCGGCAGCGCCTCGCTGGCCAGCGCCGAAGGGCTCAAGCTCGGTGTTAGCGGCCAGCTTCAGAGCTATGTGCTCACCCTGGTGGCGGCGATCATCATGCTCCTGGCCAGCTTGGCCTGGTTGAAGGGTTGAGGCCGGAATGATGCTGAGCCTGCTCCTGCTGATTCCCTTCCTGGGCGCCTTCGTCCTGCTCCTCTCGCCGAGTCATCCGCCCCCCGGCAGGATGCGGGCGATCGCCATCACCACCCTCGCCCTGCAGCTGCTCTGGAGCCTGCGGGTGTTGTTGGCCTTCGATCCCCACCAGGCAGGCATGCAGCTGCAGGACTCCCTCAGCTGGGTGCCGATGATCGACCTCGATTACCGCCTTGGCATCGACGGCCTCTCCTTGCCCTTGGTGCTGATGAACGGGGCCCTCACCCTCGTGTCTGCGGTGTGCACCCGTGACATCAGCCAACGGCCACGCATCTATTTCGCCCTGCTGCTCTTGATCAGCGGCGCTGTGAATGGGGCCTTCCTGGCGGAGAACCTATTGCTGTTCTTCCTGTTCTATGAGCTGGAGCTGATTCCCCTCTGGTTGTTGATCTCGATTTGGGGTGGCGCCGAGCGGGCCTACGCGGCCACCAAGTTTCTGATCTTCACGGCCATCTCCGGCGTGCTGATCCTGGGCGCCTTTCTTGGGTTGGCGCTCTTCACGGGCACGGTGGATTTCAGCCTCACCCCGATCCTCAGTGAACGGCTGGCGATGGGCAGCCAGCTCGTGCTGCTCGGCTCGCTGCTGATCGGCTTTGGCATCAAGATTCCACTGGTGCCCTTCCACACCTGGTTGCCTGACGCCCACACCCAGGCCTCAACGCCGGTGTCGGTGCTGCTGGCGGGGGTGCTGCTCAAGCTCGGCACCTATGGCCTGCTGCGCTTCTGCCTGGGGCTCTTCCCCGAAGCCTGGACCCTGGTGGCTCCCTGGCTGGCGATCTGGGCGGCGGTTTCCGTGCTCTACGGCTCCCTTGCGGCGATCGCCCAGCGGGACATGAAGCGGATGGTGGCCTACAGCTCAGTGGGCCACATGGGCATGATTCTGCTGGCGGCTGCCGCCGCTACGCCGGTGAGTCTGCTGGGGGCGGTGTTCCAGATGGTGAGCCATGGGCTGATCTCCGCCCTGCTCTTCCTGCTGGTGGGCATCGTGTACCGCAAGACCGGCACCCGCGACCTGGAGGTGTTGCGCGGCCTGCTCAATCCGGAGCGGGGCCTGCCCTTCACCGGCACCTTGATGATTTTCGGGGTGATGGCCAGCGCCGGGTTGCCGGGGATGGCCGGCTTCATCTCCGAATTCCTGGTGTTTCGCGGCAGCATTGGCGTGTTCCCCTTGGCCACCCTCCTCTGCATGGTGGGTTCGGGGCTCACGGCCGTGTATTTCCTGCTGCTGGTGAACCGGGCCTACTTCGGCCGGATGGCGATCACCCCTCCTAGCGAGGATCCCAGCGCCGATGCACGCCTCGATATTCGCCTCTCGGGGGTGGCGCTTCGGGAAACCTTGCCGGCCCTGGGGATTTCCTTAGCGGTGGTGGGGCTGGGGCTCGTCCCGGCGGGTCTCGGCTGGCTGAGTGAGACCACCGCCACCGCCATGGCCGAGCTGCCGGCCCTGCTGCAGGCCGCCAGCCACGGAGGGCTGGGCTGATGCCGGTCATCCCTGCGCTGCTCACCCATTCCGGCGGCCGCCCCGGCGTCGAAGCACTGGAGGCCAGGCTGCTGGCGGGGGAGACCCTGCTCGCCGAAACCTCCGAGCACGTGGTGGAGGTGGTGGATGTGCTGAAGAGCTATGGCGAGGTGCTTGATGCTTACAGCATCAACCTGATCTTCCAGGCCGAACAGCAGTTTCTCAATCCCTTCCCGGTCTACCGCTTCCTCAATGGCGACCTCAGCCCGGGGAAGATCTGGCGCCACCTCAATGGCGACCGCATCAATTTTGAGTACGCCGAATACTGCATGAAGGCCATGCTCTGGCATGGCACCGGTGGGCTCGATTCCTACCTCGACTCTGAACCTTTCGGTCAGAACTGCGTCGCGATTATCCGCCACAAGACCCGCCGGGACCCCCTGCTGGCTCTGCTTCACCCGCTCTTTCCCAATTTTCTGCCCGAGGCCATCCGGGCCGCCGCCACCACCCATGCCCTCGGCCAGTTCTGGAGAGTGATGAGCGATCTCTTCCTTGATCTGGCCCGGGCCGAGGCGGCCGGCACGGTGAGCAGCATCGCTGAGGTGGTGGCCTTCATCAAGGATGGCCTGGTGAAGGCGGCCGCCAATCCGATCACCTATGGCGTGCAGTTGGGCAACGATCACTACTGGGTGCTTCCCACGGAGGCGGGGCTCACCTTTCTGGTGGATGTGGCCGTTCCCTATGTGGAGGCGGTGTTCCTGAGGGGCATGCCGTTCCTGGGCACCGTGTCGTTCAATGCCCAGGCCCAGCAGATCTCCCCGGACCAGGGCCAGTTCACCTACGGGGCCCTCTATGCCGATCCCCTCCCCACCATGGGCGCCGGCATTCCCCCGAGCCTGCTGATGCAGGACATGTACCGCCATCTGCCGGAGCGCCTCCATGCTCTCTATCGCCAGCGCAGCCGCGGCGAGGGCGATGTGCGGGTGAAGATCTGCATGAGCTTCCAGAAGTCGATGTTCTGTGTCACCAATGCCGCCATCGATGGCACCTTCCCCCATCCCCTGAGCAGTGCGGCTCCCGCGGAGCAGGCCGCCAACCAGGCTTATGCCCGAGCCTGGGCCGAGCGGCTGGCGGTGGCCCGCACCGACTGTCTCGACCCCTATAACGGCTGATTCGACCGTCCCGTCGCGGTCCAGGGTATGGATAACCTCCGGGTCGTGGCCTAGGTTCAGGCTATGAACCAGCCTTGGACGCAGCGGCCCCGCCCCGATCGGCTGGAGCGCCGCATCGAATTCGATGACTACGAGAGCACCCGCGCTTTCTTGGAGCGGCTCAACGCTTTGGCGGAGAGCGAGGGGCGCTTCCCCGACATCAGTTTCGGCCGCACCTATGTGAACCTCACCCTTCGTCCGGATGAGGAGCAGCCGGTGGGAGAGGTTGATCAGGCCTTTGCCGCAGCGATCGATGGACTCCTCTGATCCCCTGCAGCGGAGCGCCTGCCCTCAGCCGCTTGCGGAGATCCCCGCGGAGATGGGGAGCGATGACCTCACGGTCGATCTGCGAGGGGCCTATGACGCGGCCGGCATCCAGGGCGTGCTCGACCAGCTGGATGAGGAACTGGTGGGGCTGCGGCCAGTGAAGGCGAGGATCCGAGAAATCGCGGCTTTGCTGGTCGTGAACCGGGCCCGACGCGAACTGGGGCTGGAATCGGCGCCACCGAGCCTCCATATGTCCTTCACCGGCAGGCCGGGCACCGGGAAGACCACAGTGGCCGAGCGGATGTCGAAGATCCTGCATGGCCTCGGCTATGTCCGTAAGGGACACGTGGTCACCGCCACCCGCGATGACCTAGTGGGTCAGTACATCGGCCATACGGCCCCCAAGACCCGGGAGATGCTGAAGAAGGCAATGGGTGGGGTGCTGTTCATCGATGAGGCTTATTATCTCTACCGGCCCGAGAATGAGCGCGATTACGGCGCCGAGGCGATCGAGATCCTGCTGCAGGTGATGGAGAATAATCGTGATGATTTGGTCGTGATCTTCGCGGGCTACAAGGAGAGAATGGATGTTTTTTATCAATCCAATCCTGGCCTCTCCTCGCGGGTGGCTAACCACATCGATTTCCCCGACTACAGTGCCCCTGAATTGCTGGCGATCGCCAAGCTGATCTTGGCGAGCGAAAACTACCGCTTCAGCGAGGAGGCCACCGAGGTGTTTGCCGATTATATCGTGCGCCGAATGCAGCTGCCCTTCTTTGCTAATGCCCGCTCGATCCGCAACGCCATCGACCGGGCCCGCATGCGTCAGGCGAATCGCTTGTTCAATGGCATGGGCAGCCGGCTCAGCAAGCTCGATCTGATGACCATCGAAGCAGAGGACATCACCGCAAGTCGGGTGTTTCAGGGGGTGGTGGAGGGGCTGGATCGGAGTGAGCCGATCACGAGCTGAGCGGCAACTTGTTTAGATACCTCTATACCCTGAAGGGTAGTGATGGCATCAGGGTTGATCTGAGTTCGGCTGCTACAGCGTCAGCGCGGCAGCGTTCAATTGGTCCGGTATTACTGCTGGCGAAAATAGAACATGCAGGGAGATCCATTGCATCGAACATCGGTGAGACTCACCGCCGCTTCCTTGAGTCGATCTGCAATAAATCCCTCACCTGCTGCACTTGGCGGGCAACGGCGGGATCGGCGCTGAGCTTCTTCTCCACCTGTTCCACGGCGTACATGACGGTCGAATGGTCCTTGCCGCCGAAAGCCTCCCCGATGCGGGGCAGAGACAGACTAGTGCTCTGGCGCATCAGGAACATCCCCACCTGGCGAGCCTGGCTCACGGCTCGGCGCCGGCTGGGACTCTTCATCTCCTCCACGCTCACGCCAAACACTTCCGACACCTTCTCCAACACCTGCTTCGGGGTTACCTCTACATCGTTACCCACCGGGTCAAGCATGGGCGCCACCGATTCCACCGTCATCGGCAGGCCGGTGATCGAGGCGAAGGCCACCGCCCGGGTCAGGGCCCCTTCTAATTCCCTGATGTTGGAGGTGAAACGGCCGGCGATGTAGTGGATCAGCTCCCGCGGCAAGGCCATCTGCTCGCTCTCGGCCTTCTTGTGCAGGATCGCCATTCGGGTCTCCAGGTCGGGCACCTGGATGTCGGCGATCAGGCCCATCGAGAAGCGGGAGATTAGCCGTTCCTGGAGCCTGGGAATCTGGTTCGGCGGCCTGTCGGAGGTGATCACGATCTGCCGCCCCGCCTCATGCAGGGAATTGAAGGTGTGGAAGAACTCCTCCTGGGTGTATTCCTTACCCTCGATGAACTGAATGTCGTCCACCAGGATCAGGTCGGCGGCGCGGTACCGGTCGCGGAAGGCCTGCATGCTGTCCTTGCGGATCGCCTGGATCAGGTCATTGGTGAAGGTTTCGGTGCTCACGTAGAACACCCGCGCCTGGGGATCGATTTCGAGGCGGTAGTGACCGACGGCCTGCATCAGGTGTGTCTTGCCCAGCCCCACCCCGCCGCAGATGAAGAGAGGGTTGAACTCCCTCCCCGGTGCCTCGGCCACCGCCAGGGCCGCCGCATGGGCCATGCGGCTGTTAGGCCCGACCACGAAGCGGCTGAAGCTGTAGCGAGGGTTGAGGCCCGCGGCCGGCCGGCCGCCGGGGCCCATGGAGGCTGATGCGCCGTGAAGCGACCTCTCCCGGGCCCTGAAGCTCTGATCAGCCGAGCCCGCCGTGCCAGCGGAGTCTTCCGGCTGGGTGGTAGATCCGGGCAGTGACGGATTTGCTGCGCCCCCTGCGGCCAGGGGCTGCAGGGCGGTCTCGCTGCCCCCCCCCGCGGAGGCCACCACCTCCACCACCACATGGCGTCCGGCGATCTCGCTCGCCACAGCGGCGATCTGGCTCTGGTAGTTCTTGCGCAGCCAGCCGCAGGTGAAGGCGTTGGGAGCCTCCAGCCTGAGATGCCCGTCGGCGTAGGACAGGAACCGCGCCGGTCGGATCCAGGTCTCGAAGGTCGGTTTGCTGAGGTTGGGCTGCAGGGCCTCCTGTACCCGGTGCCAAAGCTGTTCGCCCTGCTGCACCCTTGAACCTCCCCTCAGTTGCCGAATATAGGCAGCGTCGCACCGGTGGTCCGTCTTTAATGAAGCCGTTCCTGTGTCCACCGCCACCGCGATGGCCCCATCCGGTTCGAATCCCCTCCCCGCCGGCCCCGTGACCTACCCCCGCGCCACCTCCAGCCACTGCGCCCTGAGCGGCCGGGATCCTTGGTCGGCCGGCCTGCGCCGGGCCTCCCTGCTCGCTCCCGTCCTTCTCCTTACCGGCTGTGCCGGTGGATTCACCCTGCCCGGAGCGCCGGCGCGGCCGGAGCGCACCCGCATCAGCGATGCCCCAGTGGCCCTGCCCCTCAAGCCGCCCAGCAATCAGATCGTGGCGGCGGTGGACAAGGTGGGGCCGGCGGTGGTTCGCATCGACACCGTGAAGCGGATGGTGAATCCCCTCGGAGGCGTGTTCGGAGGCGGGCCTGCCATCCAGCAGCAACAGGGCCAGGGATCGGGCTTCATCACCCGCTCCGACGGGGTGGTGCTCACCAATGCCCACGTGGTGGAGGGCTCCAGCGACGTGCACGTGACCCTGCCGGACGGCCGCAACTTCACCGGCAAGGTGCTAGGCGCCGATCCCCTCACTGATGTTGCCGTGGTGAAGGTGGTGGCCACCAAGCTTCCAGTGGCACCCCTGGGGGATTCAGCCCGCGTGCGGCCCGGTGAATGGGCCATCGCGATCGGTAACCCCCTCGGCCTCGACAACACCGTGACCGCCGGCATCATCAGCGCCATTCAGCGCACGAATGCCCTGGGCGAGGGCCAGCGGGTGCCCTACCTCCAGACCGATGCCGCCGTGAATCCTGGCAACAGCGGCGGACCGCTGATCAACGACCGGGGCGAGGTGATCGGCATCAACACCGCCATCCGCCAGGCCCCCGGCGCCGGTCTGAGCTTTGCCATCCCGATCAACACCGCGCGCCAGATCGCCGCCCAGATCGTGGATCGCGGCTATGCCAGCCACCCCTACATCGGGGTGCGGCTGCAGGCTCTCACCCCCCAGCTGGCCCGGGAGATCAATGGCGCCACCAATGAATGCCAGCTGCCGGAGGTGAATGGGGTGGTGGTGGTGGATGTGATGGCGGGAAGTCCCGCCGACCGGGGTGGCCTCAAGTCCTGCGACCTGATCGAGCGGGTGGGAGACCAGGCGGTCGCCAATCCCTCCGAGGTGCAGCTCTCGGTGGATCGTGTTCGGGTGGGCGAGGCCCTGAGCCTGCAGGTGCGGCGCCGCGACAAGGCGCTCACCCTCACCCTCCGTCCAGCGGAACTGCCCCGCGGCCAATGAGCGTCCCGGCCCGGTCCAGGGCTGGCCGCTGGGATCCGCCGCAACGACCTCCGGAACGCCGGCTGGTGATGCTGGCCCGCTGGCCGGCTCCGGGCCGCTGTAAGCGGCGATTGGCGGCGGAACTGGGCGATCGTCGAGCGGCCCGGGTGCAGGCCCGCCTCACCGACCATGCCCTGGCCGCCTCCCGGGGGGCCTGTGCTGCGGCTGCCGCCGAGTTGGTGTTGGCCACCAGTGGTATTGGGGCCGCCGCAGCCCGGCGCTGGGGGCTTTCCCTCGGGGCGGATCGGGTGGTTCCCCAGGGAGCGGGACCCCTCGGCCTGCGCCTGCGGCGCCAGGTGGTGCGGGCGCGGCGGGAGGGGGTGCGGCATCTGCTGCTGATCGGCAGTGACCTGCCGGAACTGGCGGCGGCGGACCTGATCGAAGCCTTCCAGGCCCTGGCCCTGGGCTCCCCCCTGGTGCTGGGCCCGGCGCTCGATGGGGGCTATTGGCTGATTGGCCTGGGCTGGCAGGGGCCGGCTGGCTGCTCGGCCTTCCATCGGGCGGTGGGCGCCCCCCGGCTGTTCGCTGGTGCGGAGGGGCCGATCCCCTGGGGGAGTGACGCGGTGTTGCGCCAGACCCTTGCCGCCGCCGACCGGGAGGCCCTGGCGGCGACCCTGCTGGCGGTGCGCTCCGATCTCGACCGCCCCGCCGACCTGGCGCGCTGGCGATGACCCGCTCTCTCCCTGAGCTCAGCGTGGTGATTGCGGCCCGTAATGAGGCCTGCGGCCTGCCGAGCCTGTTGGCCGATCTGGCGCCTGGGAGCTGTCAGCTGCTCGAGGTGCTGGTGGTGGATGGGGCCAGCCGTGATGGCACGGCCCGGCTGGCCCGGCTGGCCGGGGCTCGATCGCTGCCCTCGGAGCCCTGCCGCGGCGCCCAGCTGGCGGCCGGCGTGGCCGCCACCGATGGTGCCTGGCTGCTGCTCCTCCATGCCGATGCGCGCCTGCCCCGCGCTTGGCAGGACCTCGTGCGTGATGCCATGGAGCGGGGCCCTCAGCGGGCCTGGGCCTTCCGGCTGGCGGTGGATGCACCAGGCCCCGCCCTGCGGTTGGTGGAGGCCCTGGTGACCCTGCGGAGCCGCTGGCGCCGGCTGCCCTATGGTGACCAGGGACTGCTGGTGAGTCGGCAGCAGCTGCGGGCCGCCGGCGGTATCAGCCCCATTCCCTTGATGGAGGACCTTGATCTGGTGCTCCGCCTGCGCCGCCTCGGCGCGATTGGCCTGCTGCCCGGGTCGCTGCGGGTGAGTGGCCGCCGCTGGCGCCGCCTGGGGGTGCTGGGCACAGCCCTGGCCAATGCCCGGCTGCGGCGGGCCTGGAGCCGTGGCACCCCACCGGAGCAGCTGGCTCAGCGTTACTACCGGGGTGCGGAGGCGCCTTCGGCTCAGGGGGCATACCAGAAGGCGCAGCGACGCCGTTGTGGCTCCAGTTCCCAGCCCTGACCCTCGTAGAAACCCACCACGTGGGGGTCGGCGAAGAGGCTCACCCGGTCCACCCCCAGCGTCTGGAGCTCGGCGATCACGTAATCCATCAGCTGCCGTCCCAGCCCCGCCCCCTGATAGAGCGGATGCACGGCCACATCCCACACGGTGGCCTCCACGACCCCATCGCCGGTGCAGCGGGCGAAGCCCACCAACTTCGGCAGCCGGGTGTCGTGACGCCAGAGCCCCACGCAGAGCAGGCTGTGCTGCAGGGCCTTGCGCACCCTCCGCAGGGGCCTGCGGCTCCAGCCCACCGCATCGCAAAGCTGCTCCAGCTCGATCAGGTCGATCTCCCGGTCGAAGCTCAGCACCAGATGCAGCGCCGGATTGGGGGTTGGGCAGAGCCGGTGGCGCTCCCCGTACAGGGTCACCAGGAGGTCGTTGCTGGGGTCGGGCAACCGCGGGGGATCAGATCCGGCACGGGCCAGGCTACGCAGTCTGTCGAATCGGATGCCGTGGGGCTCAGCTGCGGCAGGGTGGAGATTACCGCTGCAGGGACCCTGGGCATCGCCAGCACCCCCACCACCCCGGCCCCATCGGGCCCGGGTGCCGCCGTTCCCGGGCCCGCGGCAGGTCCGGCCAGCCTGGCCGCTGAGGGCTGGGACCCGGCCGTTCCCCTGCTCGTAGCCCTGCACGGCTGGCTCCTCTCCGGTCGTCTGTGGGATCCCCTGCGCCGTGAGCTTGAGCCCGTTCTTCCCTGCTGGTGTCCCGATCTGCCGGGCTTCGGCGGGCGGCCTCGGCCGAAGGGTCTGCAGCCCAGCCTGGCGAGCTACGGCCGCTGGCTGTCCGATGAGCTGCGCGCCCAGGTCGGTGAACGGCCGGTGGTGTTGCTGGGCCACTCCCTCGGCGGCAGCGTGGCCCTCCATGCCGCTCCCCATCTGGGGAGCCAGCTGCGGGGGCTGGTGCAGGTGGCGGCGGGAGGGGGGGTGTACCAGCCCAGGCCCTTCGCCCGCCTCCGCCAGGGTGGGTCGGCCTTCCTGGCGTTGCGGCCCGCCTGGCTGGCGCCGCTGTCGGCGATGGCCCCCTGGCGGAGTCCCCTACTGGCGGAGGCCCGGGCTGCCCGGGGCCTGCTGGCCAACAGCACCAACCGGGGCGCCGTGGGGCAGCTGCCCCGGCTCACGGCGGCTCTCGGGGTGCCGAGTCTGTGGATTGCCGGCTCCCGCGATGGCGTGATGGAGCCCCGCTACGTGCGTCACCTGGCTGGTTACAGCCGCCAGCACCGCCTGGAGCTGCTGGAGGGGGCCGGACACCTGCCGATGCGGCAGATGCCCCGGCGTCTGGCTGACCTGATCGAAACCTGGCTGGTGGAGGAGGGGCTCCTGGGGGGGGCCGGCGATCGGCTCGGGGTGCTCGATCCGGTGGTGGCTCCCGGGGCCCGGGCCGCCTGACTGGCGCTGCCCGAAGCGAAGCGACTGCCCGCAGTTCAGTGACTGGTTGGGCGTGGTGCCCTAACGCTCAGAGGCTGGCCAGCCCCTTCTCCTGCAGATCCGCGAGCTGGGCATAGAGCCCACCGGCGGCCCGCAGTTCCCGGTGGTTGCCCTGCTCCACCAACCGCCCGCGCCGCAGCACCAGGATGCGGTCGGAGGCCTCCACCGTGGCGAGGCGGTGGGCGATCACAATGGCGGTGCGGCCCTGCAGCAGGGATTCCAGGTCGCGTTGGAGGGTGGCCTCGGTGGAGGGATCGAGGAAGGCGGTGGCCTCATCCATCACCAGCACCGAGGGCTCGCGGATCGCCACCCGCGCCACCGCCAGCAGCTGCCGCTCACCGGAGGAGAGGTTGGCTCCCCGCTCGCGCAGTTCGGTGGCCAGTCCCGCCTCAAGCCGTCCGAGCAGGGGCTGGAGACCCAGATTGCGGCAGAGGCCCTCCAGCTGGGCATCGCTGAGATCGGCATCGAGGCGCAGGTTGTCGGCCACATTGCCGCTGAACAGGAAGGTGTCTTGCAGCACCACCCCGAGGCGGCGCCGCAGCAGGGCCACCGGCAGCTCACGGATGTCCACCCCATCGAGCAGGATCCGGCCGGCCTGGGGTTCGTAGAGGCGGCAGAGCAGGCGGATGATCGTGGTCTTGCCGGAGCCGGTGGGCCCCACGATCGCCACATGCTCCCCCGGGGCGATGCGGAAGGAGAGGTCTTCCAGGATCGGATCATCGCTGCGGTAGGCGAAGCTCACGTTCTCGAACACCACCTCGCCGGCTCCGGAGGTCGGCCCCTCCTCCACCGCCCTCCGAGCCAGCGCGCTGCGCTGCGGCGGTGGCAGGTCGGCGATCTCGATCGGTTGCTCCAGGAGCTCGCCGATCCGCTCGACGGCCGTCAGCCCCCCCTGGATCTGGGTGAACCGCTCCGCCATTTGGCGCAACGGATCAAAGAGGCGCTGGGAGAAGAGGATGAAGGTGGTGAGGGTGCCCAGCCCCATGGCGCCGGCGGTCACCATCGTGCCCCCGAGGGCCAGCACCACGGCCACCGCCGCCAGGGCCACCCACTCGATGAAGGCGGAGATGGCGCTGTCGTAGAAGATGGTGCCGGTCACCGCATCGCGGTAGAGGGCGGTGGTCTGGGCGAAGCGGGCACTGTTCACCCCTTCGCGCCGGAACATCTGCACCACTTCAAGGCCCTGCAGGTTTTCCTGAAGATCGGCATTGAGCTGGCCGAGTTCCTCGCGCACCCGGTAGTTGGCACGGCGGTAGCGGCTCTGCAACCAGAGAATCCCTGCGGTGATTGGGATCTGGACCAGCAGCAGCAGTAATCCAAGCCGCCATTCGATCACCACCATCGTGATTGCGATCACCAGCAGGCTCACCAGGTCGGCGAGTACCCCCACCGCCCCGCTGCCGAACACCTCGGCTAGCGCATCCACATCGCTGGTGAGGCGGGTGAGCAGCTTGCCCACCGGGGTGCGGTCGTGGAAGCGCAGCGACAGGCCCATGGCATGGCGGAAGAGATCGGCCCGGATCCGGGCGGTGAGCCGCTGACCCACCACCTGCACATTGAAGCTCTGGGTTCCCTGCAGGGCCAAACGGAGCAGCACTGCCACCAGCAGTAGGCCCACCAGAAGCCTTAGGGCCACGGGCACCGGCAGGGCCGCCAGCCACGGGAGGCTGGCTTCCTGGCGCAGCACGCTGATCGCCTGCCCCACCAGCAGGGGCTGCACCGCCCCGGCCAGAGCCAGGGGGATGAGCATCAGCAGAGAAAGGGTCAGCCGGCGACGGTCGCGGCCCAGGTAGGGCAGCAGCCGCCGCAGCCGCTGGATGTCGAGGGAGGCCATTAGGCGGGCACCGCCGCGCGCGAAACGGCACGGATGCGTTCCACGATGGCCTGGAGGCGGCCGTCATCGAGCCGCAGGGCCAGGGGATGGCCCACCAGCCGGGCGGTGCTGTGGAACAGATCCTCGATCGCGATCAAGCCGTTGTCGCGGAGGGTGCGGCCGCTGGCCACCAGGTCCACGATCGCCTCGCTCATGCCGGTGATTGGGCCCAGCTCCACCGAACCGGCCAGGTGGATCACCTCCACCGGCAGGTCGAGGGATTCGAAGTAGGTCTCGGCGCAGCGGGTGAACTTGCTGGCGATGCGGCAGTGGGCTGGGAGATCGGCGGCGCGGCGGTAAGGACTGCTGGCCTTCACCGCCACGCTCATGCGGCAACCGCCGAAGCCCAGGTCCACCAGCTGGGCCACCGGCAGCTGATGCTCCTGCAGCACGTCGAAGCCCACGACGCCGAGCTGGGCCTGGCCGTAGGCCACATAGACGGGCACATCGGCGTTGCGCACCAGGAGGGCCCGGGCGGCGCCGCAGGCGCTGGGCACCATCAGCTGGCGGTTCTCCGGATCGAGGATGGCGCTGAAATCGAGGCCGGCGGCGGCGAAGCGCCGCACCGAATCCTTCAGCAGGGCCCCTTTAGCCAAGGCCACCGTGAGGGGAGCGGCGAGGCTCGGGGATGCCGGGCCAGGGTGCACGGGCTGCTCGGCAGCGGGGATCATGGAAGGAAGCTGTTGCAAAGACTGTAACGATGGGATCCTTCTCGCCCTTTCCCGCAGATCCCCCAGTTTGGAGCGGCGCCGCGCCCCTCGTTCCAGGGGGAGGAGAGGCGGCGGCAGGTTCGGTCGCGGACTTTGTAGGCGACCCCGGCCTTGGCGCGCCCGAAGGCGTAGCCAGCTTGGTGAGCCTGATCCCGGTGCTCCGCGACAACTACGTGTTTGTGCTCCACGGGCCGGGCCCCGGGCCGGCGGTGGTGGTGGATCCGGCCGTGGCTGAAGCGGTGATCACCTGGCTCGAGGAGCGCGGTCTGGAGCTGGTGGCGATCCTGCACACCCACCACCACAGCGACCACATCGGCGGTACCCCGGAGCTGCTGCGGCGCTGGCCGGAGGCTGAGGTGATCGCCAGCGGCGCCGATCGGGATCGCATCCCGCTGCAGACCCGCAGCGTTGCCGGTGGCGATCGCTTCACCCTGCTGGGCCGCCGGGTGCACGTGTTGGCGGTGCCTGGCCACACCCGCCACCACATCGCCTACTACCTGCCGGCTGGCGATCTGCTGGACTCCGCACCGTCACGGATCGGCCAGGCGCCTGGCGGGCCATCCAGCGGTGGCGATCTCTTCTGCGGCGACACCCTCTTCGCCGGCGGCTGCGGCCGCCTGTTCGAGGGCACCCCGGAGCAGATGCACGCTTCGTTGCGGCAGTTCGCTGCCCTGCCGGAGGCCACCCGGGTGTGGTGCGCCCATGAATACACCGCCACCAACCTGGCTTGGGCAGCGTCGGTGGAACCGGCCGATCCAGCCATCGGCACCCGGCTAGAGGCGGTGCGTGGGGTCCGCGCCGCCGGCCACCCCACTATTCCCAGCCGGATCGGCCTGGAGCTGCGCACCAATCTCTTCCTGCGGGCCGCCAATCCGGCTGCCCTGGCCGTGCTTCGCTCCAGCCGCAACGACTGGACTGGCTGAGGGCCAGCTCGGTGGGGATCGAAACTGGCTTCCGCGGGCGGATCAGGCTTGAGGGCTGTTCAAGGCCCCTGCAGAGGCCTTGGGTAGCAGGAGCGCAAGGGCAGCCCCGGGGGGAACAGCAGGGGTTTGGCTTCGGGCCGCAGGGCCAGTCGGCACCGTTCTCCCCGCTCCAGGGCCACGGCCAGCGGCAAGCGGACCCTCAGCCGCAGGGAGCCCAGCCCCATCTGATAGAGCCAGTCGCGTCCCAGGAATTCCCGGCCCAGCACCTCCACCTCGACGCCCGGCAGCACATCGGGATCCGGGGGAGCCTCACCGGATGGCCCGGCAGCGGCTACGGCGGGAACAACCTCCAGATCGGTGGGTCGCAGCAGTAACTGTGGTGTCCCAGGGCCGGATGGGGGGTCCCCGCCGTTGGGGGTCCTGGCCGGATCGGCCCAAGCGCCTCCTGGAGCCTGGCGAACGCTGGCCCCGCCATCCGCCTCGGCCGGCTCGCCCGGGGACGCGCTCCGCGAGGGGCAGAGCTCAAAGGTTCCGATGGGAGTGGCCAGCTCCCGGCCCTGCCACCGTGCCGGCAGCAGGTTGGCCTGCAGCACGAAGCGCCCCACGAAGGCGGTGGCGGGCCGTTGCACCAGTTCAACCGGCGAGGCGCACTGTTCGAGCAGGCCCTGGTTCAGGATCGCCACCCGGTCGGCGATCGCCAGGGCCTCCTGGGGATCGTGGGTGACCAGCAGGCCGCAGGCGCCGCAGGCGGCCAGCACGCTCGGGAGTTCACTCCGCAGCCGCTCCCGCACCTCCACATCCAGATTGGAGAAGGGCTCATCCAGCAGCACCACGCTGGGCTGGGGCGCCAGGGCCCGGGCCAGGGCCAGCCGTTGGCGCTGGCCGCCGGAGATCTCATGGGGATAGCGGCGCTCCAGCCCCTCCAGGCCGAGCAGGGCGAACAGCCAGCTCACCCGATCGGAAGCCTCCCCACGGCGCAGGCCGAAGCGGGCATTGGCCACGGCGTCGAGGTGGGGGAACAGGGCGTAGTCCTGAAACACCATCCCCACCCCCCGACGCTCCGGAGGCAGGAAGCGGCCGGGGCCAGCCACCTCCCGCCCATCGATCCAGAGGCGCCCCCGCTGCGGTTGTTCAAAGCCGGCGATCAGGCGCAACAGGGTGGTCTTGCCGCAGCCGGAGGGGCCCAGCAGGCCGAGCAGTTCGCCCGGGGCCAGGCAGAGATCCACCCCCCGCAGGGTCCAGGGGTCCGCAGCCGCGGCGCCGTAGCGATGCCAGATCCCCTCCAGTCGGACCCGCTCGACCGGGGCCGGATCGCCGGGGCCAGGGCCGATCGGGTTGTCGCCTGGCGTCGCCATGCTGCCTGGGGTGGCGGTGGGTCCGGGATGGGTGATCGCCAGGGGCCATAAACTCCGGTCCCCATTGTGGTTCAGCATGTCGGCCCTCCCAGCAGATCATCAGCCGGTTGCCATCCAGACCGACGCAGCCCCCGCGCCGGTGGGTCCCTACAACCAGGCCGTGGCCGCCGGTGGGCTGCTCTGGTGCTCCGGCCAGATCGCCCTGGATCCGGCCACGGGGTTGCTGGTGGGCGGCGGTGATGTGGAGGCGGAGACCCGCCAGGTGCTCACCAACCTGCAGGCGGTTCTGGCCGCCGCTGGGGTGGGGCCCGATCGGGTGGTGCGCACCACGGTGTTTCTGGCCGATCTGGCCGATTTCGCCCTCGTGAATGCGCTCTATGCGGAGGTCTTCGGTGCGGGCACCTCGCCGGCGCGGGCCTGCGTGCAGGTGGCCGCCCTCCCCAAGGGAGCCCGGGTGGAGATCGATGCGGTGGCGGTGCTGGGCTGAGCGGTGCCAGCGCGAGCCTCCTTGGGCTGGGTCGTACTCCCGTCCACGGAGCCGTGCTGAGGTAAGCCGAGAGGCCCGTTCGCATGTGTTGGTCTGATTGGGACTGTTCGCATCGGACGGGATCTGAATGGTGACCCGATTGAGTCGACCTCCGATGAGCTGAACCGAGCACCTCTGGCCTGGCGTTTGCCTGGCCAGCCAGCGCGAAGGTGCTGTTGGGGGGCTGATCTGCCCATTGAGGCGGGTCGCCAGCGACGTTGCGCAGCCGCCGTTCAGGTTCGGATCCGGCGGAAGGTGAGGTTGAAGCGTTCGCCGCCTTGGCGCAGCCTGGCGGGCAATCCGTGCTGCCAGTGCTCCTGGGTCGGTGGTTCCATCAGCAGCAGGTCGCCGTCGGCCAGATCGAGGGCCATCGGGGGATGGCCCGATGCCAGGGATGGGACTCCGCGGACTGCCGCAGGGCGCGGCCGGAACCGAAGGGTGCGCATCACCCCGAGGCTGAGGGAGGCGATCGGATGGTCGGCGGCCAGTTCGGCCTCGTCATCGGCGTGCCAGCCCATTCGGTCCGCCCCACTGCGATACCGGTTCAGCAGGAGGCTATTGAAGCTCCAGCCGAGCCGCTGGGCAAGCTGCTCGCGCAGGCCCTCCAGGGGGGCTGTCCAGGGCAGGGGGTCGTGGCTGAGGCCGCTATAGCGGTAGGAGCAGCCTGGATCTCCGTACCAGCACACCAGCCTGGGCACGGGGTGCAGACGCCCATAGACCCGCACGGATGGCTGCTGCCAGGGGACGGCGGCGCTGCGTAGATGCTGCAGCAGGGCCTTCCGTTCTTCGTTCGCCAACCATCCGCTCCACAGTTGAAGCTCCAGCCCCGGCTGCCGAATCCGGAGCGGCCCGGCGGGCTCTTGGATCGCTGGAGTGGTCAGCTGAGGATCGGGCCGGAGTCGTCGCCCATCATCCGGCAGGCCTCATGGTCATGCACCAGCAGGCGGGCGAGCACATGGTGCAGATCCTGGGCGGTGAGTTCACCGTCGCTGCCCCACTTGAGACTGGTGCTGCCCGGGGAATCCACACCTGCGTCGCAGGTCGGTCGATGGATGGCGATCCCCTCACCGAAGGAGTCGCTGAGCAGGCCCCACGGAGCAGTGGGGCAGTTGCGGGAGGCGTCCATCGGAACCCCTTGTGTTGATATCCACATTAAGCGGTGTTCGGGCTATTCGCCAACGCCTTGCCCCCCGCCAGCTACGGCTCCCCGGCAGGTTTGCATTTAGGCGGTCGTGCGCCAAGCTTTCAGCCCACCCCAGGCCCAGGTGTGCGGCGCCATGGAGAGTTCTTTCGGCCAGCGGGTCCCCGAGGTGGTGGTGATGACCCCGGATGGCTTTGCCCAGGCAAGCGAGGCCGTTCTGGCGGTGCAGCAGCAGCGCACGGTGGTGCTGCACCTCGGAGCCATGCCCGCTGATGAGGCCCAGCGCACGATCGATTTCGTTTCCGGGGGGGTCTATGCGATGGATGGCCAGTCCGAGCGCCTGGGCGAGATGGTCTTCCTCTTCGCCCCTGCACTGGTGCGCATCCAGCGTGACCGGGAACCCGAATCGCCCTAGGGGGTTGGTCGAGCCTTCGCAGGCCGCGGCGGTCGCCAGAATCATCCCGCAATTGCCCCGTCCGGATGGCCGAAGGCCTCGCCCAGCGTCTCGATCGCTCCCTGGCACGCCTGCGCCGTCGCACCTTGGTGCCGGTGCTGCTGCTCGCGGTGGCCTGGGGCCAGGAGCTGGTGGACCAGCTGGTCTTCGCTGGCCGCTGGAATCTCCCCATGGTTCACGGAGGACCCTTCTGGGGACTGCTCACTGCCCCCTTCAGCCATGCCGGCTTCGGCCATCTGATCAGCAACTCCCTGTGGTTCCTGCCCCTCTCCTGGCTGGTGCTGCTCAAGGGCAGCCGCGACTACCTCGCCGTCTGGCTGGCGGTGCTGGCCCTGGAGATCCCGGTGTGGTTGTTCTGGCCCAGCGCCAGCCACGGGCTCTCCGGCGTGAACTACGCCCTGCTCGGCTACCTGCTGTTGATCGGCTGGCTGGAAAAGAGACCCCTCACCATGGTGCTCTCCACGGCTTGCCTCCTGGCTTATGGAGGCCTACTGCCGGCCCTGTTGCCCTTCCTCAGCCCGCCGGGGGTGAGCTGGATCGGCCATGCCTCGGGATTCGTGGCAGGCCTCCTCGCTGCGTTGGCGATGTATCGCGAGTGAGGCCGCGGTTTCCCCTAGACAGCGGGTGGAAGGTCTAAAGCGTCGCCTCATGCGAAGCCAGCCGCTCCCTTTATCCAGTTCACCCACCCACCCAAGTAGCCCATCCCCCCAGCCTCTGCGGCCTGCAAGCCTTCTGTCCTGATTTGACCCAGCCAACTTGGCCACCCCTCTTGCGGGCTCACCCTTCAGCCACGCTCCCGACCGCTACAGTCCAGCTGGCGGGGCGTGGCGCAGCTTGGTAGCGCGGGTGCTTTGGGAGCACTAGGTCGCAGGTTCGAATCCTGTCGCCCCGATTGACTTTTCAGGGATTGCCCCTCTCCCATGTGGGCAAGATGTGGGCAAAACGGCCAGGCAGCGGCAGTCCCCTCTAGCCGCTTCATTCGCCTGGAAGCGCTTCCCGATCTTTCCCTGGAAGGGGTTGCCCGAGTCCAGGCCATCGAGGGAGACGTACCCCGCGCCGACAAAAAGTCCCTGGTCCAGCAGCGGGCTGACCAGGGACTTGGGTGTCGAGGACGAAAGTCTCAATTTCTCTCGAGGAGATGTGGAGTGCGGGCGGTTGCTTCATTCATCGCCTCGTTGCAACGTTCCAGGTGGTACAGCACGGGGGAGTTCGTGCTGGGAAACTTTCGGCGCCAGTGAACCCCTGCCTTGAACAGCTCGGCCTTACGCCAGCGGCACAGGGTTTTCTCACTCACCCCCAGGGCTCGTCCGGCTGAGCGGGCATCGAGCCATTCCTTGAATGGCTCGCGCGGATGCTCGGCCGTTGCCGTGTGTGGTTGGGGGTATGGATGCCGCGATTGTGGATAGACCATCTCAGGCACCCCGCAGCTTCGGAACCCGTGCCTGGCAGCTGAAGGCTGCTTCAGGCCGCGGCGACGGTACAGACCAACGCATGGGCTCATGCCCCAGTCGGACCAGGGCCAGCAGAGCCATCCCTTGCAACAGACTGAGTGCGATCAGCCAGGCCTCGATACGGTTCAGGTTCCTGATCGCCGGAGGCTGAGACCCCTGACGCATCCGTTTGCGGCACCGCGGAAACGCCGGCAATTGGAGCGGACGGTGATGGTTGCTCATCAGAAGGGCACCTCCTCGTCGCTCAGTGGGGTGCCGCCGGAGGGACTGCTCCTCCACTCGCTGCTTGCCGTGCTGGGCTGTGCCGCACCGAGCGCAGCCGCTGCAGCCATCCCAGCAGCTCCCTTGCTGAAGCCGCCATCGGCGCCGTTGCGGCTGCCGCAGAGCTCCAGGCGGTCGATCACCACCAGGGCCTTGCTGCGGACCTCGCCGCTGCTGCGGTCGCTCCATTGCTCG
>Ga0209299_1000547_pt1 | contig 21287 bp, 29 predicted proteins | sample S_140806_MF_Meta_FD_187326 | JGI IMG/M metagenome (GOLD analysis project Ga0209299, IMG submission 187326) | Freshwater microbial communities from Lake Simoncouche, Canada to study carbon cycling - S_140806_MF_MetaG (SPAdes) (version 2) | ecosystem: Environmental > Aquatic > Freshwater > Lake ...
TATAACTGCTACGGCGGTTATGGTTTGATTCAATGGACATCTGCCAATCGTTATCATGGATTGGGTGATTTTGCTAGAAAGTCTGGTGGTTCGCCATCATCACTTGATACGCAACTTCGTTATCTGACAACGGAAGTTCAATGGAAGAAAATTGAAGACCGTATGAAAACAAATGGTCGCTCAATTTATTCTTATATGAACGATGCATACAGTTGGATTGGTTGGGGCTATCATGGTGCCCGAACCTCATATGCCTATGATTATGCTAACCGACTGATTCAAGTGGAAGTCTGATTTAGTTAAGGGGGATTGACTTCCCCCTCTCTTTGCTTTATAATAAGGAAGTTGGAGGCAAGGAAAGTAAAAGGAGCATGGGCACCGAAAGGAGATACCGCACCTGCCTCAATTCCTCCCCGCCTATCTTGGGTCAATAACTCAGTTGGTAGAGTAGCGGGCTTTTAACCTGTAAGTCGTGAGTTCGAGTCTCACTTGACCCATTGACAATCAAATCAACAACTGGTATGATTGTTTTATGTCTCGGTAGCTCAGATGGATAGAGCATCTCACTTCTAATGAGTTGGTCGGGGGTTCGAGTCCCTCCCGAGACGCTTGACAATTTGGAGTTTATCTCTTATAATTGTCTCATTGCGAAATTAATTCAGCGGTAGAATGTCTGCCTTCCAAGCAGAACGTCAGGAGTTCGAATCTCCTATTTCGCTCTTGGTGGTACTCGCTAGGCAGATAGCCTAGAAGGAGACTACCATTCCCTCTGGTAGTCTATTGGTAAGGACAGGCGGACAACGCACTTGGAAACTGGGTTCGATTCCTAGACAGGGGAACATTCCTCTATAGCTCAATTGGCAGAGCACGAAGCTGTTAACTTTGGGGTTCCTGGTTCGAGTCCAGGTGGGGGAGCCTGGGCGATTGGCGCAGCGGTAGCGCAGCTGCTTTACACGCAGACGGTCATTGGTTCAAATCCGATATTGCCCATTATAAATAAATCAAAAAGATAATGGACGAGTTATACGAATTACTTCATAAAGCACAAACCAGTCTTTTTTGTTTGTTTCAGAAGACTTGGGTATATCATTGGAATGTTGTAGGTTCTGATTTCTATCAACTTCATAGTGTTTTTGGTGATCAGTACGAAACAATGTTTGGAGAAATTGATAAACTCACTGAGCATATGCGTTATCTGCGTATGAAAGCAATTGGCCCTATCAGCAGAGTTGTTGAAACTTCAGAACTCCCAGAAGCATCAAATGCTCCGACTGCCGAGTCAATGATTAGTCAATTACTTTCAGATAATAAAAAACTAATTGAAATGCTTACCAAAGTATCAGAATCTGCAGATGGCCAAAAGTTATATGCAACTTCAAATTTGGTTCAAGAAATTATGGAAACTCATGGTAAATTTGTTTGGATGTTGAGGTCGTTTTTAAAGGAATGAAAAATGTTAACTATAAGATGCAAGGATTGCAATAAAGAAGTATCAGGACATCCATCACAATCTAGATCTTGTGGTTGTCCGAATATGGCAACAATTAAAGGAGATAAAATTTCAGCACTTGACTTATCTCGTATTGTTATGTTAAATTCTTTAAAAGAAGAAAAGAAAACTTCAATATTTTCTTCTCAAGATCTTGCCTATCAAGAGGCAAGAAGACAACGCAAAGTAAAACGTTTAGATTTTGAAGTCCGTTAAGGACTTTTATTGGAAAGGTGGCCGAGTGGTTTATGGCGTTTGTCTTGAAAACAAAAGAAGTGAAAGCTTCCGGAGGTTCGAATCCTCTCCTTTCCGTTATAATGGATACAAAACAACAATCTCAAAATTGTTATAATACTAATTAGTAACAATAGGATACAAAACAAATGGATCAACACACCTATGACAACTGGGTGAAGATTAAGCAAACATTTGAAAAGTCGGGAAATATGAATAATATGTTTTACATGAGAGCATGTGAAATAATTAAGACAAGAAAGGATCCTTTGGAAAAGTTTTTAAATGGTAAAAATGGATAAGGAAGAAGTTCAGGCAATGATCGACCAATCAGTTGCAAAAGCAATTGACAATCACAATAAAACTGCTACAATTATAAGTGCGAGTATTGGTTCAGTCCTTCTTTTTTTTTATGCTCACGGTTTACTTGCCGTGGTTGACAAGGTGAAGTAGGACTGGTATAATACATAAGAACATCCGGGATTAGCGCAGCTTGGTAGCGCACTTCACTTGGGCTGAAGGGGTCGCAGGTTCGAATCCTGCATCTCGGATTCACAATAAATATCACTAATTATGGAAATCTACACAGTGAAAGAGTTTCAAGAACGATTTGATGAAATGCTTGATAGAGTAGAAAGTGGCGAACATGTAGGAATTACTGACGGAACAAATACTGCTGTAATGATACCTGTGGATGACGAACTCATACGCATACACACACAGGACAATAACGAAGCACAATAATGTTCTTGCGAGTGAGACTTGGTAGTCAGAGGAATCTTATAAGTTCTTTCCGCCAGATTAGCGGCTTTGACCTGGTTCGAATCCAGGCACTCGTACTTCTATTCGCTATTTGCGAATAGCGAATGCCCTTTTAGCAATCTGGTGAATGCACCGAACTCATAATTCGGCTGAGGCGTGTTCGATCCACGCAAGGGGCATGAGACACTTTTAAAACTGTCTCTCTTGACTTTCAACTTCATTTCTCCTATAATTACTAAGTCAACATTCAAAACAATGACTCTCGCTGCTAAATTCAAAAAAGATATTAGTACTCTTCGTGGTGCTACTAATGGTGACTTTTATCTAGATGTAAAGAATCCGAAACTTTACAAAAAGGTTCGCCGTTACTATCAAAATGAAGGTGTAGTATTCTCTGAGGATCCTTTAGATAATTATGACATTCTAATTGAATGTCTTGCTCAAGATCTTGAAACTGTAGAATTAGTATGACAACCACACTTCCTAAAGTTCTTCTTGAACGTGAAGGATTCCGTTTTGTGGAAAAGGGTATTATTGAACTCAACGGTAAACCTGATTTCCGTCTTCAAATGCAAGATCATTATACTAAAAGGTGGCATGACGTTTATTTGTTTGATAATTCTATGCAGTGTTCTACTGCAATGGAAGATATTGAATACGCGAAATGGTTAACTGATCAACCTTGCTATATGGATCCTAATGATATTGAATGGTGGGATCAATAGTCTCGGTATGACTATAAACTAGCCCTGGTCGGGAAACCCCCTCAGTCACGGATGGACTTTAACAGTACTGGTGGAGTCAAATTTGACCCTATTTGGTTTCTTGCTTTCCCAAAGAGCAAGTGGTGCGGGTGGGGATAACTGCCGCCTGGTTTCCAATTTCCAGTTAAAAAATTGGTGGCGAGCCTGGTAGACCTGAGGGGAGAGTTGCATAAACTCTCCTTTTTTGGTATAATATATACTACATACACTAATTAATTGATTTTATGAGTCAATATGTCAAGAAAGCACTTGTTCTTGGTGCTGGTGGTTTTATTGGAAGTCATATGGTTAAGAGACTACGTTCCGAAGGATATTGGGTACGTGGTGTAGATCTTAAATTTCCAGAATATTCTGAGCATCAAGCAAATGAGTTTGTACTTGGAGATCTGAGAGATGTTACTTTTGCAGAAAGAGTAATTCAATATAAGGGAGACAGGGGAAACTTTTATAATTTTGTTCCTTCACGTTATCTTCAAGGATTTGATGAGATCTATCAGTTTGCTGCCGATATGGGTGGGGCTGGATTTGTTTTCACTGGCGAGAATGATGCGAACATTATGCACAATTCAGTTACTATTAATCTGAATGTGTTGGAATCAGTTCGTAAATTTAATGATTTTCTTGGCAATAATTTCACAAAGATTTTCTATTCTGGATCTGCCTGCATGTATCCAGAACATAATCAATTAGATCCTGATAATCCCGATTGCCGTGAAGAATCCGCATATCCAGCAAACCCAGATTCCGAATATGGATGGGAGAAACTCTTTTCGGAACGTCTGTATTTTGCTTATCATCGTAACTATGGTATTCCTGTACGTGTATCTAGATACCACAATATTTTTGGACCAGAAGGGACTTGGACTGGTGGTAGGGAAAAAGCACCTGCAGCTATCTGCCGTAAAGTTGCAGAACTTCCTGATGTAGGTGGAACGATTGAAGTGTGGGGAGATGGAAAACAAACACGTTCATTCCTCTACATTGATGAATGTATCGAAGCAACCCGTAGAATGATGAATTCTAATTTCATTGGACCAGTAAATATTGGTTCAGAAGAAATGGTCACTATCAATCAACTCGTAGAGACTGCTGCAAAAGTTGCAGGTAAAGATGTAGAAAAAAATCATATTGATGGACCTCTTGGAGTTCGTGGACGTAATTCAAATAATGATGTAGTTCGTAAAGAACTTGGTTGGGATTATTCTCAAAGTTTGGAAGAAGGTATTGCTAAAACTTATTTTTGGATTGTTGAGCAAATTAAAAACAAATGAAAATAACTATTCTAGGTTCTGGTGGACAAATTGGTGTTTATTTAACAGAATATCTTCGTAATAAGGGACACGAAGTAACAGAATTTGATATTGTAAACGGAGAAGATCAAGATCTCACATTGATTCCTAATCCTCTTCTTGATGAAAGAATTTTGAATTCTGATTTTGTATTCTTCTTGGCTTTTGATGTTGGCGGTTCTCGTTATCTTAAGAAGTATCAACACACCTTTCAATTTATTAATAACAATACTCGTTTGATGACTAATGCTTTTGGACTTCTTCAAAAGTATAATAAGAGATTTATTTTTGCATCATCTCAAATGAGTAATATGAATTACTCTCCATATGGAGTTCTAAAAAAAGTTGGAGAACTTTATACCAAATCTTTAAATGGACTTATTGTAAAGTTTTGGAATGTTTATGGCGTTGAAAATGATCATGAGAAATCGCATGTTATCACAGACTTTATTCGTAAGGGATTTGAAACTGGTGTAATTGACATGCTTACTGATGGTGAAGAGGAACGTGAGTTTCTTTATGCCGAAGATTGTTGTGAAGCACTTGAATCAATTATGGAAAACTATACAGACTTCACTTGCGAAGATAATCTTCATATTACTAGTTTTCACCCAACTAAAATTTTGGATATAGCTCAGATTATTAAAGGACAATTTAATTTAATTAATAAATATGATGTCAAAATTAAACCATCAGAAGAAAAGGATATAGTCCAAATGGATAAAAAGAATCGTCCAGATATGTATATTAATAAATGGTGGTTACCAAAGACTTCAATTGAGACCGGTATTGCTAAAGTATTCAATGAAATGAGAAAAGACTATGAAAATATTTGATGTATTCCCATTCTTTAATGAACTTGATTTATTAGAAATAAGATTAAATCTTTTAGATCCCTACGTTGATTATTTTGTAATCAGCGAATCTACTAAAACATTTCAAGGAGCAGAAAAGGAACTTTATTATTCAAATAATAAAGATAAATTTGAAAAGTTTAATCACAAAATTATTCACAATATTGTAGAAGATATTAGTGACGATCAACTTGATACATATGGAGTAAAGTATAATACTAGAGTTAAAGCTCAGCAAAGAGATACTTACCAAAAAGATAATATTAAAAATATTTTATTGGAAGTTTGTAATGAGGATGATATAATTATTTGGAGCGATCTTGACGAAGTTCCAAATCCAGAAGCAATTGGTGACATACGCACATATTTTCAAGATAGTGGCATATATCAGTTTGCTCAAGATAACTACATATCTTATCTCAATCTAAAAGAAGTATCTGGTACAATCAGATCTATGACTGGAGATTTTGGTATGCCAGGAAAATGGTTTGGATCTAAGTTATTTGGATTTTCATTACTTGAAAAATATTCAATGACAGAACTTAGAAATAATCGTGATGACATTGAAAATTTCATTATAAATCCTGGTGGTTGGCACTGGAGTTATGTTGGAAGTGAAGGTATTTCTGTTGAAGATAGATTAATCAAGAAAATAGAGTGCTCATCTCATCCAGAACTTAATACTGATCAAATAAAAAATAATATCTCTCAGGTTAAAAATAACTTAGATCCATTTGGAAGAAACTATACATCATATGAAACTGTTTCTATTGACGATTCTTTTCCAGAATATCTAGTTGAAAATAAAGAAAAATATGCATATTTAATAAAATGATTGTTTCTGAAATTTATAGTGGATCTGGACTTGGTAATCAATTATGGAATCTTATTGTTCCTAGAATTGTTGCTGACCGTCATGGATATAAGTGGGGAGTAAAAAAATCAAATCCATTTAAGGCATGTGCCTTTATGAAGGATTTTTATTTTGGTGAAGAAGTCAATGGAGGAACGGGCCCAGAGGGAGGTCCTCCTACAAGTCTTCCAGATGGAATTCTTAATTATTACAAAGAACGTATAGATCCATATCCCCCACATATGGGAGGACACGATGCAATGTTTTTTGATAAAAATCTTTGGGACAATCTTCAGGATAATACTAAGATTGAAGGGTGCTTTCAAAAGATGTCTTATATCAATGATAAGCGTGATAAAATCATTGATTGGTTACAATATGATAATAAAATCACTGATTATTCTTCCGATGACATTTGCGTAATTCAATTTCGTGGTGGTGATTATTTGACTGGAGCATCTTGGGTTCCTCCAGAATATTATCATAATGCTGCATTTAGAATGCGAGAAAAAAATCCAAATATGAAGTTTGTTGTTGTAACTGATGATGCAGAACATGCAATGAAGTTTATTCCATTTGCAGAAGTTGTAGGATCTGCTTTGATGGATGAAAAGGATCCATATCAGGGAAGTATAGGGTGGTATAGGTATCCTGGCGGTCCAGTTGGAGTTGATTATTCTATTCTTAATACTGCTAAAAATGCTATTATTTCTTCATCTACATTTGCATTTTGGCCTGTTTGGACAAATAAAGATTGCTCAGTTATTGCTCCTAAGTATTGGTTTGATTGGAAAATATCTGATGGATGGTGGAGGCCTGACGATTCAATTGTTGACGAATGGAATTGGTTAGACCGCGATGGTAATCTAATGATTGGAAGTGACTGCAAATCTGAATATCAGGAATATAAAAAAAATAATGAATTTTATAGAGGAAAATGATCATGAAAATTTACACTTACTCTCATAACCGTCCTGATTTTATCAAACTTCAGTATGAGGCAATCAAACGTCACGTTAAGGATGACTATGAGTTTATTGTCTTTAATAATGAAAGACCAGGTGGAGATGGTGGATTTGATGAAAATAAAATAGGTCAAATTAATGATATATGTGAAAGTCTGGGCATTCAATGCATTCGTGTAGAATTGGACCCAGAACTTCAATATATGAATGGTGTAAAAATGTTCGATGGTGATAGTTACCTTAATGGAAACATTGCTTGTGCATATTCATATACCTGGGGATGGAAAAATTATATCGCAAAGAATGATTGTCTATCAGTCATTATTGATTCTGATATGTTTTTTATTAGAGATATTTCTTTGAATGAAGAAATGGCAGAACATAACTTTGCATATGTTCCATCATATAGATATACCAATCAATATAAAGATGAAAATAATAGGGGAAACATAGCATTTAAATATCCCTGGAATGGTCTTGTGATGGCTAAACCATATGAGATGCCAAATCCCGAAGAAATTAGTTGGGGATATGGTGAAGTTAAGAATATTGCTGTTGATGTTGGTGGCGAAGTTTATCATTATCTTCAAAAATATGAAGATAAACTGAAAACTAAGTACATTGATCAGTGGGGAGTTCTCGTTGATGTTAATCCCCCATATGAAATTAGTTTAAACGGGTGCGCTCAAATGTTTGCTGATTTTGATCGGGGAGAAGTTAATATTAGAGACTATCAAGAATCTAATCTAAGAACATTCCCTCATCAAAAGGAAAGAGAAAACTATTGGGAATATGCATATAATAACTTTGATACAATCATGAAAGTTGCTGGAGAAAATAATTTCCCTAAACCAACGTTTGTTGATTTTCTAAAGTTTGAAACTGACGATAATCTTCTTCAGGATGCATTTATTTTTCATTATAAAAATGCTAGCAATACTCTCCCTTGGATGAAAGGTGATATTGGAGTTCAATACAATCAAATTAAAACTCAAGCATTGCAAAATTTATTAAATCAGTTTCAATTTCAAAAAAGAATTTTAGGAGAATAGATCATGGCAATTACTCACGACCAAATTAAACAATTGATTGGGGAAAAAGAAGAAGTTGTAATTTTTGAAATTGGATGTGCCGATGGAAGAGATACAAGAAATTTTCTCAATACCTTTGGAGACAATCTTAAACTATACACATTTGATCCAGAACCAGTTAATATTAAAGCACTGACAGTTCTTGGAACAAAAAACTGTGTAGATGAATTAAATGATGATATTATTCTGGACCAAAGAAATATTTTTCATCCATATGCAATATGTGAAGAAGATAAGATTATCACCTTTAAACGATCCAGAACTTTAGGATGTCCTGGTGAGGGTTATGAGGTTGGTAGATATTCTGGATCTATTCATGATCCAATTGACCAAGCATCTATGTACCCTGGCATTCTGTTTGATCAAACAGTCCAGGCTCAAGGTAGAAGTTTAGATTCTTTCTGTAAAGAATATCATATTAATCATATTGATTTTATCTGGATGGATACTCAAGGTGCTGAAAGAGAAGTTCTTTCTGGAATGAAAGAAACATATTCAAATATTGATTATGTTTACACTGAATATTATAATCAAGAAATGTACAAGGACCAGATTTATCTTGATGGCATTATTGAAATGCTTTCAGAAAATTTTGATCTTCTCGCAACATTTCCCTTTGTTGATTGTGCAGGTGGTGATGCTCTGTTTAAGAATAAAAGGATTGCATGATTAGCGTATATGGTGCATCGGGATTTGTAGGTAGTAGGTTCTGCAACCTCTATCCCGATTTGATTGTGAGACAAGAAAGAGAAGAAAGAAAACCAAGAACAAAAGAAATTTTATATCTTATCTCTACAGTGGACAATTATAATATCCATACAAATATAACTTTGGATGTTGAAACAAATTTAAAAGTTCTTTGTGAAGTATTAGATTATTGTAGAGAAGAAGATATTACCTTTAATTTTATTAGTTCTTGGTTTGTTTATGGAGAAACAGAACTACCTGCAAAAGAAATTTATCACTGCAATCCAACTGGGTTTTATTCAATCACCAAAAAGGCAGCGGAAGATCTTCTAATTTCTTTCTGCCGAACTTACAAAGTTAATTATAGAATTATGAGACTTTGTAATGTTATGGGAGTTGGTGATGGAAAATCTTCATCAAAGAAAAATGCTTTGAGTTATATGATTGAACTTTTGAAGAAAGATGAAGATGTTTATCTATACGATGATGGAACTCCAATCAGAGATATTATGCATGTTAATGATGTATGCTCTGCAATTAAATTGGTGTGCGATAAAGGCAACTTGAATGAAATTTATAATATTGGTAGTGGACAACCAACTACTATAGGTGCTATAATTGAAACAGCAAAAGAGTGTCTTAACTCTACATCTCAAATCAAATATAAAGAAGCACCAGAGTTTCATAAAATTGTTCAGGCAAAAGATTTTTGGCTTGATACGACTAAATTAAATCAATTAGGATTTACTCAAACAATCTCCACCAAAAAAATTATTAACGAATTATGTACCAATTAATTGATAGCTTTATTCAATCTGCAAAAGAGATTGATACTGATATTTTTCCTTTCATAGCAAACAAAAAAGAATTTGTTGCTGGAAAGGATAGTGTTTATTATTCTGGCCCTTATTGGGATGATCTTGAGGCAAGAGAATTAATCTATTCTGTGCTGAAAGGTAAGTGGTTATCTTCGGGTGAAAAGGTCAATAAGTTTGAACATGAATTCTCTAAGAAGTTTAACTTTAAGCACTCAGTAATGGTGAACTCTGGTAGTTCTGCTAACCTTGTAATGTTTGCTGCTCTTAAAAAGTATTTTGGATGGGAAGATGGAGATGAAATTATTGTTTGTGCTTGTGGTTTTGCTACTACAGTTGCTCCTATTGCTCAGTGTGGATTAAAACCAGTCTTTGTTGATATTGATTGGGAGGATTTGAATTGGGATTTGGAGCAAGTTGCATCAAAGATTACTAATAGAACGAGAGCAGTGATTTCTTCTCCGGTTCTTGGCAATCCTTATGACATTGATAAGATTGTAGATATCTGTAAGACAAATAATATTGAACTGATTGCAGATAATTGTGATAGTCTTGGTAGTAAATGGAATGGGCAATATATAACTGATTTTGCAATTGCTGCTTCTTGTTCTTTCTATCCTGCTCACCATATCTGCACGATTGAAGGTGGTATGGTTTCTTCAAATAATAAGGAAATTGTAGATCTTGCTCGTAGTTTTGCTTGGTGGGGAAGAGGTTGCTATTGTGTTGGTCAACAAAATCTTCTTTCTAATGGAGTTTGTGGAAAGAGATTTGATACTTGGTTGGAAAACTATGAAGATGTCGTAGATCATAAGTATGTCTTCTCAAATATGGGATACAATCTAAAGCCCCTTGATCTTCAGGGTTCTGTTGGTTCTGTTCAACTTATTAAGTTTGAAGAGATACACAATATTCGTAGAAATAATAAACTTAAGATTCAAAATATTGTTGAAAAAATTCCTGGCGTTAGAGTTGTAAATGAAAGAAAGGAATCTGAAACAAGTTGGTTTGGAGTTCCTATTATTTGTGATAATAAGAAATTAAAAATATCTTTAGTTTCTTATCTTGAAGCAAATAAAATTCAAACTCGCAATTATTTTGCTGGAAATATTCTTCTTCATCCTGGATATTCGCATCTTGACGATGCATCTAAATATCCAGAGGCAAATAAAGTACTAGATAAAGTATTTTTTCTTGGATGTTCCCCAACAATTAATGATAAAATGATTGATTATATTGATAGTATTATTAATAACTTTATGGATGCTTACAAAGATGATTAATTTACCGAGAGTAACTTTACTTGCTATTGATAATACGAATAGAATAGATGGAACAATCAAGGCAATTCATACCAGTACTCAACATATTAAATTTGGAGCAATAAAGTTAGTTACTTCAAATGAGATAATATCAAAATATACTAATGAATTATCGTTAGATGGTATTGAACTTGAAGAAATGGTATATCCAATTACGGATATTAACCAATATAGTAAGTATATACTTTACGATTTACATCGTCATGTAGAAACGGATTTTGTTTTAATTATTCAGGACCATGCATTTGTTATAAATCCAAATGCATGGACTGATGAGTTTTTAGAATATGATTATATTGGTGCTCCATGGCCTTATCAAGAAAATTCTTACTTAACTCCATTTAATGAGCACATACGAGTTGGAAATGGTGGGTTCTCTCTTCGTAGTAAAAAACTTTTAGAAGTTCCATTAAAGATAGAAATTCCATTTGATTGTACTAAAGGTGATTTCTATAAACACTTTAATGCAAATAATTTTGCCGAAGATGGTAATATTTGTGTTCACAATCGCCATCTATTCATTGAACAAGGATGCAAGTTTCCAAATGTTGAACTTGCTGCTAAATTTTCATATGAGACAGAAGTTTCAGAAAATAAAGGAATTATTCCATTTGGATTTCATTATAGACTACCCCCAGGAATTACATTAGAGGATTAATTATGATTGGATACAACCACTTAGGAAAAAACGGAAGACTTGGAAATCAAATGTTTCAGTATGCTGCTCTTAGGGGTATTGCTGCTAAACATGGATATGATTTTATGATTCCAGAAACAGTATTTCATGATCAATGGAATCAACATCAACTTTATGAAGCATTTGATCTCCCTAATCTAAAGAACAAAGGATTTGCTTCTTCTGAATATTATAGGGAAGATGAAAACCATTCACACGTTTATAGTGAAGAATATGTCAATAACTGTTTAGACAATGTAAGTTTATTTGGATTTTTCCAAACAGAAAAATATTTTGAAAATATTTCAGATAGTATTCGTGAAGATTTTAAATTTAAGGATTCAATATTAAATCCATGTAAGAGAGCTTTTACATTTGACAAAGTTATTTCTCTTCATGTCAGGAGAACTGATTATCTTGAGAAATCTAAGTATCATCCTCCTTGCGACTTTGATTATTATGATGCAGCACTTAAAACGTTTGATGATAATCTGCCAGTATTAGTTTTTTCTGACGATCCTTCTTGGTGTATGAACCATAAATTTTTCTCTTCAGATAGATTCATGGTATCTGAAAGTGGTTGGAATCTTTCTGATATGTGTTTAATGACATTATGTTCTCATCACATCATCGCAAATAGTTCATTTAGTTGGTGGGGTGCATGGTTATCTGGATCAAATGATGTAGTTGCTCCTAAGAAATGGTATGGGCCTGCTGCATCAGATGTAAAAACAACTGATTTGATTCCAGCAAGATGGAAAACTCTGTAAAGGTATCAATTGCAATTCCTGCATACGCAAAAGATCATGCAGGAGTTCAATATCTTAAACAATCTTTTGATTCTATTTTAACTCAAACTTTTGTTGACTATGAAGTTGTAGTATCTGATCATTCTATATCTAATGATTTAATAAATTTATGTGAAGAATATTCTTCACGTATGAAAATTGTTTATATTAAAAATTTTTATGGAAGAGGAGTGCCAACTAAAAATGCAAATGTTGTAATGGATCATTGTTGTGGTGAATATATTAAAATACTTCACCATGATGATTTTTTTGTAGATACTGATGCATTGAAAAAAATTGTGAATACTTTGGATTCTACAAAAAAGAAATGGCTAATTAATGGATTTAATCATACTCATGATGGAAAAACTTTTTTCAATGATAAAAAACCAGAGTATCCAGATCATCTTTTAGTTGGTAATAACTTAATAGGTGCTCCTACTAATGTTACGATTAGAAATGATTCAAAAGTTTATTTTGATGTTAATATTATGATGGGAATTGATCATGAATGGTATCATCAATTGCGAATGAAATATGGAATGCCAGCAATATTGAATGACATTTTAACCACAAGTAGAATTCGTGATGATAGAGTTTCTGCTCAACTCGAATCTCAATATGATATTGTCATTGAAGGTGATGGATCTGCTTGGCAATTTATTCAAAGTGAGTTAGAATATCTTCAAGAAAAACATAAAGATTTTTTTGAGAATTGGGAATATCCAAATGATTGATCTTTCAAATGCTACTTTTATTATTCCTCTGAGGATAGAATCTGCAGATAGGATGAGAAATATAATCACTCTTCTGTGCTTTTTATTTGGAAATTTTGATACAAATGTAATTGTAAAAGAGGTTGATACTGAACCCGTATTTGCTGAAAATGTTTTACCTCAAGTAAAAGAGTTTATTGGTAGACCTATTAACATCACATCTATCTTTCAGAAGTCAGATGATCCAGTTTTTTATCGGATGCATATTTTAAATGAAATGCTTGCGGTGGCTAAAACTGATGTTGTCATTAATTATGATTGTGATGTTTTAATGCCAGTTCAGACATATGTAAATGCGTATGAATCAATTCTAAATGGAACATGCGATGTTGTCTATCCTTATGGAAATGGTAACTATCAGAAGCAAGTTAATGTAAATGATGATATTGTTTCTGAATTTTTGAATGAAGATTTTAATTTCTCCATTCTCGACAAAAATTCTCAAGTTAGTTCTTCTGATTTTGGATGGGTGCAATTCTTCAAACGTTCTTCTTATTTTGAAGGAGGAATGGAAAACGAAAACTTTAGAGGATCATCTCCTGAAGATAAAGAAAGATTTTTTAGATTTACGACTTTGGGTTATAATGTAGGAAGAATTGATAATTGGATTTATCATTTAGAACATAGTCGTGGTCCCAACTCTTGGCCAGCCTCAATTCAAGGTAATCCATATATGGAGCAAAATTTTGAATTGTGGAATTCTCTTCAGCAAATGAATAAAGAACAACTTAAAGAATATTATTCAAATCAAACCTATCTTAAGAAATATGCTAGCATTTAATTATATTGGAAATCTTGGAAGGCTTGGAAATCAAATGTTTGAGTATGCCACTGTTCGTGGGATTGCTGCAAAGCATGGATATGAATGGTGCATTCCTCCATTTGATATGGAGGGGATTGAAAATTATAGTCTTCATAAATGCTTTAAATTAGAATCTGTAAAGGAAAATAATCTTGCTTATCGTGAAGATTTGAATTATGTTCAGGAAAGGTTCTTTCATTTTGATGATGAACTCTTTAACAAATGTCCAGATGATGTAAGTCTTCATGGATTTTTTCAATCTGAAAAATATTTTCAACATATTTCGGATGAGATTTGTAAAGATTTTGCATTTCTTGATGAGCATTTGGATCCATGCAAAGAATTTATGCAACAGTTTGATGGTCAGGAACCCATCATGCTTCATGTCCGCCGTGGTGATCCAAATCTGGTTGATCCTCGTGGGTTCAAATGGGCATATGTGAATTGTTCGGATCAACATCCTGTTCAACCAATAGAATACTATGAAAAAGCACTTGCAGAGTTTGACGATAATCAACCTGTTATTGTTTTTTCTGATTCTCCTGAATGGGTAAATGAGCAAAAATTTTTTGCTAGCGATAGATTTTTTGTTTCTGAACCAGTAGACAAATATGAAGATGGCTCTTACACTCCATATTCTGATTTGTGCTTGATGTCATTATGCTCACATGCTATAATAGCTAATAGTAGTATGAGTTGGTGGGGTGCTTGGTTGATTAAAAATTCAAACAAAAAAGTAGTTGCTCCTAAAATGTGGTTTGGGCCTGCATATGCTGATAAAGATACTAAAGATGTTTATGTAGATAACTGGATTGTAATTTAATGTATGTTTCCTCTTGCCCTCTTCGGGTTTCTTTATTTGGCGGTTCAACAGATAATCCATACTTTGTTGAAAAGTATGGATATGGTGCTGTAATTAGTTTTACTTGTGATTTAAAAACTTATATTTCTTTGCACGAAGATAAGTTTGGATACAATATGCAAGGAGGTAAGTATATTGTAAATTATTCAAAACGTGAAGAAACAAAATATATTGACGATATTCAAAATGATTTGGTCAGAGTTGTTTTAAATCATTTTGGATGTCACCCCTTAAATGTGAGTATGACAAGTGATGCATATTCTCAAGGAAGTGGTTTGGCATCATCTTCATCATATCTTATCAATTTGATTAAGTGTGTTTCTATGTTTAAAGATCTTAATATGACCGATATTGAGATCTGTACTCTTGCATATCAATTAGAAAGAGAATTCAATCCTTATTGTGGATATCAAGATCCATATGGATGTGGTATTGGTGGATTTAAAAGGATTGAGTTTCAAAGAGGTGGAATTGTAAAATATGATTTTCAATCTACAGAACTTTTTAAAAATTATGATGCACATTTAGTATTTACTGGAATAACAAGAAATTCAAAAAATGTATTAAAAGATGTAAGTGACAATCTTGATAAAATTCCACCACTTCTTGACACTCTTGAAGTCGCATATGATTGCCTTCTTCAAAAAAATTATGATGAATTTTTATTTCATTTAAACAAAAGTTGGGAGCAAAAGAAACAAACAAGCTCTTCAATTAATGAAAATCCTATGATAAAAACGATTGATGAATATTTACTAAATAGTCCGCTTGTGGTTGCACACAAACTTTGCGGCGCAGGTAATGGTGGGTTCTTTTTAACCTTTTCAGAAAAGGATAAATTGACATTACCGTATTCTTCAGTTAAAATTAATGTATCCCCTGATGGTGTAAAAGGTAAAAAATTATGATTAGATTAGAAACAGATTATCCTGCTGCATTAGATTCTCCAGATCATATTGCGCCAGTTGGAACCGTAAATGACAATACTACTGATATTGAATATATTGAGGCAATTAAAAAGTATTTTAAAAAGTCCCCACTTAAGGTAATGGATCTTGGTTGTGCTGGTGGACAACTAATTGCAGATTTTATTTCAATGGGAGATTATGCAGTAGGACTTGAAGGGTCTCCTCTAGCAAGAAAACAAGGTGCAGGAAAGCATAACTGGGATAGGTATGGTGATAAGAACTTATTTACTGTAGATCTTACTAAGCCTTATCAGTTGTATGATGAGAACGAAAAAGTAGAATTTGATTTGATTACAACATGGGAAGTTATTGAACATATTGCCGAAGAAGATCTTGAAATGTTCTTTAGTAATATTAAGAATCATTTGAAAGATGACGGAGTTCTTTGTTGTTCAATTGCAGTAGTTCGTGATGATGTTGGATATCTTGATGGCAAGTTGATTAGTAGGCATCAGTCAGTGTTTAATCCAGCAAAGTGGATTAATATTCTTTTTGATAATGGATTTGAGTTGGCAATTGATCCAAATTGGCCTGCCGCTCCTGCAGGACTTGAGCACCCTCATCATCCAGAAAAACCTCAAGGAGTTGTTGCTAATATTAGAGGAGTATTTTTTGGATATCTTTTTGGTAATGCAATGTTTCGTAACCATCAAGATATGGGCAATAGCATTTATTTCTGCCTTAAGAAGAAAGCATGATGAATCCCTTTTTGAATTATATTGAAGCCCTTCAGGGAGCGCATATTGAAGAGCAATTTGAAAAATTTCAAGTTGCATTTAATGCCCATCAAAATATTATCATTCTCGGTAATGGTGGGAGCAATTCTGTTGCTTCTCATATTTCTCAAGATTATGTAAAGTTTCATAATAAGCATTCTCTTGTATTTTCTGATCCATCAATGTTAACTTGTTTTATCAATGATTTTGGAATGGAGAATGCTTATCGAAAGTTTCTTGAATATTATGCAACACCAGAAACTTTATGCATTTTAATTAGTTCTGGTGGAGAATCAAAGAATATTCTTAATTGTATTAAGTGGTGCGAATTTAATAAAACTTCCTATGGAATTCTTACTGGATTTAGTGCCACAAATAAAGCAAGAAGTATTGCTAATACTGCTCTATGGGACTATCATATTGATAGTAGGGATTATGGGATTGTTGAATGTGTCCATCAAATCTTTCTTCATGGAGTAGTATGATTTATTGTTTTGATATTGATGGGACTTTATGTGACACACCTAATAATGAATTGGGAAAACCTGATTATCTGAATGCCAGACCAATACCATTCATGGTTGAGCAGGTCAATCGCTTATATGATGAAGGAAACCATATCATTATGCAAACTGCTAGGGGAAAGGGATCTGGTATTGATCATACAGAACTAACCACGAAACAACTTAATGATTGGGGGTATAAGTACCACGAACTATTTCCAATGTTTTGTAAACCAACAGCAGATATTTTTATTGATGATAAAGGTATTGATGTTGAAGAGTGGAAGAAAACTATTCCACTGAAAAAAGGTATTATTGCAGGCGCATTTGACGTAATTCATCCTGGATATATCCGTATGTTTAAGGATGCTAAATTGCATTGTAATCATTTGACAGTTGCACTTCATGAAGATCCTTCTTTTGCAAGACCAAATAAACTTAAACCAGTGCAAACTGTTGAAGAAAGAAAAGAAATTCTAAAAGCAATTAGGTACGTTGATGATATCGTTGTGTATCAGGCTGAAGATACTTTTCTTTGGTATCTTGAGTCTGGAGATTATGACATTAGATTTCTTGGTGATGATTATAATGATGGATCTTATACTGGAAAAGATATTGACATAAGTATTGTTTTTGTTGATAGAAGCCACGAATACTCTACTACTAAACTTAAAAATAAAATTTGCGAATCTTTAAAATGAAAGCACTTGTAACTGGAGGAGCAGGATTTATTGGATCAAATCTTGTAGACAGATTGGTCGATATGAATTGGGAAGTTGTCGTTATTGACAATGAGACTGCAGATTGTAATGAGAAGTTTTATTGGAACTTAAAAGCAGATAATCACAAACTAGATATTTGTGATTATGAGTTTACTAGAGATCTATATGATAAGGTAGATTATGTGTTTCACCTTGCTGCAGAATCTAGACTTCAACCTGCTATTGAAAATCCAATTAATGCTGTAAACAAAAATGCTGTTGGCACTTGCACCGTTCTTCAGTGTGCAAGAGAAGCAGGAGTTAAGAAGGTAATTTATTCTTCAACCTCTTCTGCGTATGGCCTCAATAAATTTCCTAATGTAGAAACTGACCCTAATGATTGTTTGAATCCTTATTCTGTTTCTAAAGTTTCTGGAGAAGAACTCTGTAAGATGTATACAAATTTGTATGGTCTTAAGACAGTTATCTTCAGATACTTTAATGTGTATGGTGAACGCTCTCCTACTACAGGACAATATGCTCCTGTAATTGGTATTTTTCTCCGTCAACGTAATGCAGGAGAACCTCTCACAATTGTTGGTGATGGTCTTCAACGTAGAGATTTTGTTCATGTCCAAGATGTTGTAAATGCAAATATTCTTTCTGCAATTACCAATATTGAAGACGCATATTACGGGCAAATATATAATGTCGGAAATGCTTTTAATTATTCCATCAATGAAATTGCTCATATGATTTCAGACAATCATATAAATATACCCATACGAGATGGAGAAGCAAGAACAACTCTTGCGGATAATAATAAAATAAAAACAGTTTTTGGATGGGAACCTAAAGTTAATCTTAAAGAATGGGTATCATTGGAGTTAGTGAAATGAGTACATTTGTTGTTGGAAGATCTGCGGCTTTAGGTAATAGAATTAAGTCATATGTTTCTCATATGGCAAGATATGAAACTATAAAAATTGAAAAACCCACAGACATTCATTTGTTTGAAAATTTTGAGTTGGCAACAGAAGAAGACTTTCAAAAGTATCCTTCTACTGGATCAGTTTGGAGACTTCTTGTTGATGAAGAAGAAGAAAAATATATTGATAATTACAAAACAATAGATCAATTTTACAATAAAATTCCACAATATTTTATTGATAAGTATTTGCCAATATTCCAAAAAATAAAAATTAGACCAGAAATTAAAAAAATTATAGATGATTTTACCCAAGACTGGAACAAGGATAATATGGTGGGGGTAAATATTAGAAGTTTTCTACCTCCAAACGGTGATGGCAGCAGAAGTGTGTGGGTAGATTTTGAGGGATATGAAAGAGAGATTGAAAATCTTGGTCCAGATCAAAAGATTTTTTTGGCTACAGATAATATTAATGTGACTAATTATTTTGTGAATAAATTCAGTGATCAAATAATTACATATCCAAGAAGTGTTGATGTAATCAGAGATGACGGTGGTTTGGATGACATTACACAAACTCAAGAAGCATTTATTGAAATGTATTTGTTATCCCAATGTCATAAAAAATTATATGCAACATTTGGTAGTACATTTCCCGAATGTTCTTGGTGGTTTGGCGGATGTAAAGCAGAAGTTTTTATGCCAACCTTATGGGATAAGGTTCCAGAAAACTTTTTAAATGATGTTTATCTTAAAAAATAGTAATTAATTATGTCTGAACTATTTGATAGGAATAAATCTGCATATAAAGTTAAAGGTATTGGTCCAATTTATTACTTAAATCTTGATGGTCAACCAGAAAGAAAAGAGTATATGGAAGATCAATTTAAGTATTGGGAGATTGAAAATTACACACGCATCTCTGCATATGATGGGCGTGAAGATGATCTGAGTGATATTGTTTCTGGAAGATATCCTGAGATGATGACTTCTGGTGAAATTGGATGCATTACTTCTCATTTAAAAGCAATCAAACATTGGTATGAAACATCTGATAGTCCTTATGCAATCATTATGGAAGACGATTGCAGTATGGATTTGGTGAGGTTCTGGAATTTTACTTGGGATGATTTCTATGCACACATTCCTTATGATTGGGATGTGGTACAAATTGCTATTATCTGCACAGGAGATATTCATGTTAAGTTGCACAAGAGATTTGTAAATGATTTCTCTACTGCTTGCTATCTAATTAATCGCCATCATGCAGAGAAACTTCTTAGGTTTCATAATAGAGGAGATAAGTATAAACTTGATAACGGTGTTAAACCACGTCCTGTTGCAGATGACTTGATTTATAATACGGGAAACACATACTCAATTCCTCTTCTTCTGTATAGAATTGAATTGGGTTCTTCTATTCATCCAGAACATATTGATGCATTTCATAAGGCAAACTATAATGCTTTATCTCAATTCTGGGAACAGAACGGAGCTGAGATTGATATCAAAGACTATATGAATTATGATCCCTACTTGGGTAGAATAACTGAAAATTCAGCAGCACAACAAAGTGCTTGACACGCCTTTATATTTCCTATATAATATTGTAATGTTTCGTAACAAAACGGAAAATGACTGTAACGACTAATGACCGCGGCCAACAAAATATGTTTGCGCGTGAACCTAAAATGTATATTTCTGATGAAGATGCCAAGAAGTATGGTATGATGACTCATAACGAACGCGCAGAACTTGCTAACGGTCGTTGGGCAATGCTGGGCATCATTGCTGGACTTGCATCTTATGCAATCACTGGCAATCTATTCTTTGGACTTGCTTGATAAAAAACATTAATTCTTGCACAAAAACATTAACAGGAGAACTAAAATGAACAAATTTGGATGGACCCCTGAGGCAGAGATTCTTAACGGACGCCTCGCTATGCTTGGATTTGTAATCGCAGTCGGAACTTATCTGACAACTGGTCAGATTATTCCTGGAGTATTTTAATCAACTGAACATAATCAAGCGTCTCTTTGAGGCGCTTTTTTTATAAATATCTCAGTGCAATTATAAAGAGGACTATGACTCTAGATCTTCATAACTTTTTTAAGTTTTATGATGATAAGAATTCAAACCACGTAGCAGCAGTTCAATGGTTAGAAGATAACCTTCCTGCTGAATTTCTGGATGATTCTGAAACTGACTGGATTGGGATGTTTAGAACAAAACCTCCAACCCCAGCAGTATTGGCAGTTCCTTATTTCAATCAGGTAGACAATTATAGAGACGCACATCGCACATGTAACTCTTCATCGTGTGCTATGTGCCTTGCGTTCCTCAAGCCAGGAAGCATCAAAGGTGATGATGAGTATGTTACGAAAGTATTTGCTATTGGTGACACAACTGACCACGCAGTTCAGACCAAAGTTCTGC
>Ga0209299_1000558_pt1 | contig 21117 bp, 20 predicted proteins | sample S_140806_MF_Meta_FD_187326 | JGI IMG/M metagenome (GOLD analysis project Ga0209299, IMG submission 187326) | Freshwater microbial communities from Lake Simoncouche, Canada to study carbon cycling - S_140806_MF_MetaG (SPAdes) (version 2) | ecosystem: Environmental > Aquatic > Freshwater > Lake ...
AACCCCATTAGCGGCACCTGTGCCAATGGGCGTGGTAGCCGAATGAGGGAGCATGGAGCGCAAAAGCCAACCAGAATGAATGGGAACTTAGCAGATATTTCCAATTGTGTTTACACTTCTCAAGAGGGCATCCCGCCAAATCCGGGCTTAGGGCCCTGGCGAACCTGCAAGCCAAGCGGTTCCCCCCGCTTCGCTTGCAGGGGCTTTGGTGGGCCATTGGTGGGCCAATGGTAAGGTCCGCTCACCTCTCCACTTATGGCCATGCGCGTCTCCCGCCTGATGCTGGTGACGCTGCGGGACGATCCTGCGGAGGCGGAGATTGTTTCGCACAAATTGCTGTTGCGAGCCGGCTACACGCGCCGCATTAGTTCCGGCATCTATGCCTACCTGCCCCTGCTCTGGCGTGTCCTGCAAAAGATCTCCCAGATCGTGCGCGAGGAAATGAATGGCACAGGCGCCCTGGAAGTGCTGCTGCCCCAGCTGCAACCCGCCGACCTTTGGGAGCGCAGCGGCCGTTGGGCCGGCTACACGGCTGGGGAGGGCATCATGTTCCACCTCACCGATCGCCAGGGCCGGGAACAGGGGCTGGGACCCACCCACGAAGAGGTCATCACCGCCCTGGCGGCGGACCTGATCCGCTCCTACCGCCAGCTGCCAGTCAACCTTTACCAGATCCAAACAAAGTTCCGCGATGAGATCCGCCCCCGCTTCGGCCTGATGCGGGGGCGGGAATTCATCATGAAAGACGCCTACTCCTTTCACGCCGACGAGGCCTCCCTGCGCGAAACCTACGCCGAGATGGATGGCGCCTATCGCCGCATCTTTAGCCGCTGTGGTCTGCGCACCGTGGCCGTCGAAGCCGACAGTGGGGCCATCGGTGGGTCCGCCAGCCAGGAGTTCATGGTGACTGCGGAAGCCGGCGAAGACCTGGTCCTGGCCAGTACCGACGGCCGCTATGCCGCCAACCAGGAAAGGGCCGTGTCCTTGGCCAGTGAGGCGGTGCCCCTGGACCCCGACCCCTGCCAGGAGCTATCGACACCTGGACAAACCACCATTGAGGCCCTGGCCGCAGCCCACGGCTTCGACCCCTCCCAGATCGTCAAGGTGCTACTGCTGGCGGCCCGCTTCGCCGATGGTTGGGTGCGGCCCGTGCTCGTCAGCCTGCGGGGCGACCAGCAACTCAATGAGGTGAAGCTGGCCAATGCCATCACCGCTGTCCTTGCCGATCACGGGGGGCTGCTGGAGGTGGCTCCCCTCGATGACGCCTTCCTCGATCGCTGGAACGTGGCAAAGGCCTTCGACGCCATCCCCTTCGGCTACCTGGGACCCGACCTGGCTGATGAAACTATTGACAAAGGCATTGCAGCGGGTCCTCGCTTCACATCCGGCGCCAAACCTGAGGTTCCGTCGCGGCTTGACCCCCACTTCCTGAGGCTGGCGGACCCCACCGCCCTGGAGCTGCAACGGTTCGTCTGCGGAGCCAACAAGGCGGACAGCCATCGGCTGGGAGCCACCTGGGCCGATCTCGGCCCGCTGCCCCAGCAAGCGGACCTGCGGGCCGCCCAACCTGGGGACCGCTGCCTCCACGACCCAAGTCAGCAGCTGGAAGCCACCCGCGGCATCGAAGTGGGCCACATCTTTCAACTGGGCCGCAAGTATTCGCAAGCCCTCGAGGCCACCTTCACCACAGAGGCCGGCCAGGAAGAACCCCTCTGGATGGGCTGCTACGGCATCGGGGTCTCCCGGCTGGCCCAGGCCGCCGTCGAGCAAAACCATGATAGCCGGGGCATCTGCTGGCCCCTGGCCATCGCCCCCTTCGCGGTGATTGTGGTGATCGCCAGCCTCAATGAACCGCTGCAGGTGGAACTGGCTGAGCGCCTTTATGGCCAATTGCAAGCCGCCGGGGTGGAGGTACTGCTGGACGACCGGGACGAACGGGCCGGGGTCAAATTCAAAGACGCCGACCTGATTGGCATACCCTTCCGGGTCGTGGTCGGCAGGGGGGCCGCCAGCGGCCAGGTGGAACTGGTTTCGCGTCTTGACGGCAAACCGGAGGAGCTTGCAGCGGACGAGCTCTTGCCGCGCCTAGAGCAACGCTTGGCCGCAGCGTGATCGGGGTCGACTCCAACGCCTCTTTAAGATCGGACCAGATGCCGCACCACCATGGCTGCCTTGAATCCAATCCAACGACTGGCAACTTGGATCGCCGCAGCCCTGGACGGGCGCCGGGCATTCAAGGCGGTGCTAGGCCTGTTGCTTTGCCTCAGCCTCAGTCTCAGCGGCTGTAGCAGCAGCGCCAGCGGCAAACTAAGCGGCAACTATGTAGATGACACCGTCAGCGTGGCCCAAAGCCTGCTGACCACCATCCACCTGGATGCCGATGATCCCGGCCGCAGTGAGGCCGAAAAAGAGGCCCGCGCCTTGATCAATGACTACACGGCCTATTACCGCCCCCGCCAGGACATCAACGCTCTCGGTTCCTTCACCACCATGGTGACCGCCGTCAACTCCCTAGCCGGCCATTACCTCGGCTATGCCAACCGCCCCTTGCCCGAAGCGCTGCGCAACCGCATCGAGAAAGAACTGCAACAGGCCCAGGCCTCTGTGGTTCGGGGGACCTGAAGCGAGGCCGACCCCAAGCCTTTGACGAAGGGCACCTGCATCTGACACGCTCTTCGCTTGTGCTGTGATGCGGCTACGGGCCGCCTTGTCCTTGGCCAACGTCGTCGTCATCGGTGCGCAATGGGGTGACGAGGGCAAGGGCAAGATCACAGATCTGCTGAGCCGTTCCGCCGATGTGGTGGTGCGTTACCAAGGCGGGGTCAACGCCGGCCACACGATTGTTGTTGACGACCGGGTGCTCAAACTGCACCTGATCCCTTCCGGCATCCTCTATCCCCAAACCGTCTGCCTGATCGGCTCCGGCACCGTGGTCGATCCCAAGGTGATGTTGGGCGAAATCGACACCCTGGGGACTTTCGGAATTTCAGTTGAAGGCCTCAAGCTGGCCTCCACGGCCCATGTGACCATGCCATATCACCGCCTGCTGGACCAGGCGATTGAGCAGCGGCGCGGCGACCGCCGCATTGGCACCACCGGCCGTGGCATCGGCCCGACCTACGCCGACAAATCCGAACGCAACGGCATTCGTGTCATCGATCTGCTGGACGAAGACCGGCTGAGGGATCGGCTGCTGACGCCACTAACCCAAAAGAACGAACTGCTCACCAAGGTCTACGGGCTGGAGCCCCTGGATCCCGACGCCGTGATTGCCGAATACGCCGGCTACGGCGCCCGACTGGCCCCCCACGTCGTCGATTGCACCCGCACGATTCACCAGGCGGCCCGGGCCCGCAAGAACATTCTTTTCGAGGGTGCCCAGGGCACCCTGCTGGATCTCGACCACGGCACCTATCCCTATGTCACCTCCTCCAATCCCGTCTCCGGGGGGGCCTGCATCGGTGCGGGGGTAGGACCCACCCTGATCGACCGGGTGATTGGGGTGGCAAAGGCCTACACCACCCGCGTGGGGGAAGGCCCATTCCCCACCGAACTGCAGGGCAGTCTCAACGACCACCTCTGCGATCGTGGCGGCGAATTCGGCACCACCACCGGCCGGCGTCGGCGCTGTGGCTGGTTTGACGGTGTCATCGGCCGCTATGCCGTCGAAGTCAATGGTCTCGACTGTTTGGCCATCACCAAGCTGGATGTGCTGGACGAGCTCGATGAGATCCAGGTGTGTGTGGCCTACGATCTCGACGGAGAGCGCATCGAGTACTTCCCTTGCAGCGCTGAAGATTTTGCCCGCTGTCAGCCGATCTTCCAAACCCTGCCTGGCTGGCAGTGCTCGACCGCCGATTGCCGCCGGCTGGAGGATCTCCCCGACACCGCCCAGGCCTACCTGCGTTTCCTGGCTGAGCTGATGGAGGTGCCGATCGCCATCGTTTCGCTTGGGGCCCAGCGAGACCAGACCATCGTGGTCGAGGATCCGATCCATGGCCCCAAGCGCGCCCTGCTCAGCGTCTAGTCGTCAGGTCGTACACCCCCCCTTACTCCTTCCACTCCCTGCAGCCCCATGAGCGTCGCCAGCCTCCCGGCCCCAAACAGCCTGCTGCCGCTTGACCGAAATCTTGATGTGGTCGGCATCGGCAACGCCATCGTGGACGTGTTGATCCAAACCGACGACAGCTTCCTTGAGGAACACGGCCTGAGCAAGGGCACCATGGCCCTGATCGATGAGATTGCGGCCGAAGGGCTTTACGCCAGCTTGGGCCCTGGACTGGAAACCTCCGGCGGTTCCGCCGCCAACACCCTGGCCGGCATTGCCCAACTTGGCGGCAAGGCGGCCTTCATTGGCCGGGTGCGCGATGACCAATTGGGAGCGATTTTCGCCCACGACATTCGATCGGTGGGTGCCCGCTTTGATACCCCCGCTGCGGCCAGTGGCCCCTCCACCGCCCGCTGCCTGATCCTGGTCACCCCGGATGCCCAGCGCACGATGTGCACCTATCTGGGGGCTTCCGTGGGCCTGGACCCCGGGGACCTGGACCTGGACCTGGTGCCCCAGGCGAAAGTTCTCTACCTGGAGGGCTATCTGTGGGACAGCGAAGCGGCCAAACAAGCCTTCCTGGCGGCGGCCGCCGCGATGCGCGCCAGTGGCGGCCAGGTAGCCCTTTCCCTTTCCGATGCCTTCTGCGTCGATCGTCACCGCGAAAGCTTCCTTGAATTGGTGGACGGCCATGTGGACATCCTGTTTGCCAATGAGATGGAGATCACCTCCCTCTACAAAGCCAACAGCTTTGAGGACGCAGCCCAGCAGGTGCGGGGCCGTTGCCAGGTGGCGGCCCTGACCCGCAGCGAACAGGGTTCGGTGGTGCTGAGCGGCGACCAGACCCTGTTGATCGAACCGTTCCGGCTGGGGCCCCTAGTCGACACCACCGGCGCCGGCGATCTCTATGCCGCCGGCTTCCTGCAGGGCTATACCGAAGGCGCGAGTCTGGAACGCTGTGGTCGACTTGGCTCCCTCTGCGCCGGCCAGGTCGTCACCCAACTGGGCCCCCGTCCCCAGGCCTCCCTTCCCGCCCTGGTCGCCCAGCACCTCGATTGACAGCCTTGGGGCCTGCGCCCAGCAGACCGTTCAGGGCCCGTGCGGCACAGCAGGCCACCCCAGTTGCTCCAGCAGGCCACCCAGGGGCAGGGCCCTGACCCCACTGGGTTCAGGCGGCCGGTCCAATAACAGCAGACGCAGGCCCTGATCGGCGGCTATGGCATGCCATAGGGCTTCGTTGGTTCCACCGGAACGCCGGGCCAGCACGCAGGTCAACCGCCAGTGCCGGCAGAAGGCACGCTCAATGGCGCCATCCCCTCCCGGCCGTAAACAGGCGATGCGCTCGGGGTCCAAGCCGGCCGCCGTCGCCTGCTGCAGGGCCAGGGGCAGGGGCAGGATGCGGCCATGGTGCACTGCACCGGGGGTGAGGCGCACCGCTGCTAGCAACTGGCGAGCACCAATCGCCAACAGCAACCTTTCACCGGCAAGGCGATGGCGCCCCAGATCCGAGAGGTCCCCCAGCGCCTCGGCCCGGCCCAGGGGCAACAGGGGCCGTTGCAGCCGCACCAAGGGTTGATCGAGGTCGGCACACCCGCTCGCCAGGCTGGCGCTGATGCGGCGGGCAAAGGGATGGCTGGCATCCACCACCCAGGTAAAGCCTTCCCCACCCCTGCGGGCGGCGAGCAGCTCCTGGGCCAGGGCTGCCTGCCCAGCCAGGGCGCCCACCCACAGCTCCTGGCCGGCGGCGGTGCCGTAGGCCCTTGCCGCCTGGGGGCTGACCACACTGATCCTGAGCCGCCAGCCGCGCTGCAACAGGACTTGGGCAAGCACCGGGCCCTCGCCCGTCCCGGCGAACAGCCAGATCCGCCCGCCCCTGGCCCCGACCCATGGAGCGGCGTGCATCAAGATGGAATCAGCAATCCGAAGGTATCGGAGTGAATCACTGTTTGCTTGAGGTGGAGGTGCTGGAGGCCCCACAGGTGCGTTACACCCAGGACAACCAAACGCCAGTGGCCGAAATGGCCGTGCGCTTTGCCGGCCTGCGGCCGGAGGATCCCCCTGGCCAAATCAAAGTGGTCGGCTGGGGAAATCTGGCCCAGGACCTGCAGAACCGTGCCCAAGCGGGCCAGCGACTGGTGGTTGAAGGGCGCCTGCGCATCAACACCGTAAGCCGGGCGGATGGAGTGAAAGAGAAGCGGGCCGAGATCACCCTGGCGCGGCTCCACCCCCTTGGGGAAGCTACCCATCAGGGCAAAGCCAGTGGGGCTGGGATGGCAGCGAGGCCAGAAGCGGCCCCGGCGCCCCGAAACGTGCCCCGGCCTATCCCCCAAACCAGCCAAGCTCCCCGGCCAGACCCGGAGGCCACAAGTCGCGGTACGGCGGTGGCCACCGAAAAGCCACCGGTCTGGAACACCTCGCCCCTGGTGGCCGACGACCTGCTCGATGGGGACGACGACATCCCCTTCTGAACCTCGTCGAGGCGCCGTATCAACCCTAGCCATCTCAACCCAGGGGAAACCTCTCGTTGGCCTGGTCCAACATCTGCCCCAACTCCCGCTCCAGGGCCGCCAGATCCAGGCGCCACTGGGACCAGCGCCCACCATCCAACTGCCGCAGCAGCCACTGACGGTCCTGGGCCAGAGAGGCGATCAGGGTTGCCGTGTCCTCAGCCTCAACCGGTTGCTCGCCCTTTGGATCGGGGGCAGGCTGGGACGACGGAAAGGAGCTGGCCATGGAAAGTGATCCCGGTCCCAGAGGATGTCGCCATCTTGCCCCCTGCTGCAGGAGGATGGGGCCATGCAAGCCCTTTTTTCCCCCGGTTCGCTGATCACCGTGGCTGGAGCGGTTCTCACCGTGATTGGCTCGGTTGCTTACCTCACTGACAGCCCGAACCTCAGCCTGCCAGCGATTTTCTATGGCATCCCTGTGCTGCTGGGAGGTCTGGCGCTCAAATCAGCCGAACTGCCCCCGGCCCGCCGTCTCACGGACCCGACCCTGTTGCGCCCCTTGCGCGACTTGCCCGAGAATGAAAGTCTGCGCAAGTTGCTTGAGGATGTGAGCCGCTGGCGTTACGGCCAGAAAGCCCACCTGGAATCGTCCCTTGAGGCTCTCAAGCTCTGGGATGAGGACAAACCTCCCCAGTTGGAATCGATCGAAGAGATCCAGCAGGACAACGGCTACGGACTCCGCCTGTTGTTCAGCTGCCAGGGTGTGCCATTCCAGCGGTGGCAGGACCGGCAGGATCGGCTTGGACGTTTCTTCGGACCTGGCCTGATGGCTGAACTAAGCCAACCGGATTCGGCCCACCTGCTGCTCACCCTGCTGCCCAACGCCAGCCCACCCGCCACCGCCGCTCCGTGAGTCAAGACCACACCGTCAGTCAGGCCGACAGCCTGCGGGTTTCCGTCCTCAGTGAAGCCCTGCCCTTCATCCAGCGCTTTGCGGGACGCTGCATGGTGGTGAAGTACGGCGGTGCGGCGATGGTGCGGGAGGACCTGCGCGAGGCGATCTTCCGGGACCTGGTGCTGCTCAGCTGCGTTGGCGTCAAGGTTGTGGTGGTCCATGGCGGTGGGCCGGAGATAAACACCTGGCTCGGACGCCTCCAGATCCAGCCTGAGTTCCGCGAGGGGCTACGGGTGACGGACTCGCAAACCATGGATGTGGTTGAAATGGTGCTCGTCGGGCGCCTCAACAAACGCATCGTCAATGGGCTCAACTTGGTGGGGGGCCGGGCGGTTGGGCTGGCGGGCGGCGATGGCGGCCTGGTCACGGCCCGCACCCTCGGGGATGGCACCCACGGGCTGGTGGGGGACGTGGCCCATGTCGATCCAAGCGTGCTGCTGCCGCTGCTGGAAAACGGCTACATGCCGGTGATCTCCAGCGTCGCCCCCGACCCGGCCGGCCAGGTGCACAACATCAATGCCGACACGGTGGCCGGCGAGCTGGCTGCGGCGCTCCAGGCCGAAAAACTGATCCTGCTCACCGACACCGTGGGCATATTGCGGAACAAAGATGATCCGAATTCCCTGATCCCCCAGACCACCCTGGCCGAGGCCCGTGGGCTGATCGCCAGCGGGGTCGTGGCCGGCGGCATGACCCCCAAGACCGAATGCTGCATCCGTGCCCTGGCCCAAGGTGTGGGGGCCGCCCATATCCTTGATGGCCGGGTGCCCCATTCCCTGCTGCTTGAGGTCTTCACCAACGCGGGCATCGGCACGATGGTGGTGGCCTCCGCCAAGGGCCTGACCAAAGCCTCCGGCCCCGCGCCCTTCTCCTGACGCGGCCATGACGACGGACCCCCTCCAACTGGCCAGAGTCGCCCTTGATCGTGGCGAGTACGGCCAGGTGCTGCGTTTGCTTGAGCCCCTCTGTGTCAGTCAGCCAGCTACCAGCCCCGAGGGGGGGCGTCTGAGATTGCTGATCGCCACTGCCCTGATGGGCCAAGGCCGCACCGATAGCGCCGCCGCCTGCTGCCGCAGTATGCAGGGGTGCCACGACCAGCTGTTGCGCCAGCAGGCCCGGGATCTGCTGCAAGTGCTGGAGGCCCCTGAGCTGAACCGACCCAGAGAATGGTCCCTCACCCTGCCGAGCCTGGCCAGCGCCCCGCCCCTGGAAAAGCTGAGCCGGGGGCGGTGGCGCCAGAGCCGCCCCGCCGCGCCGGAGCCGGAAGCCCCGCCACCAGTCGGTCCCCTTGAGGCCCCGCGCGGCTTTGCCGTCCTGGTAGTGGCCCTGCTGCTGTCAGTGCTCCTTTCCCAAGTGTTGGGGGGCTGCATGCGGGTGCAAAGCGAAATCCATTTCGCCGGGCCGGGTCGGCTGCAGATCAGCCATGCCCTCCGCCCGGCCAGCGGCAGCCCCTCCCCCCTGCAACAACGTTTCGTCGAGGCCCTAGGTCAAAGCCGCAACGGCGGCTTTCAAAGGCATCGTCAAGGGGGCCAGGAAATCTTGCAAACCCGTGTACTGGCTGCCCCCCAGGCCCTGGCAGCCCTAGGCCAAAGCCTCAGCCTGATCGGCGAGCTGGCGGCCACGCCGCTTGCCCCGCCCACCCTGGAGTTGCGCGAGCGCAACTGGCTGGTGGGCGTGCGCCAGCATCTGCTCCTGGATCTGGACCTCACCGCAGTGCCAAACCTGCCGGGGCTGCAACTGGAAGTAGTGCTTGATCCTGTGGCACCAGGGGATGTGCGGCGGGCCGAGCCCCTGGCCATCCGAACCGATTTGGAAAACAGCACGGCCAGCTACCCCCGGCAAACCGGCTTTGGCAAGCGACTGGGGAGGGTGCTTTGGCCCCTGCAAAGTGGCCGCCGCAACACCCTGGAACTGGAATGCTGGCGGTGGAGTCCCCTGGGCCTGGGCAGCCTGGTCATCGCCCTGTTGTTGGTGCTCTCCCTGGCCCTGCAACGGCTGCGGGTGAGCCTTGGCTTCGGCCTGCCCGAACTGCCGGCCTAGCCCCAGGCAGCGAAGCCCATTGCCCATGCCCCCTTAGAGGTTGAGCGGGTCCGGATCGATGGCCAGGGAAACCTTTTGGGGCAAAAGGGCCCGCAGCTCCTGTTCCGGCGGCAGGGGCAAGGGGGAGCCAGCGGGACCGTGCAACAGCACCTGCCAGCGGCTGCGACCAGCTACTCGCGCCACGGGAGCGGGAGCGGGGCCAATCGCCATCCAACCCTCCTGCTCCAGCCGGGGCCGAATCATCTCCACCAGGGCAGTGGCGGTGGTGGCCGTGGTGGCGGCAGAAACCCCAGCCAGCCGCAGCAGACAAGCCCGGGCGAAAGGGATCTGGCCCCCCGTCCGCCTGAGGGCCAGTTCCTCGGCGAGAAACCGCTCGTAACGGCCATCGACCAGGTGGCGGATGACGGGATGATCGGGGTTATAGGTCTGCACCAATACCTGGCCCGGGCGTTCGCCCCGGCCAGCCCGACCCGCCAACTGCAGCAACAGCTGGAGGCATTGTTCGGAAGCCCGCAGGTCAGGTCGGTGCAAGAGACCATCGGCGGCCAGCACGACCGCCAGGGTCACCTGGGGCAGATCCATCCCCTTGGCGAGCATCTGGGTACCCACCAAGACATCGGCCTCGCCGGCAGCGAAGCGTTCGAGCAGGCGGCGATGGCCATCCCGTCCCCTGGTGGTGTCATGGTCAAAACGCAGCAGCCGCAAGTCCGGGAGTTCACTGGCCAACTGTTCCATCACCCGCTGGGTTCCCGCGCCGAAGGGCTTGAAGGCGGTGGAACCGCAATGGCCGCAGCTGTCGGTCCGCTCCTGGCGGTGGTTGCACCAATGGCAGCGCAGCCATTCGTGTCCATCCCGGCGTCGGTGCACGGTTAAGGCCACATCACAGTGGGGACAGAGCACCGCCTCCCCACAACTGCGACAGCTCAAAAAGGTGCGATAGCCCCGCCTTGGCACCAGCACGACAGCCTGTTCGCCGCGGCCTGCAAGACGGCCCAGGGACTCCCTTAAGGGGAAGCTGATCAGGCGGCGATTGCCTGCCGCCAACTCGGCGCGCATGTCCACCACATGAACCGGGGGCAACGAGCGCCCCTGGATGCGCTCCGGCAAGCGCAACAGGCGGCATTGGGCCTGGGGTTCGTGGCTGGCCCACCAGGTTTCCAGCGATGGGGTGGCGCTGCCCAGGACCAGCCGGGCCCCGGAGCGCCGGGCCCGCAGACGGGCCACATCCCTGGCGTGGTAACAGGGCATGGGACTCTCTTGTTTATAGGAGCCGTCATGCTCCTCATCCAGCACGATCAACCCCAACGCACCCAGGGGCAGAAAAACCGCTGAGCGGGTACCCACCACCAGCAGGGGCTTGCACCCGGCAGCCTCCAGGCAGGCCCGCCAAACCGCCACCCGCTCCCGCTCGGCCATACCACTGTGGTACTCGAGTACCAAGCTGCCGAAGCGGCGGCGGCAGCGATCCAAAAGCTGGGGGATCAAGCCGATTTCGGGGGCGAGCAGCAGCACGCTGCGGCCAGCATCTAGCTGGCGGGCGGCAGCCTGGAGGTACACCTCCGTCTTGCCCGATCCGGTCACCCCCCAAAGCAGGAACTCAGCCAGCCCCGTCCCGGCGCTGATGAGCGCAACGGCTTCATCCTGGGCAGGGCTGGGATGGGGGGGCAACTCCAGCGGGCCACCATCGCGCCGGGCCGCCCCACCCCCCCCCGCCACGGCAGCGGACCGGCTCAGCCGCTGCCGCACGATCAGCCCTCGGCGCTCCAGGGCCGACAACACACTGGCGCTGCATCCGAGGGCGGCAAGCAGATCCTTTTGGGCCACCGCCTGCTTGTGGGTGGCCAGATGGGCCACCACTTGCCTTTGGCGCTCCGGCAGGTCGGCCAGTCCGTCGGCTGTGGTGTCCGCCGCATCCGCCAGTCGCAACGTCAGCAACTGCGGCTCCGCCGCCACCGGTTCCCGCCGAGCTGCGGAGCGCTGGCCCAGCCATCCCGGGGGCAGCACACTGCGCAAGGTGCGAAAAAGACTGGTATGGGTGGCCTGGGCCACCTCAGCCACCAGGTCTTGCCAACCTGGATCGATGGCGGCGGCTTGCAACACCGTTTCGATGGGCTGCAGGACCAGCTCCGCCAGCTCACCGCTGAGGGTGGTGGGGAAGCCAACGACCAGGCCGGAATGGCGTCTCCCCTGGAGCCGCACCAGCACCAGGTCCCCAAGCCGAAGGGGCCACTCCTTGGGGTTGGCATAGGTGAAGATTCGTCCCTCCCTACCGGCCTCCAGCCAGACCTCAACCCAGGTCGGCGCAGAGGGGGCGACCGCTGGTGCGCTCACGGCAGGGCGTCCAAATCTTGCAAACCTCTCACTCCATTCCTAGAATGTTGCTGTTGGGCAGTCCCACAGACTGCCGTCGGAACCAGGCAGAGTTCCGTCCATCAAGAAGTTCAACGGGGCCTTGAAGCCGGGTTTGAAACGCTGCCTCGTCAGCGCCACCGGATCGCCATTCCCCCCTGACTTCATGGCCGACCCCATGCCCTCCGCAACGGAGGATCCGCGTGCCCATCGGATCCCTGGCCTCCCCACCATCATCCCCCAAGCCAAGTACTCCTGCGTCGCTTCCGATCGTTTTGCAGCGATCGCCATCGGCAGTGAGGCTCCCGCCCTGCCCAGGTTGTAACCCCCTCTGAGTTTCCATGACCCCCGTAGCCGCCAAGGTTGATTCCACCGTCGCCGTTGCCAGCGAAACCCTGACCACGGACTTGGTCGGCGAGACTTCCACCTTGGAGGTACTGGAGCTGATCTCCGATAAGACCAAGACCGCGACCAAGACCGCGACAAAGGCAGCAACCAAGGCCGGCGGCACCAAGAAGGCCGCCCCCAAAACGGCGGCCAAAACCAGCGGCGGCAAAGCCAAGACTGCCCGCAAAACCAGCCCAGCCGTCGAGCTGAGCGACGACGCTCCCAGCCTGGATGTGGCGGCCGATGACCTTTTGGTGGTGGCCGATGCGGTTGAGGTTGAGGCCAGCCTGGATGAGGACGGTGACCTGGAAGGAATCAGCGACGAGGGTAAAGACAGCCGCAGCGCCAAGGCCCTCAGCAGCATCAAGGTAGGACCCAAGGGTGTCTACACCGAGGATTCAATCCGCGTCTATCTGCAAGAAATCGGCCGCATCCGTCTGCTGCGGCCGGACGAGGAAATTGAACTGGCCCGCAAGATCGCCGACCTGCTGCAGCTGGAGGAATTGGCCACCCAGTTCGAAACCGACCACGGCCATTACCCCGACACGAAAGAATGGGCGGCTCTTTTAGAGATGCCCCTGATCAAATTCCGGCGCCGGTTGATGCTGGGGCGACGGGCTAAGGAAAAGATGGTGCAATCCAACCTGCGCTTGGTTGTTTCCATTGCCAAGAAATACATGAATCGTGGTCTTTCTTTCCAAGACCTGATTCAAGAAGGCAGCCTCGGACTGATTCGCGCCGCCGAAAAATTCGACCACGAGAAAGGATATAAGTTCTCCACCTACGCCACCTGGTGGATTCGCCAAGCAATTACCCGCGCCATCGCCGACCAGAGCCGCACCATCCGCCTGCCGGTCCATCTCTACGAAACCATCTCTCGGATTAAGAAAACAACCAAAACCCTCTCCCAGGAATTTGGCCGCAAACCCACTGAAGAGGAAATTGCCGAAAGCATGGAGATGACCATTGAGAAGCTGCGCTTCATCGCCAAATCGGCCCAACTACCCATTTCCCTCGAAACCCCTATCGGCAAAGAGGAAGACTCCAGGTTGGGTGATTTCATCGAGGCAGACATCGAAAACCCCGAACAAGATGTCGCCAAAAATCTTCTGCGCGAAGACCTGGAGGGTGTCCTGGCCACCCTCAGCCCTCGCGAGCGTGATGTGCTGCGCCTCCGCTACGGCCTCGATGATGGTCGGATGAAGACCCTGGAAGAAATCGGTCAGATCTTTGATGTAACCCGAGAGCGCATTCGCCAGATCGAAGCTAAGGCCCTGCGGAAACTACGCCATCCCAATCGCAATGGCGTCCTGAAGGAATACATCAAGTAGGCCATCGTTCAACTTCCTCTGGAAATGCGCCACCTCTTCGAGTTTCTGCTGCCATATTCCTGCGTGCGCCCCACCCGGATAACAGCTACCCAGGGCAGGACTTGCCTGAGGCTGTGGGCGTAGGTTAAGAGCTCGCTAAGGACTCTGGCCGATGCCGGCTGATCCCAGACCTGGCCAGGGCCCGTGGGTTGTACCCAGCACCGCTGCAGCCCCGCCCAGGCCGGCTCCCCTGGCTCCCCTGGGGGCCCTATTGCCCCTGCTCACGCTCTTAAGCCTGTGCTGGCTGGCTTTTTTCAATGGCCTCGGCAGCCTGGGGCTGATGGACAAGACCGAGGCCCTGTTCGTCGAAGTCGCCCACCAGATGGTGCTGCGAAACGATTGGGTGACCCCCTGGTGGAACGGCCAGATCTTCTTTGATTACCCCGTCTGGGGCTACTGGATGGTGGCCCAGAGCTTCCGCTGGTTCGGGCCCACGGAATGGGCAGCGCGCCTGCCGGTGGCCCTGGCCGCAACAGCCACCGTGATGGCGGCCTGTGGCCTGGTCTATCTGTGGGGATCGGCCCAGGAAGCACCCCGCTCCCGGCTGATCCGCGCCTGCGTGGCGGCGGGGGTGCTGGCCACCACCCCGGGCTGGATCGGCTGGGGGCGCGCTGCCACCACGGACATGTTTCTGGCCAGTGCCATCAGCCTGGCGCTCTTCGGCTTTTTGATCAGCCATCGGCTGGCCGGCCATCGACTCTGGGAACCCTTGGGCCGTATCTCCCTGGCCCTGTTCAGCGGCATCGCCGTGCTGGCCAAGGGGCCCGTGGGTGTGCTGTTGCCGGCCTTGGTGATCGGGGTCTTCCTCACCTGGCGAGGCCACTGGCAACGCTGGGCCCGACCGGTTCACCTGCTGGCGATGCTGCTTTTGTTTCTCGGGGTTGTGCTGCCTTGGTACAGCGCGGCCACCGAGGCCAATGGCGGCGCCTTTTTGAATGGTTTTCTGGGCTTCAGCAACCTGCAGCGCTTCACCAGCGTTCTCTACGACCACCCGGGCCCCCCCTGGTTCTACCTGCCCTGGCTGCTGCTACTGCTCTTGCCTTGGACCTTCTTTCTGCCGGCGGCCCTTATCGGTCGCGGGCGCTGGTGGAGTCTGCGTCGGAGCACTGCAGCGGGCCATCTCGGCGATGAGCTGCAGCTCTTTCTGGTGCTGTGGTTAGGCCTGGTGGTGGCCTTTTTTTCGGCGGCCGCCACCAAATTGCCCGGCTACATCCTGCCGGCCCTGCCGGCAGCCAGCCTGCTGGTGGGCCTGTACTGGCGACCGTGGCCCGCCGATGGCCAGCAGGAGCGCCGCCGCCCCATCAGTGGTTGGCCCGTCAGCGCCGCTGGTTGGATCCAGGCCGCTCTGTTGGCGGGCCTGGCCCTGGCCAGCGTCCAGGCTCCCCGTTGGGCGGCAACGGACCCCGCCTACCCCAATTTTGGCGCCGCCCTGGCCAGCTCCGGCCTGCCGCTGCGGCTGGCGGCTATCCTGGCAGCCATGGCGCTGGCCAGTGCCTGGCTGCTAGTGCGGGGCCAGGGACGCTGGCTCTACCTCCCTAACTTGGTCGGCTTCGCGGGCCTGTTGGCCCTCGTCATCGCCCCCTTGGGGCCCCTGTTGGATCGGGAACGGCAGGCCCCACCCAGGCAGCTGGCCCTGGAGGCCCGCCGCCTGGCCCGCCCCGGCGAACCGCTCTGGGTGGTGGGCACCAAGCGCTACAGCACCTTGTTTTATGGCGGCGAAACGGCCCGTTTCGTCTCCGGGCGCGACGAATTGCAAGACAACCTCAACGACAGCCAGCCCGGTCAAGAGGCCCCTAGCCAGCGTCCGTCCTCCATCCGCCTCCTGGGCGATCGTCGCCAGCTTGAGCGACTGCGTCTCCCCGCTGCTGCCGTGCAGCAGCTGGCCCGTCGGGGCGAGCAGGAGCTCTGGCGCCTTACCCCGCCAAGGACAGACAACCCATGAAACTGCAGCTGAGATCCCAGGATCTGACGCTGGTGGCCTTCTGTATCGCCCTGGTGGCCACCCTCGCAGTTTTACTAAAAGGGGAGGCGGCCCCAGCCCTGGACCGCTTCCTGCTGGACGGGCTGCACGACTGGTTGCCAGGGGACCTGCGGGCTGGCCTGCTCAAGGTGTATCTCCTCAGCGGTGTCGGCTTTACAGGCCTGCTCGTGGCGGCCTCCCTGGCCTATCTGGCCCTGAATCGCTGGTGGCGCGACCTCGGCTTGCTGGTGCTGTCCACCGGAGGCATTCTGGCGATCGTGGATCTGGTGCTCAAACCCCTGTTCGACCGTTCCCGGCCCCCCGAAAAGCTCTTGGTGGTGGAGGGACACAGCTTCCCCAGTGGGCATGCGGCCGGATCGATTGCCTTTTATTTCGCCATGGTGACGATCTTGGCCGCCCACTATCCCCATCTGCGGCGCCCCCTGGTGGTGACCGCCAGCGCCTGGATCACCCTGGTGTGGTTCAGCACCCTGGTGGCTCGGGCCCATTGGCCCAGCGACCTGCTGGCCGGTGGGGCGGTGGGCACCGCTTGGCTCACGGTCTGTCTGGCCCTTTGGCGCTCGCGTCGCAACCGCCAAAGCTGAGGGGCAGCAAGGGGAGCCTGAACCAGGCAGCGCCCCATGACCCCCCATCATGGGAGCACTGCAATTCGTTGCCTTGGCCCCCACTGCTTCTTCCGCTGCCCTCGGCCAGGAACCCGCTGGCGAGACCCTGAACCTGGATAACCTGCGGGGTCTGAGGACCGCCCCAACGCTGAGCCTGGAGCAACGTCAACAGCTGAAGCAGGAACTAGCCCAGGCCCTGGCCCGTTGTCAGTGGTTCACCGTGGGGGTGATGGCTCGGGGGGAAGCGGAGGCGTTAGGGGCTTTACGCGCGTTGGAGTTGGGCCTGGGCTGGTCCGCCCTGGCGGCGGCCAGCGAACCCGCCGCCATCGCGGCTGGCCAGTCGGTGTTTCTCAAGGGAAACCAGCGCACCGGCAGCTATTTGTTGCGCCAGGAGGACGGTCTGGGCGAAGGCCTGTTGATCACCGGCCACCACAGTGAGGATCCCAGTGTGGAAGGGACCTGGGGACCTTTACCCCTTGATCTCTTCGCGGCGTAAGGCCTGGTTGGCGATCCCGCCGATGCCTAGGCTGGCCAAGCCTGACGGCAGATCCGCCTGCCCTTCCACCCCCTGATGACCAGCCCCTCCCTGCGCATCGCCTCCCGCCGCAGCCAGCTGGCCATGGTGCAAACCCACTGGGTACGAGAGGCGCTGCTGGAGGCCCATCCCGATCTAGGGATCAGCATTGAGGCCATGGCCACCCAGGGCGACAAAATTCTGGATGTGGCACTGGCCAAGATTGGCGACAAGGGGCTTTTCACCAAGGAATTGGAAGCCCAAATGCTGGTGAATCAGGCGGATATCGCCGTCCACAGCCTCAAAGATCTGCCCACCAACCTGCCCGAAGGCTTGATGTTGGGCTGCATCACCGAGCGGGAGGATCCGGCGGATGCGCTGGTGGTGCATGAACGCCATCGGCTGCTCAGCCTGGCCACCCTGCCGGCCGGGGCCGTGGTGGGCACCAGCTCGTTGCGGCGCCTGGCCCAATTGCGGCACCACTTTCCCCAACTGGTCTTCAAGGATGTGCGGGGCAATGTGATCACCCGCCTCGAAAAACTGGATTCCGGCGCCTACGACTGCCTGATCTTGGCGGCGGCGGGGCTGGAGCGCCTGGGATTGGCCGACCGCATCCACGAACGCATTGACCCCTCCATCTCCCTGCATGCGGTGGGCCAAGGGGCCCTGGGCATTGAATGCCGCCAAGGCGATGCCACCGTGCTTGGCCAAATCAAGGTGTTGGAACACCTGCCAACCGCCAGGCGCTGCTTGGCGGAGCGGGCCTTCCTGCGGGAACTGGAGGGGGGCTGTCAGGTGCCCATCGGCGTCAACACCCGCTTTGAAGGCGATGATTTGGTGCTGACGGGCATGGTGGCCAGCCTGGATGGTCAACGCCTGATTCGCGATGAGGCCCGCGGCGATCAGACCGATCCGGAAGCGATCGGGGTGGCCCTGGCCCAAAGCCTGAGGGCCCAGGGAGCCGGCACGATTCTGGAGGAGATCTTTGCCACCGTCCGACCCGAAGCCTGAGGCCGGGGCCGGGGCCGGGGCCGGGGCCGGGGCCGCGAAGCCTAGCCTCGGCGCCGTCACGGTGATCAGGGCTGCACTGCCCGCCAAGAACCGACGCCCCCCCCTGCAGCCCAACACCGACCGGCGGCCAAACGCCCAGGGTTTTCCCTTCGAGTGGACCCTGCTGGCCTGGGCCGCCCTGGTAGGGATCAGCACCGGTTTGGCGATCGTGGCCTTCCATGAGGTCCTCGATTTCCTCAATAACTATCTCTTTGGCCCCTTTGTCGAGGGGCTGCTGGAGATCAGCCGCTCCCCGGTGGCGGTAGCGGCTCAGGCCCAGGTCCCGGTGGCGCCAGTGACCCTGCCCCCCCCTCCCCCGGCCCACGAGGCCACTCCGCTCAAGGCCCTGCTGCAACTCGGTCTCGGCAGCATCGGTTTTCTGACCGGAACTCCCCCGGTCCCGGCCCCGGCGCCCCTGCCGCCGCCGGGGCCTGCGGCCCCGGACTGGCTGGCCCTCTGGCCGGTGGTGGTGGTGCCAACTTTGGGGGGCCTGGCCGTTGGCGTGTTGCGCCGCTTCGGCGGCCCCCTGGGACCGGGCGTGCCCAGCCTGATGGCCATGGCCGAGGGGTCGGAAGATCCGGCCCCCGTTCCACCGCTGCTGCGCCTGCTGACGGCAGCCCTAAGCCTTGGCAGTGGCGCCTCCCTGGGGCCTGAAGGCCCCAGCGTCGAAAGTGGCGGCAATTTGGGACTGTGGTGGGCCCGCCTTGGGCGCCTGTCGCCCCAATCCCAGCAGACATTGGTAGCCGCCGGGGTGGCCGCTGGTCTGGCGGCGGGTTTCAAGGCCCCGATTGCGGGGGTGTTTTTTGCCTTCGAAGGCAATGCCAATACCAGCGCCACCCGACCCAACCTGAGGGCCGTGCTGGTGGCGGCAGTGGCCTCAGCCTTGGTGACCCAATTGCTGCTGGGCGATGAGCCGATCCTGCGGCTGCCGGCCTATGAGGTGCGCTCGCCGCTGGAACTGCCCCTTTACCTGGGGCTGGGGGTGCTGGCCAGCCTGATGTCACTGGCCCTGATCAAGCTGATGGCGGCCGGCCGGAATGGCAGTGTGCAACGGCTGCTGGAAAAACTGCCGCCGGGCCTGGCCACCGCCCTGGGGGGGGCATCGGTGGGCGCCATGGCCCTGGCCTTTCCCCAGGTGCTGGGCGTTGGTTACGACACGATTGAGGCCCTGCTGGGCAGTGATCAGGGCATTCCCCTGATCACGTTGGCGAGCCTGCTGGTGGTGAAATTACTGGCGACCAGCGTCAGTAATGCCAGCGGATTCGTGGGCGGCGGTTTCGCCCCGGCGCTGTTTTTGGGTGCCACCCTGGGCAGCGTTTATGGCCAGCTGCTGGGCGAAGGGGGGCTGGGCTTGCCGGTGGCTGAAGCCCCCGCCTACGCCATGGTGGGCATGGCAGCGGTGCTGGCCGGCAGCGTCAGGGCACCCTTGACCGCCCTGCTGCTGTTGTTCGAACTGACCCGGGACATCAGGATTGTGTTGCCGTTGATGGCGGCGGCGGGCCTGAGTGCGGCCCTTGTCGACCGCTGGCAAAGCGTCAAACCCACCACCCTGCTGGGGGCCGACCGCAACGAAGAACGGCGGCGGGAGCGGCTGGCGGCCTTAAACGTGATTGAGGCGCTGGAACCGGAGGCGCCGCTGGTTTTGCCGACCCAAACCCCGGCGGCAACGGCCCTGAGCGAATTGATTGCCGCCCATGGCCACTGTTTGCTGGTGGTGGATGAAGCCGAAACCAACGTGGTCGGGATCGTCACCCTCGCCGACATCCAGCAGGCCCTCAACGCCGCGAACCAAAGGGGCAAGCCACTGAGCTTGGGCGAATGCCGCCGCAACGATCTGGTCTGGCTAGCGGATTCGGCCCATCTCGATGATCTGGAGGACCAGCTGAATCCCCAAGGCATTCGTCAAGTGCCTGTTTTCGCCGTGACAGCCGGCATGGCCGGACCCCTACCTAGGGGGCTGCCTTCAAGCGGCTTGGGACTGGATGCGTTGCGGGGGTTAGCAAGTCGGGATGGCTTGGCCATTGCCCTGGCCCGCCAAAACCATCAGGAGGCCATTTCTGAGCAATCGCTACCCACCAAGGCCCTGGCCACAGGATCAACCTGAGAGAGCAAACCCAGGATGCGTTGCAGGTCGAGGTCTGAAAGCTCGCCATCGCTGCCCCACTTCAAGGCGGTGCTGTTGAGCTGATCGGTGGTGTATCTGCTGGGGAAAGGGTCTGGAGCCATAGGACTAGGGGCGCCAATGCGAGACGCCTGGGCTTGTAACAGGTATAAAAGCTTACGAGGAAGTCTTGGGTTGAACACCGAACCAGGGCCAATCGCCAGAATCTTTTCGGATTTGGATTTGGATTTGGATTGGAGCTGGGGCTGGAGGTTGGAACTGGAGCGAGCTGGGCCGCAGCCAATCGCGACGGCCCCAGCAGATCTCAGGGAGTGACGATCACCGGCGTACCCACTTCCACCTGGTCAAACAGCTGGCGGACATGGGGACCCAACATGCGGACGCAGCCATGGGAGACGGCGGCGCGGGTCTTGACCCACTGCTCCCAGGCCGGGGGAGTGCCGTGGATGCCGAACTGGTCTTTGGCGGTGGTGTGGAAGCCCAGCCAGCGATCACCCAGGGGACCCAGGGGGCCGATGGTGGGGTTATTTCTACCGGTCTTGGTGCTCTGGTACTGGGGATTCACTACCTTATTGCGCACCGCAAAACGACCCGTGGGGGTGGGGGTGGCGGGGTCGCCGATGGCCACCGGCCAGCTGCCCAGCACCTGGCCATTGTCCACCAGGCTGATGGTGCGCTTGCCCAATTCCAGACGGATCTCGCGGGTGCTCGTATAGGCAGCGGCCGTGGCAGCCGGCACCGACGGCACCGCCGCTCCTGAAGCGCGGCCAGCCCGGTTCTGGACCGCAGCGGTCGGAGCCGCACTGGTCGGGACGGTACCGGTCCGGGCCGCACCGGTCGGGGTCTGGGGACGGGAGACGGCGGGGCTGGCCGCCGGCACGGCAGGCAAGGGCGGCGGCGGGGCCAGGGCCAAGGCGGGCCCGGCACCAAGGGCGATCGCCGCAGCCATCAGGCCGCTGGTGCGCAGACCCCAGCCCAGGCCCCGGGCAGCCCCGGGACGGGATGGGCAAACGGTTGGGCCGCAGGGATTGGGGCTCATGGGTTGGTCGCGGAACGGGTGGACAGGGAACGGCCCAGACGGGTCCGATGGGAAGGGAGTGGGGGCGATCAGCCCACCAACTTCGGGTCGATGGTTGAGGTATAGCGCAGCTCGCACTCCTTGATAACCCTCACGGCCTCGGCGCTGTCAAAGAAGCCATTGACGTGGCAGGTGCCTGGCTTTTTGAGGTCCTTGTAGTGCTCCCAGTAG
>Ga0209299_1000559_pt1 | contig 21102 bp, 19 predicted proteins | sample S_140806_MF_Meta_FD_187326 | JGI IMG/M metagenome (GOLD analysis project Ga0209299, IMG submission 187326) | Freshwater microbial communities from Lake Simoncouche, Canada to study carbon cycling - S_140806_MF_MetaG (SPAdes) (version 2) | ecosystem: Environmental > Aquatic > Freshwater > Lake ...
CGAGAACCGTTATATCCTCAACGGCGTGTTCTTCGAATTCGCCGAAGGAAAACTCACCGTGGTCGCGACCGACGGCCGCCGTCTGGCGAAATGCGAACGCAAGATCGCCGGGAGCGACAAAGCCCTCGCCCTCATCCTCCCCGCCCGCACGATCATCGAACTGATGCGCCTGCTCAAGTCTGGCGGCGAGGCCCACGTATCGCACAACGAACGTCAGGTCGGCTTCACCATCGACATTCCGAAGAACGAAGAGGGCCTCGTGGACCGCATCCAGCTGGTGTCCAAGGTCGTCGAAGGGAACTATCCCAATTACCGCCAGGTGATCCCTAAGGACGCCGGCTCCAAGGTCCGCCTCGAGCGCGAGAAGTTGCTCGAAAGCGTCAACCGCGCCGCGCTCATGACGGATGATCGCAACAACACAATCCGCATGACGGTCTCGAAGAAATCCCAAAATCTGGAAATCTCCGCGAAGTCCGAAAGCGGCGACGCACATGAGCCGATTGCGATCAAGTACGAAGGTCCGGAAGTGAACATCGCTTTCAACCCTCAGTACATCACCGACCCGCTCAAGGCGCTGACCGACGACGAGATCGATTTCGAATTCAAGGACGAGATGTCCCCGGGCGTGATCCGCGGACTCAAGGACGACTTCCTCTGTGTCGTGATGCCGCAGCGGATTTCCTGACGCCCGCCGCGATCACAGACCAGGTTCGGCGCAATCCGGGAGCGACTTGATTCGCTCCAAGATACGACGCGACGCCTCGATGGAGCGATCCGGATAATCTCGGCCGGGATCATACTCCGCCGGCTGCATCGCCTTGCCGAAGCGGACACGGATACGCGCGGAGCCGACCGGGAAATGGGCGCCACGGGGAAGCACATCCCGGGCGCCGCGGATATGGATCGGCACAACGGGTACGCCGGACTTACAGGCCAGCAGTCCGGCGCCGGCCTTCGGGGCGGTGATGACCCCGTCGTGGCTACGCGTTCCTTCGGGGAAGATCAGGAGTCCTTCTTCCGCTCCCAGCGCCGCGAGGGCCGACCGGATGGCGCCGATGTCAGCTTCGCCGCGGTCGACGGGTATCGAATGACAGGCGCGGATGACGAAGCCGAAGACCGGATTGTCGAAGAGGGATCGCCGGGCGATGAAGGAGATTTCGCGGGGGAGGCAGGAGCCGATCAAGGGCGGGTCCAGCATGCTCTGGTGGTTGGATGCGAACAGACACGCGCCATCCGGGACGTTTTCCCACCCTTCGACCTCGAGGGTCGAGAAGACTTCGATGAACGACCGTGCGCCGTGATAGACGGCCTTGTAGATCAGGTTCTTCGAATCGAGGATCATCGGGGCAGGGCGGCCACCTTGATGAGTTCGCCGATCTCGGAGACGACTTCGTCCAGCGCTTTGTGCGTATTATCGAGGCGAAGGGCACCCGGCGGGCAGATCATCGGGGCGGTCTTCCGGGTGGCGTCCAGGTGATCGCGCTGCGACACCTGATCGGACTGCCCTTCGGCGGCCCTGCGTTGGGCGCGGGCCTCGACGTCGGCTTCGAGGAAGATCCGGACCTCGGCGTCAGGCAGCACCACGGAACCGATATCACGGCCTTCCATGACCACGCCCGCGAAACCTTGGTCGCTCGCGAGCTTCACCTGCGACCTTTGGTACTCGAGCAGGAAGGTGCGGACGGACGGCAAGGCGGCGATCTTGGAGACGGCAGCGTTGACCTCCGGGGTCCGCAGTTCGGCGTCTTCGGGCAGGACGCCGTCCAGGGTGAGCGCGGAGCTCCGGGCGCCCTGGCGGGCGACGATGCGAGAGCCGATCCGCAGCTTGCCGAGCGCGGCCTTCACGGAAGCCGCATCATCAGCGGAGGCGCCGGCCAGCAGCAGCGCCCGCGTAAGGCTGCGATAGTGCGCGCCGGTGTCGACGTGCAGCAGGCCGTGCAGGTGGGCGAGGCGGCGGCTGGTGCTCGATTTGCCGGAAGCGGCGCCACCATCGACGGAGACGCGCACGAAGTTCGTGCGCAAGGCTTCGAGCGCCTTGAAGAAGTGAGGGAAGGTCTTGCCGGTACAGGCGGGGTCTTCGATCGCGATCCACGGGCGACCGTCGCCGAAGAGGTCGAAGCAGCCGAGGACCCCGAAGCTCATCGCCATGCGGTGGTCCTCGTAGGTGTGGATCGTCACCGGGCCGTTCGCGGCGGCGCGCCGGAGCGCGGCCTTGTCGGGAAAGATCGTCAGTGAGGAAAGCTGGTCGTCCGTCCGGAGCTCGGCGGCGGACGGTGAGACCTTGATGCCAACGCGCTCCAGTTCCGTCGCCATCGCGAGCACGCGATCGGTCTCCTGCTTGCGCGTATGGGCGATGCCGCCGATCTTCACCGGGCCATCAGCCAGCGTGGCGAGTGTCGCGAGCGTAAGGAAAGTATCCGAGAAAGCGTTGAAATCGAAGTCACCCTTGCGGACGCCTGACCAGGATTCGGCGATAAGCGTGCCGTCCGACGGCTTGAGCGTGGCGCCGCAGGCGGCGGCGACCTTGGCGAAGGCGGTGTCTCCCTGCAGGCCGCCGGGCGCGTAACCTTCGATGCGGACCGAGGCGCGGAGTCCCGTGACTGCGGGCAAGGCGATGAAGTAGCTGGCCGCGGTGGCATCCGGCTCGATCGCATACGTCGGCTGCGCGACGTAGGGGCCGGGCGCCGGGCATGCCCAGCTGCCATCGGCGAGGCGTTCGAGCGGGCGCCCGAACTGTCCGCACATCCGCGCGGTCATCTCGACGAACGGTTCGGAGACCGTGGAACCTTTCATGCTGACCGATGCGCCAGCGGAGAGCGGGAGCACCATCAGGAGGGCGGAGAGGAGCTGCGAAGACGCCGAGGCGTCGACTTCGAGCCGGCCCAGCTTACCGGTGGTGTGGAGCGTGAAAGGGAAGCCGCTGGCAGGCGTGCCATCGGGCTTGAGCGCGCGACAGCCGCCGGCGGTCAGCGCGTCGAGCAGGCCGCGCATGGGGCGGGCGCGCATGGCTTCGTCGCCGTCGAGTTCATAACGGCCGTTTGGTGCGAGCGCCAGGAAGGCGGTGAGGAAGCGGGCGGCGGTGCCGGCATTGCCGACGTGGATCTTGGCGTGCGCGTTCGGGATGCGTCCGCCGAGTCCGCTGATCCGGATCGTACAGGCCGCCTCGTCGGCGGCGACTTCGAACCCGAGCGACTGCAGCGCAGCGATGAGGATGCGCGTATCACGGCTGAAGAGCGCCCCGGTAAACCGCGTGATGCCATCGGCCAGCGCGGCCAAGATGAGCGCACGGTTGGTAATACTTTTCGAACCGGGCACCTGGGCGACGCCACGAGCGGGCGTCTGGAAGGGGCGGATGACGAGGGTCGGGCTCATTCGGTCCGGTCGAGGTTCTGACGGGCGATTCGGGCTTCGGCGAGCAGCCGGCGAAGGGTGGGGATGTCGTTGGCTTCGATGGCGGCGCGGAGTTCCGCGGCCCGACGTTCGACGGCGCGTAATCCGGCGGCGGTGTGGCGGGCGTTGGCGAGCATGATGCCCACCCAGAGGTTTTCTTCGCCGGCGGCGATACGGGTCGTGTCACGCAGGCCGGCGCCGACCGCGAAGCGGCGGAAGCCCGGCTGATCCATCACGGCGAGCATGAGCGCGGAAGCCGCCGCATGGGGGACGTGGCTGATCGAGGCGACGATCTCGTCGTGGGCGGCGGCATCGGTCTCGTGCAGCACCGACCCCAGCTCCTTCCAAAAGAGGCGGACGGTTGCCAGCGCCTTGGGGTCCTCGGAGCCCGTCGGGGTGAGAAAACAGACCCGTCCCTCGAAAAGGTTCTCCGCCGCATGGGTGGCGCCGGCCTTTTCGCCGCCGGCCATCGGATGGGCACCTACGAAAGGATTCGCCGCCGGCAGGCGACGGGCGGCGAGGAGGATAGCCCCCTTGACGCTACCAGCATCGGTCACGACGGCTCCGGGGCTCAGCCCAGGTCCGATCGCCATAAAGGTTTCCTCCGCGGTATCGACCGGGGTCGTCACGATCACCAGATCGGCGCCTTTCACGCAGGAGGAGGCATCATCGAAGACTTCGGTGACGCCCAGGCCGCGGAGCGTGGCACGGGATTTTTCCGAGCGCGACCAGCAGGCGAGCGAACCGGCCAGGCCTCGGCGCGCCGCCGCGAGGAGGATTGAGCCGCCGATGAGGCCGGCGCCGACGACGGCGATGCGCTTGAATTGAGCCATTTCCAATATTGAAGGTATGACTTTGATGGACCAGAGTGACGAACTATTAAAGCAAACAAACCGCTGGCGCAGAAGTTAGCGACCCTGTCATGACCCACGGCCCCCAGAACCCCAAGAACGACTTTGCCACCACCCCTCGGCCTATTCGTGGTAAGGCGCGGGGATATGAGTTCTGGCTGAAGGTTCGGGTCCCTTTGCTGATCATCGTATTGGCGGCCCTTGGGGTCGCTAGCCTCCTGCTCTATACTTCCGACCGCCGCAGCACGCGCCAGACAGAACGCGAATTCACGCCGGAGCAGGCGGAGGCGCTTCGGCAGCGCTCGCTAGAGCTCGAAGCGACCTTCGAGAAGATCCGCCAAGAGAAGTTCGAGCTTAAGGACGCCGACATCGCCATCCTAGAGGAGGCGTTGCGCGTCCAGGAAGAATACATCGATGCCCGCCAGTCGGTCGGCACGGAAAATGCCCGCCAGCATTCATTGCGGCGGCGCCTCCATCTCATCCGAGGCGAAGCATTAAGGCATGAATCCGAGCAAGCTGAGGCCGGCGCGATGGAGGCGGCGAAGACCGATGAGGATGCCGCCGTCGCCTTGCTCCGTCGGGCGGTCGCCTGCGAACAGGAGATAGAGACGAAGTGGGGATTCTCCGGCTTAGCCGAAGCCGGCCGTCGCGCCCGGCTCGAGACACGCCTGCGTCGGCTTGAGTCCGCGCCGCTCTGGCGGCAGGGTCGCGCCTTGGAGGCGGAAGGAGAGAAGCTGTTCGCCGACGGGAAGTTCGCCGCGGCCGCCGCCAAATTCGACCAAGCCATCGAATGCGAGACCGATTTCGTCGCGCGTTACCGGGACGTGCGGGACACCGAGTTCGGGCGGGTGGACAAGCTGGCCGAGCGACGCGAGACCGCGCTGAGCGGCGAGGCTTGGAGCGCGATCCGTGCCCATCGCGTCAAGGCTGAGGCCGCCGAGAAATCCGGGGATTGGCCGGGGGCGACGCAATCGTGGCAGGCCGCCGTGGATGCGTTTGCCAGGTTGCTGACCGACTTCCCGAAAAGCAATTTTGCTGACCGGGCGCAGGAAGCGGGCATCGCCACCCGGCTCAACTTCGCCCGCTTCCACGATGACATCGCCGCGCTGCGTCTTCGGGTTGTCGAACTTCGAGCCCACCTGCGGGCACGGCGGGCGGACGAGGCGGTGCGTGTGGCGGAAAGTCTGGTCATCGAGGCCCGGCGGCTCGCCGAGGCGAATACCGGCGTGTTTCTCGAGGCTGATGAGGAGCGCAAAGAACTCGAATACCTTGCGGCCAACGCCGCCGTCATCCGCGGCGTTCTTCCCGGCATCGACCAGAATCTCCGCTCTGTCCCCACTACCTCCGTGCGCATCTTCCGGACGGAAATTCCCCAAGGCCTTTATGCTTCGGTCATGGGCGTCAATCCCAGCTCCACGCGCCGGGAAGCCAATCCGGTCGACTCGGTGACCTACGCCGAGGCCGAAGCTTTCGCCACTCGCCTCGGCTGGATCTTAGGCGCAAGAGTTCGCCTGCCTTCGCTCGCTGAATTCAGTGCAGCAGCGGGTGACCTGACCCAGCCGGCCAAGATGGATCAGGCCTGGACGGCTCAGAATACCGACGGAAGCCAGCTTCGTGCCGTGGGAACCTCGGCCCCAAACCCCTTGGGCATCCACGACCTGGTCGGGAATGTCGAAGAATGGGCACTTGCCGGGCCCGAAGAGCCCCGCGCCCCCGCTCTGGGAGGAAGTATCGCGACAACGGCAGGCAAGGGCTTGGCTGTGCGTCAGGCTTTCAAGCGCGAGAAGAGCCGCACCTTAGGGTTCCGTATCATCATTGAATAACCCCGGGCGGCCCTAATTATAAACGACATACCCCATGGCGTTCCCGACCCTTCATCTCCGCCGGAGCGTGTTCTTTTTCACGCTCTATGGAGCCCTTGCCGCGCTTTCGCTCTGGTTCGCCTACGAACTGCGCTTATCCGGCTCAAATGAACCGGCCACGCTCGGTCATATGACCTCCGAGGCATATCTTTATCATCAACGTCCCTCGGCGCTCTTGTGGGTCGTACCGCTCAAGGTATGCCTGCTTTGGATCTTCGGCCAGTTCAGCGGTGTCTTCTATTATTTCCGGCTCACGGACGCGATCCGCAAGGTCATCGCGCTGGCGCTGGCCTCGGCCATGATTTTCTCCGCGGCGCATCTTTTCGGAGTAGTGGGCCCGGAAGACGTCTTCGGGATACCCCGCGGCGTCGTGCTCATCGACTTCAATCTCTCGATGGTGCTGTTCGTCGGTTTCCGTGTCTGCATCCGCGCGATGCGTGAACGGTTCTGGGGCAAGGCGCAGAAGTTCCAAGGCACGCGCAAGCGCATCGCGATTGTCGGCGCCGGCCAGGTCGGAGCGCAGCTCGCTTCGGAATTATTGAGCCGCCGCGGCCACGGCATCGAGCCGGTCTGCTTCCTCGACGACGACACCGCGAAACACGATTTGCGCATCCATGGCATTCCCGTGGTCGGGACTCCGGAACGCATGGTGGATATCGCCGAAAAATACGGCGCCACGGAGATCATCCTCGCCTTGCCCGCGAGCAGCGTGCGACGGATTCGTGAGGTGAGCGCGTTGGCCGCCGCCCACAACCTGCGCGTGCTCGTGGTTCCCTCTCTGGCCGAACTCGCCGGCGGGCGCGTGCGTGCCAGTGATATCCGCCCTATTTCCGTCGAAGATATCCTTGGGCGAGAGCCAGCCCAGCTCGATGATACGGCCATCGATGCGATGGTGAAAGGACGGACCGTCCTCGTGACCGGCGCCGGTGGCAGCATCGGCTCCGAGCTTTGTCGACAGGTCGCCGCCCGGTCGCCGGCACGGCTCATCATGGTCGACCAATGCGAGGTGCTGCTATACCAAGTTGAGCAAGCGCTCATCGGCGCCGGTCTCGGCGCGCACATCACGCCCATCGTGGGCGACGTCACCGATGTCGATAGCATGCGCGATGTCTTCGCCCGCTTCCAGCCCAGGATCGTCTTGCATGCCGCCGCCCATAAGCACGTGCCGATGATGGAGTCCCAGCCCTCCGAGGCCCTGAAGAACAACGTCCTGGGCACGGCGGTCGTGGCCCGGCTCGCCGCGGAATACGGAACGGAGAAGTTCGTGCTCATCTCTTCCGACAAAGCCGTCAATCCGACCAATGTCATGGGCGCGAGCAAGCGACTCGCCGAACGGGTCGTCCGCAAGATGCAGTCCGAGGCTGGCGATAAGACCTGTTTCCTCGCCGTCCGGTTCGGCAATGTGTTAGGCTCGTCCGGCTCCGTGATCCCCATTTTCCGCCGGCAGATCGCCGAAGGCGGGCCCGTCACGGTCACGCATCCCGACGTGAAGCGTTATTTCATGACGATTCCCGAGGCCGTGGGGCTCGTGTTGCAGAGCGCGACGCTGGGACATGGCGGGGATATCCTCGTGCTCGAGATGGGGCAGCCGCTCAAGATCATCGACGTGGCCCGCCAGCTCATCGAGCTGAACGGCCTTCGCCCGGACACCGATATCGAGATTCGCATCATCGGACTCCGGGCGGGAGAAAAGCTCGTCGAGGAGCTTCAGCTCGCAGGGGAGCATTATCGACCGACCGAGCACCCGCGCATCTTCCGCTTCGTGACCGAAGTTGGACCGGCGGACTCGGCGGAGTCCCTGCTGATCCGTGTCCGCGCCCTTCTGCCCTTGGAGCGCCAGCCCTGCAAGCAGGGGATGCGCGACCTGGTCCCGGAATACGTGCCTTTCGTGGAGTAGTTTCTACGCTTCGGGCTTCACAGGCGGGCAGGGGTCCGACACGCTTCTGGCATGGCTCGCGCGTCTTCCTCCGCTCCTCAGGTCGGCATCATCATGGGTTCCCAGTCCGACTGGGAAACAATGGTCAACGCGGCCGATACGCTCAAGAAGCTCGGGGTCGCCTACGAGTCCGAGGTTGTGAGCGCGCACCGCACGCCGCTTAAGCTTAAGGATTACGCCCTGGCCGCCCGTCGACGCGGGCTGAAGGTCATCATCGCCGGTGCCGGGGGCGCCGCCCATCTCCCCGGGATGGTCGCCGCCATGACCTCGCTTCCCGTCATGGGCGTTCCGGTCCAGTCCAAGTCGCTCGACGGTATCGACTCACTGCTTTCCATCGTCCAGATGCCGGCCGGTATCCCGGTCCACACTTTCGCCATCGGCCGTGCCGGAGCAATCAACGCCGCCCTCGCCGCCGTCGCGGTACTTGCTCTTTCCGACGCCAAGCTGGCCAAGAAGCTCGACGCGTATCGAGCCGCACAAACCAAGGCCGTGCTTGATAACCCGATTCCCGGTCGCAAGGGCAAGAAGCGCTAAGCCATGGAGCGACCCCTGCAGCCTGGCGGCACCATCGGTATCCTCGGCGGCGGACAGCTCGGTCGTATGTCGGCCATCGCGGCCCGCCGCCTCGGCTACAAGGTCCGTACCTTCGACCCATCCGCGGGCGCTTGCGCCGCGGGTATCGCCGACGAGCATGTCACCGCTGACTGGAGCGATACCGCCGCGCTCACGCGCTTCGCCCAGGGCTGCGGACGCATCACGCTCGAGTTCGAGAATATCCCGCCCGCGACCGTTGAGTTTGTGGCGAAGTCCGTCCCGAGCCATCCCTCAGCCCACGTCCTGGCGACCTGTCAGAATCGTCGTCGGGAAAAGGAATTCCTCCGTGCCTCCGGTATCCCGTGCGCGAATTTTGCCGTAGTGACGTCTCTCGCCGAGCTGCAGGCCGCGGTGAAGACCATCGGCTTTCCGTGCGTGCTGAAGACGGCGGATTTCGGTTATGACGGGAAAGGCCAGGTCAAGCTGCCGACGGCCGAGGTGGATCTTGCCGCTGCGTGGGATAAGATCGGTGGCGCCGTCGGCGTCCTCGAAGCCTGGGTACCGTTCCAGATGGAAATCTCGGTGCTCGTCGCCCGCACGGTTGACGGCCGCACCGCCGTTTATGACCCGGCGGAGAACATCCACCGGAACCATATCCTGCACCTTTCGCTCTCACCCGCCCGTATCTCCGAGGCCACCGCCGCCGAGGCCCGCACCCTGGCGCTCAGCATCGCGGACAAGATCGGGCTCGTCGGCCTGCTCGCGGTCGAGATGTTCGTGAAGGATGGCCGCATCGTCGTCAACGAGCTCGCGCCTCGTCCGCATAACAGCGGCCACCAGACTTTCGACGCCAACGAGACCAGCCAGTTCGAACAGCATATCCGTGCCGTCTGCGGCCTGCCGCTCGGCGGAACGAAGTCATTGGCACCTTCCGCGATGGTGAACCTGCTCGGCGACGTCTGGCGTAATGGCCAGGAGCCCGACTGGACCAAGGTCCTCGCGGATCCTTCCGCCAAGCTACACCTCTACGATAAGGGTAAAGCCGCACCAGGACGCAAGATGGGCCACATCACCGTCACCGCGCCGACGCTCGAAGAAGCGCTCCGCCGCGCCGAAGCGCTGCACGCCGCGCTCTGATCCATGTCTACGCCGCAGTACTTGTTCTGGGCGAACATCTTTATTCTGGTTCCAGTCGGTTTCACCACGTTGCTTAAGCCGTCGGTCACGGATCAAGGAGCATTCGAGGAAAGCGCCGGTTGGCGCGCGTTGGTTGGATCCCTTTGGCTCGCCATCCTCGTTTGTTCTGTCCTCGGTGTGGTCTCGCCGGGAAGCTTCCTCTGGCTGCTCGTCTTTCAGGTGATCTACAAATCGGTTTGGCTGCTCACGTACGCGCTCCCGCGACTGATTGATGGAAGACACGCGGAGGTCCCCGCTGGTATCACTATTTCTTTCCTGGTGATCGTCCTCGTCTGGCCCTGGTTCATCCCTTGGCGCCAGATGGTCGCCGCGCTCTGATCAGTCGAGCAGCTCGGGCTTGCGGCTGAACAGTTCGATCGGGATCTGACCTAAGCCCAGGAAGAGCAGTACGGCCTGGAAGACGGGAATCTTCGCTTTCACGTGCGCATTTTGGGCGATGTAGTTCTTGGCCATCACCTCGCAGATCATCGCCATCGCGAAGACGACCGACGCGACACAGAGCAGGCTGAAGAGCCAGCTCCATGTCCTGCGGCTCTCGATACGGCGCCAAGGGAGGAATAGCAGAGCGGCGTACGCGATGAAGAACCAGGACTCCGCGCGGAGGGCGCCCGGGAAGGTGACCACGGCCGGATCCCAGCGGGGAGGGATATGCAGAGAGCCGAGGCTGACGCCGCCGATGAGCCCGTTGACGCCGAGGGCGACGCATAGGAGCGCGAACGCCAGCGAGATGAGGCGGCCGTAGCGGATGCGTTGTGCGGTGGCGTCAGGCATGGTTCTAGGGAAAGGGGAAGTGTCCTCGGCGCAACTGCTCAAAGCGGGCGGAAGAGCGCGACGTCGCTCCATTCGCCCATGATGCGTCCGTCGGACTTCATGCCGTCACCCCACGCTTCGCGACACTTGGCTTCGAAGTGGGCGCGGACGGCATCCTGTTCTTTCGAGAGGATACCGCTGAGCGCGAGCACGCCCCCGGGGCTGACGGAGTCGACGAGGTTGTCGGCGTAGATGCAGAGCACGTCGCTGATGATATTTGCGAGCACGACGTCGGCGCGGCCGGTCAGGCGGAAGCCTTCTTCGAGGCCGGCGTGGTGGAAGGCCACCGCCTCATCGGCGATCCCATTATCTTCGCGGTTGGCGATGCTGACGCGCACAGACTCTGGATCGCGATCAAAGCCGGCGATACGACCGCAGCCGAGCTTGGCGGCGGAGAGGGCGAGGATACCGGAGCCGCAACCGGCGTCGGTGACGGAGACCTTCGCGGCCGGATGCGTCTCGAGGAAGTCCATCATGCGGATCGCACAGAGGCGCGTCGTGGGATGGTCGCCGGTTCCGAAGGCCAGCCCGGCGTCGAACCAGATGACCGCGGCCTCGGCGGGAACCGCATGCTTGCCGCGCATCCAGGCGGGGACCCAGTGCAGACGACCGTGATCCCAAGGCTTGAGGTGTTCCTTATAGGCCTCTTTCCAGTCTTTGTCGGCCATGACGGTCTCTTCATAGGCCTCGGGGAGTTTCTTGAAGGCCTTACGCAGCCCCGACCACGCTTCGTCGGCCTCGGCCTTGGTGTCGAAATAGCCCATCACGAAGTGGGGCTTGCCGGGTCCTTCATGGAAAAGCATCCAGGAGGAGCGGGTCAGTTCGCAGAAATGGTCCTCCAGCGGCTGGACCATGTCTTCGTGGATGGGGCACTTCAGTTCGATCATCAGGAAAGGGTCTCGCTCAGGCGGGCGATGACGGCGGGGAGCAGGGCGTGCTCGGCGGCGTGGATCTTGTTCGCGAAGGAATCCAAGGTGTCGGCGGCCTCGCGCGCCACGCGGGTCTGGCCGAGGTGGGCGCCCCCGTCGATCTCCGCATTGACCCAATGGACGGTGCACCCGGCTTCCGGGACGCCGGCGTTCCACGCTTGGCCGATACCATCGAGACCGGCGAAGGCGGGGAGGAGGCTCGGGTGCAGGTTGATGATTCTTCCGGGGAAGGCGTCGAGGAGGGGGGCCTTGATCACGCGCATGAAGCCGGCGAGGACGACGAGGTCGACTCGCGCGGCCTTGAGGTCGTCCGCCCAGGCCTGCTCGCGCTCGGGGGAGAACTTCGTCTTGAACGGGCCGGTGTCAAGGAATCGGGCGGGTACTCCGTACTTCGGGCCCAGCTCGAGCATCTTACAGGTCGGTACGTCGCACCAGAGTCCGACGACCTTAGCCTTACCGAGCCTGCCTTCGGCTTGGGCGCGAAGGACCGCGTCGGCGTTGGAGCCGCGACCGGAGCCAAGGAGGGCGACGCGCATGACGGGAAGGTGTCGCCGTGGTTCGTCTCCTGCAAACGGATTTTCGAATTCGGACTTTGAACCCCTCGGCAATCCGCTGAAGATGGCGGACACTGCTTCCCATGGACCGCCGCGAGTTTCTTCACCTCACCGCCCTGGGTTCGTTGGGCGCCGTCGCTCTTTCCGGCTGCGCCTCCGGCGGGGGTGGATACGTCGGTCCTGCACCTACCGCCCCTGCACCTACCGCCCCTGCACCGGTCGCCCCGGTCAGCGGCAAGGTCATGCTCGGTATCGACGTCCTCGCGGCCGAAGGGTTTGCCCGCATCAAAGGTCTTCGCTGCGGACTCGTGACCCATCGCGCCGGCGTCAATGGCCTCGGCCAACGTACGGTCGACGTCCTCGCTCGCGCGCCAGGCGTGAAGCTCGTGAAGCTCTTTGGCCCGGAACACGGTATCGACGGAGATGCCAAGGCCGAGGTTTCGGTGAAGAACGCCAAGGACGCACGCACGGGTCTGCCGATCTATTCGCTGTACGGCGCGACGCGGCGTCCGACGCCGGAGATGCTGTCCGGGCTCGATGTCATCCTCATCGACTTCCAGGACATCGGGTCGCGCTCTTACACTTACATCAGCTGCATGCGCTATGTGATCGAGGCATGCTTCTCGCTCGACCGTCCGGTGCGCGTGATCGTCTTGGATCGGCCGAATCCGCTCGGCGGCGAAAAGATCGACGGACCTTTCCTCGACCGCAAGTGGCGTAGCTACGTAGGCGCTTACGAGACGCCGTATGTCCATGGCCTGACCATCGGGGAGATCGCCCGTTGGGCCGTAGCCACGCCGGGCGTGCTCGAGCTGGACGACGCCCAGCGCCGCCGTGGCTCCCTGGATGTCGTGACGATGAGCGGTTGGCGCCGGTCGATGACGTGGAACCTCACCGGTCTCAATTGGATGGCGACTTCGCCGATGATCAACAGCTCGAAAGCGGCCTTGGGCTACGCGATGACCGGCCTGGGTTGCATGGATTCCGGCTTCAGCCACAGCTCTGGCGCCGACCAAAACTTCCGCTTCCTCACTTACCCTCGCCGCAAGGCCGCCGACCTGATGGCGGCGTTCGGTAACGCCGTGCCCGGCTTGGTGCTGCAGCCGCAGCAGATGTCCGACGGGACGCAGGGCGTCTATCTTGCCATCGGGGATTGGCCCAAGTTCCACCCCACCGCGATTTCGTTGCTGATGCTTCGCCAGGCCTGCGTCTGGGCGCCGAACCCCTTCGCCGGACTGTCCGCCAACAAGCGCGAGCTCTTCATCAAGCACCTCGGCAGCGAGGCTTTCTTCGAAGAGCTCCGTGCGCAGGGCGCCCGTATCGATCTCGCTCGCTGGATGACGCGATGGGATGGAGACGCCGCGGCCTTCCGCGCGCGCACCGGCCCCTTCCGCCTCTACGCCTGATCAGTAGGAGCGGCCTTCGCGCTTTTCCCAGTAGTTGATATAGGCCTGGTTGAGCACGCCGAGACCGCCCGGAGTCGGGTAGTCGCCGGTGAAATACCAATCGCCACGGCTCTTCGGGCACGCCTTGTGCAGCGACTCGATCTTCTGGAAGACCAAGACCAGCTCGCCTTTCCAGGTGCTCTTCGAGGGGTAGACGAGTTCGGCCGCCTTGGCGGCGATTTCGACCTCGGTGAAGGCGGCATAGATTCGCTTCACGTGGTTCTGCATTTCCTTCGTCGGCTTCTTCGATTGCGCGACGCAGTCTTCGTAGACCTCGCGGAGCAGGTCCGTCTTGCCGCGCTCCTTGCAAAGCGCGACGGTGGCCTGGAAGGCGAGGAACTTGCCCATCTCCGACATGTCGATGCCGTAGCAGTCCGGGTAGCGGATCTGCGGGGCGGTCGAGGCGATGACGATGCGCTTCGGGTTCGGGCGGGCGAGGATGCGCAGGATCGACTGGCGCAGCGTCGTGCCGCGGACGATCGAGTCGTCGACGCAGACGAGCGTGTCGCCGTCGCGGACGGTGCCGTAAGAGATGTCGTAGACGTGCGAAGCCATCTGCATGCGGTTCTTCTCCTGCGAGATGAACGTGCGCAGTTTGACGTCCTTATGCGCGACCTTCTCGCCGCGCGGCCAGCCGCCAAGCACGAGCTTGTCGATCATGGCTTCGTCGAGCTTGCCGGCGCGCTGGGCGTCGACGAGCTTCTGGCGGACCTGCGAGCGGCGGCGCTTGCGGAGCTCTTCCATCAGTCCGTACCAGGCGATTTCCGCCGTGTTCGGGATATAGGAGAAGACCGCGTTATCGTGGTCGTCGCGGATCTGCGCGATGACGTCGTCGGCGAGCGCGGCGCCGAGGGCCTTGCGTTCGGCGTAGATCTCCGGGTCGTTACCGCGCGAGAAATAGATGCGCTCGAAGGAGCAGGAGCGGAGTTCGCCAGGGGCGTGGAAGGATTCGATCGAATGACGGCCGTCGGCCTTCATGATGAGCGCCGAGCCCGGAGGCAGCTCGTGCACGTCTTCCTGGTTTACTCCGACGATGGTCATCAGCGCGACGCGCTCGGAGGCCACCGCGATGAGGTCTCCTGTGCGGGCATACCAGCATGGGCGGATGCCGTTGGGATCGCGGATGACGAAGCTGTCGCCGTTGCCGATGAGTCCGGCGATGGCGTAGCCGCCGTCCCAGTTCTTGGCGGCCTTGCGCAGGACGTTGCCGATGTCCATGTGCTTCGAGATCTCGGACTGCACCGCGGCGCCTTCGAGTCCCTGGTCCTTGAAGGCCTTGAAGAGACGATCGTGTTCCTCGTCGAGCCAGAAGCCGATTTCCTCGAGTATGGATTGCGTGTCGGTCGAGTAGATGACGTGCGCGCCGCGCTCCGTGAGCGAGGAGTTGAGCTCGTTGGTGTTGGTGAGGTTGAAGTTGCCGGCGACGAGCAGGTTGCGGGTCGGCCAGATCGACTTACGGGCGTACGGGTGGCAGGAGACCGAGTCGAAGTTTCCCGAGGTCCCATAGCGCAGATGGCCGAGGAGGAGTTCGCCGCCGAAGTCAAAATGTCGCTTAACTGTTTCCGGAAATTCAGGGACGATGACCCCTTCGCGCATCTTGTCCGAGTAGGTCTTGATCTGGCGCGTGAAGATCTGGGTCAGGCCCTGGGCGCCGATCTCGCGGTCGCGGAAGAGGAAGGCCTCGCCGTTTTCGGCGCCGATCTTGACGCAACCGATGCCCGCGCCGTCCTGGCCCCGATTGTGCTGCTTCTCCATCAGGAGGAAGAGCTGGTTGAAGCCGTGGAGCGGGGTGCCGTACTTCTCCTGATACCATTTCAGGTCCTTGGTCAGCCGGACAAGGGCAATGCCGCATTCGTGCCTTAAAGAGTCGCTCATCGCAGGCCTCGGAGTTTGCCCACTCGGCGCGCGTCCTGTCCAGCGCTTACTATTAAGAGCGCAAGACCCGGTCGAGCCGGGCGAGGCTTTCGCCGATCAGCCCAGCCATGTCCGCATGCTGCCGGAAGGCGGGGTCGCGGTGGTATTCGGCCAGACCGTCGGCCAGTTCCTTCGCCTTTTCGCTGCTGGTGAGGGGGTTGGACCGCATCGCGGCCAGTAGGTCCTTGACCCGGTCAGGCGCGGCGAGGTGGCGTCGGTGGATCAGCGACTGTTCTTCGCGGCGGTACTGGGCGGCGGAGGCGGCGTTGATATGCTTGGCGCAGAGCTGGGCGAAGGGGCGGTTCTCCTTGAAGGAGCCCGGTAGGTAGAACCTTAGGCGACCGTCGTAGCTCTGTTGGTCGAAGTCCATGGCGCGCACGCGGATGGCGGTCGCGTCGAAGTCCGGCGTGACGGCGATGACGAAGTTATAGGCGCGCATGTCGCCCAGGAGGCGCACGAGGCAGCGCTCCTCGAACTTGATGAGTTCCTTGGCGAGGCGGACCGGGTGGTGGCCGTCGGCGTCGAGCCACTTTTCGGCGAAGATGTCCCCGGGGATGCCCGTGACGTGCTCCTCGACCAGGGTCTCGCCCCAGGTGAGGTAGAGCATGCGGTTAGGCGAGAGCAGGTGCTCGAGCTCCAGGCCGCAAACGCGCGAGGCGTCGCCGACCTTCACGTAGAAGTAGTCGTGGTTCTCGTTGTAAGCGTTGACGATACGCACGCGGAACGGCTGCGAATTGCCGAAGGAGCAGAAGTCGACGCGGTCGACGTACACGTGGCTGAAGACTTTCATGCCACCCTCGCCGCGGAGCAGCGCGTACGTCTCGAGCAGGCCTTGGGACAGGTGGCTCATGACTTCGGGCGGGTACGCGACGGTCTCCCAGAGCGTGTCCTTTCCGCGTTCGAGCAAGGGCATCGCGGCGGTGAAATCGCGGAGCTCCGCATACGTGACCGGCAGGGGGACCTCGCGGCCTTCGCGCGAAAGGTAGGCGCGGAGCTCTGCGCCGATCGGATAGGCCGGCTTACGGTTGGTCCGCTTGAATTCGGCTTCGGATCCGGCGGCGTCCATCGTCAGTCGAGATTGGGCCGGTCGCGCGTTTCTTCCACGATCATCTGCAAAGGCTGTCCCGGATGGCATTCGGCGCGATAGGCCATGAAGCCGCGGCGGTGCTCATCGTAAACAGGCCAGAGCAGGGTGCGGTCGGTCTCCGGGATGGCGGTGCGGTCCAGTTCTTCGCGGGCGAAGAAGCCGAACTTTCCTTCATCGATGGTCTGCGGTAGCCCCATCAATGGCTTGCGGCAGTCGAAGAGGAACATCAGCCAGTGGGACTGACCTTCATAGCCCTTCTCGGAGATCATCCCGAACAGGTGGAGGTCGGAAGTCGTCACCTTCGCGCCGGTTTCTTCTTCGGTCTCACGGACGGCGCACTCGAAGGGGGATTCGCCAGTGGCCATCTCGAGCTTACCGCCGATCGGGCTCCAGCAGCCGATGTTCGGGGCCTTGGTACGTTGGATGAGCAGAAGCCGGCCGGCCTCGTCATGCATGAAGACGAGGACGCTGATCTTGAAGGGAAGGGGAGCGCCGGCGGGCATGGACTCCACCTTGCGGGCGGCCGCCGATGGCACAACCCCGGAGTGCTCTTTAGCCGGCCAGGATGGCATCGATTCGCTTCAGTTCCTCGGAGGCGAACGGAGCGGAATGGGCGGCGGCCACGCATTGCTCGAGCTGGGCCACCTTGCTGGCGCCGATGATCGCCGTGGTGACGCGCTTGTCGCGGAGCACCCAGGCCAAGGCCATCGAGGCGAGGGGTTGCCCGCGCTCTTCGGCGACCTTTGCCAGTCGGCGGACTTTTTCCATGCGGACGGCGTCGACCTGTTCGGGGCGGAGGAAGCCGTGAACCTTTCCGGCCCGCGCGTCCGCTGGGATGCCTTTGAGGTATCGGTCGGTCAGCATGCCTTGCGCGAGCGGCGAGAAGACCGCGCAGCCGAGGCCTTCCTTCTCAACGGTGTCGAGGAGGCCCGCTTCTGGGGTACGCTCGAACATACTGTACTTGGGTTGATGCACGACACAGGGCGTGCCGAGGTCGCGAAGGATGGCACAGGCGCGGGCGGTGTCGGCGGGATTATAATTAGAGATGGCGGCGTAGAGGGCTTTACCCGAGCGGACCGCTTGGGCGAGCGCGCCCATGGTTTCTTCCATCGGGGTGTTCGGGTCGCGCCGGTGACTGTAGAAGATATCGACGTACGGGAGCCCCATCCGCTTCAGCGATTGGTCCAGCGAGGCGAGCAGGTATTTGCGCGAGCCAAAGTCGCCATGCGGGCCAGGCCACATGGTATAGCCCGCCTTGGTCGAGATGATGAGCTCGTCGCGATAGGCGCCGAGGTCTTCACGGAGGATGCGACCGAAGGTTTCCTCGGCCGAACCGGGGATTGGTCCATAGTTATTCGCGAGATCGAAGTGCGTGACGCCGAGGTCAAAGGCCCGCAGGGCGATCGCGCGGGCATTGGCGAAGTCGTCGACGCTCCCGAAGTTATGCCAGAGGCCGAGCGAGATCTTGGGGAGGTGCAGGCCAGACTTGCCGCAACGCGCTTGGAATGACGGGTGGGCGTAGCGAGCGGGGTCAGCTTGATACATAAGTGTAATCAAGCGACCATGGGTCTTTTTAGCCAGCGGTAAAACGGGAGGGCTCTGCCGAATTTCTACACGCGTGACCAATTCGAGACAGATTCTCCGATGCGCCGTCCCGGGCAACGGTTTGGCACGGACGGTGCTGAGTAGGTATCGCACCTAAGCACCAACCAAAACTAACACTACCATGAAGACTCACACCAAACTCGCAGTAGCCTTCCTCGCCGCTGCCTCCTCGATCGCCGCTCAGGCCGCCGATGCTCCGTCCGCGTTCACCACCTCGGGCAACCTCGCCTTTACCAGCGACTACGTCTTCCGTGGCATCACGCAGACCGGCGGTAACACTGCCCTGCAGGGCGGTTTTGACGTCGCGCACACCTCCGGCCTCGCCGCCGGCGTCTGGGCTTCGAACGTCAACTGGACTAACACCACCCTCGAAGTCGACCTCTACGCCAACTACGGCTTCAGCCTGAGCAAGGACTTCTCCGCCTCCGTCGGCTACATCGCCTACGTCTACGAGGGTAACTCCTCCCTCAACACGGGTGAAATCAATGCCTCGGTCTCTGCCTACGGCCTCACCGCGAAGCTCTCTCACGCCGTCACGGATTACTTCGGCATCGCTGGAAGCGGCACCCAGTATTATGAGCTGAACTACGCCTATGAGTTCGCCGCCGCTAAGGGCCTGACCCTGGCTCTCCATTACGGCGTTACCGATGGCAAGAACGCCGCCGACAACGACGACGACTACGCGATCGGCCTCTCCTACCCAGTCGCTGGCTTCACCGGCACCGTGTCCTACTCGAACGGCAGCGGCACCTTCGCCGGCGCCTACGAAGGTATCACGGCGGTCACGCTCAAGAAGACCTTTTAGTCCTAGGTTAGTTACTCATAGCACCAAGGGCGCCATCGGGAGGTGGCGCCCTTTTCATGTCTAGCCATCATAGCCGCTGGCTTGCGCTAGTCGCCGGTTGAGACACCTTGCACGCGCATGCCCGAACTCGCCGAAGTCGAATATTTCCGCCGACGCTGGAATCCCGGCGTTGGGCGGAAGGTCGCAAAGGTTTTCCTTAATCCGAAAGCTCGTATCGGACGCAACGTAGATGCGAAGGCGCTGACCAAGGCACTCACAGGCGCAAAGTTCGTGGAATCTTTCGCGGCCGCCAAACAGATGGCCTTCTGTTTCTCCGGCGACGTCTGGCTCGGCGTGCATCTAGGGATGACCGGTCGGATGGAAGCCGGCGATGCCGACCGCGAACCAACGCCTTACGACCACTTCAAGCTGACGATGACCGGCGGCAAGGAACTCGCCTTCGTCGACCCTCGGCAGTTTGGGCTTATTCAGTTCTGGCAAGGTGCCGGCGTGCCGCCGTGGTGGGAGAAAATCCCGACCGCGATCCTTTCGGCAGAATTCACCGTCGGGGACGTCGAGGTCTTCCTCCGTCGCCGCGCACGCACTGCAATCAAGGCCGTGCTCCTGATGCAGGAGCGCTTTCCCGGTATCGGCAACTGGATGGCCGACGAAGTGCTCTGGCGCGCGGGCTTCCATCCGCAGGCGAAGGCGGGAGCATTCGGGCCGAAGTCGGCACGCAAATTACACGCCACACTACGCGAGGTCTGCGCGGAGGCGATGGAAGTCATCGGCAAGGATTGGTCCGACCCGCCCGACAGTTGGCTCTTCAATCATCGCTGGAAAGATGGCGGCCGTTGTCCGCGTTCGAAGAAGCCGCTCGTCCGCGAAGACGTCGGTGGTCGCACCACGTGCTGGTCGCCCGAGCGGCAGCTGCTCGGCGCCGAACGCCGTTGACCTTCCGCGCTCTCGCGCGAATTTGAGTCCATGCGCGTCACCGGCGGCATCGCCCGAGGAATCCAGCTCCGCGTTCCCACGCAGGGCGGCGTGCGTCCGGCCACGGACTATATCCGCGAGGCCGTCTTCAATTCGCTCGCGGCGTTCGTCCCCGGCACTGCCGTACTCGACCTCTTTGCTGGTACCGGCGCCTATGGGCTCGAATCGCTGAGCCGCGGCGCCTTGCGCGCGACGTGTGTGGATCAGCGTATCGGATCCGAGCTCACAGCCAACGCCGCCGCGGTGGCGAAGTCGATGGGCCTGGCCGAATTTCCTTTCACCAAGATCACCGGCGACGCGACCAAGCCCGGCGTGGCCGAAGGCCGCTTCGACCTGGTCTTCGCCGATCCACCTTGGGAACTCTGGCAGACCAAAGGCGCGGAGATCGCCGCGACGGCGGTGAGCTACGCCGAAGACGGTGCGCACGTGCGCGTGATCCTCGAAGCCCCCGGCGGTTACGAAGTCCCGGTGCCCGAAGGTTGGAAGCTGCGCAAGGTGATTGGCAAAGGCAAAGGCCAGCCCGCGGCGTCGGTCCTCGTCCGCAAGGCCGCGGAGTAATCAGCCGCCGATCGGACGGTGTTTTTCCCAAGCGCGTAATTGCGCGAGCATGAGCGCGCCCCCGACGAGCGCGGCGGCTTCGACGCGCAGGATACGATTCCCAAGGTGCGCGAAAGCGAAACCGGCATTCCGCAACACCGCACGTTCTTCTTCGGCAAAGCCACGCTCGGGTCCGATTGCGAGCACGGCGGCTTTCGCCGGTGCGGAAATTTCCGGAGCGCCCGTCGCCTCATAAGGATCGAGCGCGAGCTTCCATGCGCTCGCATCGAGACCGATGAGTGCTTCGGCCAGCGAACCGACGCGCGTCACCTCGGGCACGAGCGTCGAGCACGCCTGCTCAGTGCCTTTGAGGACATGCTCGCGCCACTCGCCGTCTTTCCAGAGCGAGCTCGTAAGGTAACCCGGATCACCTTTCGCGGATTCGAAGAAGATGATGTGCGCGGCGCCGAGGCTCGCGAGGTCGTGCAGGACTTTCTTCGCCGTCTGCGGACGCGGCAGGCCGATGAGCACAGTGAGAGGCAGACGCGCTTGCAGAGATTTTTCCCAGGCGACTGCGAAGGTCAGCTGCGGTGCGAGCGTTGTGATGGTGGCGATACCTCGCAGGCCGTTCTCGACGCCGACGTGGAACGTCCCGCCGACCGCGAGTCCGACCG